>JAEEGH010008936.1_pt1 | contig 23532 bp, 14 predicted proteins | sample 9134181 | NCBI WGS metagenome assembly JAEEGH01 (sample SAMN16246544, study PRJNA631951) | gut metagenome | biome: gut microbiome; feature: rumen; material: DP-attached | host: Bos | place: Iran: Karaj | collected 2018-10
GGATTGACTAAAAAAGCCGAGTGAGTCCTTCTCATTCGGCTTTGAAAATTTTGTCGTTTTGACTCAGATTTCGAGCAACTCTCTCGTCTCTCGTCTGTAGCCGCGTAGCGGCGTTCTTTCGTCTAATTTACTCCCACTCGATGGTTCCGGGCGGCTTGTGCGTCACGTCGTACCATAGGCTGCCGGCGCCTTCGGCTTCGAATTTGCGCCAGAGACCGGCGAGCAATCCCTGATCGATTTCGGCGAAGTTTGCGGTCATGGCTTCGGTGGAGTTCACCGGGCGCATCACGATGCAGGGCTTTTTTGCCGTGCGGAGCGGGACGAGCACGACCGGCATCTGCCAAATCTTTTCGTACAAGTCGTTTGCTTGCAGGAATTCGGTGCAGATGTTGTCAAACTTGCGGAGCGTATCGAAGTTTTCGCGGGTGGCGAACTGTTCGACAAGCTTCGGATCTTCGTCGGCCACGCTGCCGATCTGGTAAATCACTCGGTTGATGGCCTTGAATCGGTTGGCGAGTTCTGTCGAGAACTTTTCGCAGTCCTTCCAGCTGAGGCCCGGAGTGGTGATGAGGAACGGCTGTGCGTAAGTACGGCCGTCGCCCTGGACGCCCACGCTCTTGATGGGGAGCAGGCGGCCTGCAATGTTGTTCGCCTTCAGGTAGTCGGCGAGCGACTGACCGGCGGTGTCCTTCACGTCTTCAAACTTCACCATGTCATTGGCGAGCACGCCGTCGCTGCAGAGCAGGCGCACGCCGAGGCCCGGGCCCGGGAACGGGTGTCGCCACACGAGGTTGTGCGGGATGCCGAGTTCTTCACCGAGAGCACGGACTTCGTCCTTGTACAGGTCGGCGAGCGGTTCGAGCACGAGGCCCTTTTCCATGAGGTCCAAGACTTCTTGCACGCGGTTGTGGTGCGTCTTGATCTTGTCGGCGTTCTTGGTGCCGCCGCTTTCGATGGTGTCGGGGTAGATGGTACCCTGAGCCATCATCCACTGGTTCGGATCGAGGTTGAGCTTCGCCATTTCCTCGTCCTTCACCGTCAGGAATTCCTTACCGATGATGCCGCGCTTGGTTTCGGGTGCGGTCACGCCCTTGAGCTTTGCAAGGAAGTGTTCGCTGGCATCGCGCACCTTGAGGTTGTTCATGCCTTCCTTTGTGAGGAAGTCCATAATCTTCTGGGATTCGCCGAGGCGCATCATGCCGTTGTCCACGTGCAAGCCGAGAACCTTTTCGGGGCCAAGCACGCGGTTCAAGAGCACGAAGGCGACGGTGGAGTCTACGCCGCCGGACACAAGCAAGAAGACCTTGCGGTCCTTGACCTGTTCCTTGATGCGCTCCGTGATGAGCGGCAGGTAACTCTTCATGTTCCACGTCTTCTTGGCACCCGTGAAGTCGATGAAGTTTTCCAGCAACTTCATGCCGAACTTGCTGTGCGTAACTTCGGGGTGGAACTGGATTCCGAAAATCTGGCGTTCGGGCTTGTCGCTGTCAAAAGCGACGGCTGCGATTTCGCAGTCCTTGGTGCTGGCCACAATCTTGTAGCCCTCGGGGAGCTTGGTGACCTGGTCGCCGTGGCTCATCCACATGGGGGAGGCCTTCGGGAGGTCCTTCAAAATCGGACACTTTTCGTCGCCCACGATGAGGTCGGCGATGCCGTATTCCTTCACCTTGCCCGGTTCCACGTGACCGCCCAGTTGCTGGGCAATGAGCTGGTGACCGTAGCAGATGCCGAGCTTCGGCACCGGGAGGTCCAGAATTTCAGGATTGTATTCCGGGGCGTCGGCCGCATACACGCTGCTGGGACCGCCACTGTAGATGATTCCCTTCACGCCTTCGAGCTCGCTAACAGGAGCGGCGGGGGAGTGGATTTCGGTAAACACGCCCAGGCGGCGCACGCGGTTAGCAATCAGGTGGGCGTACTGCCCGCCAAAGTCCAAAACTGCAATAGTGTCAACGTTCTTCATACGGGGACAAAGATAGAAATTTTACGTAAGTCTTGTATTACAAATGCAAAAAATAGCGCTGTTTAATACCGCTTGGTAAAAAAATCGATCTAGTTTGAAATTTTTTCGAAAAATCAAATGTTGTACAAACAAAGTAAATGTGTAGTTGGTTATTTATTGGTGTCATGCAAACTGAATACATAGTATCAATTTTATCTCATTATAGTTTGTTTGTAATTTGATTTTGTGTAAACTAACGGAGTTGACGAGGAAAATTAGTTTGTTTAGATTTACGAATACTTTTTCTTTAAAAAGGAAGGACAAATGAAAAAATCACTGCCACTGATTCTCTCGCTTTGCTGCATTGGAGCAAATGCGACTTCTGTTAATTACGACTTACTGGGCCGTAAGAGTAGTAAAATGAACTCTCCGATGGTCTACAAGAACGTAGACTATTCCAAGGTGAAAAGTAATGAAGAACAGACAATAGGTTCTTCTTTGGAAAATCGAGTTCTCGAAAAGCGTGCTTCGGGTACTAAGGGTAGTAATGTCAAAGCTATCGTTGGTAAATTTGGCCCGCGAGGCTATTTCTTTAACAATTGTACGAGCAGCACGACTGCTTGTGGTGAAAAAGCTCAACTTACTTCAAGTACGACGACTTCCTTATCGTCGTATCTTAGCTCTGCTAACCAGAACTTTATCAAAGTTAATTCTGACAAAAATGGATTGCTTGAATCTGGTTACAATTATGTATCGGCTGGTGCTACAAGAAGCGGTTTAAGTGGATTTAGTTTGACTGAATATAATTATAATGTAACCAATCCTGTAGATGCCTCTCCTCATGAAAGCAATCAGACTATTACGTATATTCCGTATTCTCATTTATATGACATGTCGAATAGAGCTAATTTGACAAATAACAATATCGGTGTTTATTTGTCTGAAGAAGGACTTCCGATTAGGCTCAATACGTATATGAATCCTGGTGCGCCGTTTGTTCTTGCGGACAATGCATCAATGGATAGTTTTAATTCGATGCCTGGGTATGAAATGCGAGCTTCAAGGATGTATAGAACGATAGATTATACTTCTGGACGCTCTGTATTGTTTGCTACTAAAACTCGCCCCTCGAGCCCGTCTACCACAAAACCTCAGGTGTATGTGGGACTTCATGCTTATGGCGGTGCCCCTTCGAAAGGATATCCTACTGCAGCTAAGGTCTTAGATAACTATATCTATGACAATCGTACCATAGAAATTGTTGGTGCGGGTAACAAGGCTAATAAAGGATTTGCAAGCGCTGGCCTTGCAGCAAATGCTATTACAGTCGGCGCTGTTAATCCGTTTACCAATCAAGCGACTGGATATACGGCGCGCTGCGTAGGTTGTGAAAATGAGACATTCAATAAGCCGGAAGTCATGAATTATTCTCATTTCTATTTTGACTACCCTGGAATGCCTGAAAAATATAGAAAATATACAAAGGGAAGTACCGCTTATGAATATAAACCATTCTATGATGGTACGGAGGCCGCTGCAGCGCTTACTGCAGGTATGGTTTCTAATATGTTATCGGCCAATGAATTCTACAAGTGGCACCCTGAAGTTGTGAAGGCTGTGGCGATAAACGGACAGTACAAGAGCCGTGTTACAAGGTACAGCGATCTTGTGTTTAATCAGACTGATGATCATAATATTCATCATTCCATCTACTTTATTGGTGATGTGAAAACCTTGATGAAAGAATATAACGATTGCCCCACTATGAGCCAAATTTCTTGTAAAAATCCCAGAAGAGAAATTAGACTTCATTTTTCCAAGTCTGATCTCTTCAAAAAAGGTGATTATGATATTGCGGATCGTATAGATGGCTTCTATGCATCTATTGCATGGTTGAATAGCGGAGACGATATTTCCAAGCTTGGCGGTCTTCCGCAGAATTTTGAAATCGAAGGGTATTGGAGGCATGGTAATCCGAATTTGGGTACCATTCTTTCTAGGGGAGCGGGACTTGACGATTCTTCTCTAAGAAATAATAATCAGATAGGTAGCCCGTACAAGAGCATTTATGTTGAGGGATTCCAAGATGATATGCATCCGCTGGGATTCACAATCCGTATCGTGCTTACAGATGAAGATACCCGCTCCGAAAATTACGGCCAGATGGTCTTAGGTCTGGATATTAAGCCTGTATTTAAGTTCTAAAGCAGCTTTTGTCTTTTAGAAAAAAAAACGACCGGGATAATATCCGGCCGTTTTTTCATTATAAAAATGTTTAGGGTGTTTTTGTGCCTAAATGGGCTATTTTTGCGCTATAGAGTCTTTTATGTGATTGAGCTTACGAAGATACGTTTTGTATCATAAATTTTGTATAAAATAAAAAATAATATAAATAAAAGATTTGCTTAGTATAAAAAGTTTGTTTGACATATTTTTGATAAAGTATAACAAAATTATATTTTGTCTACACACCATTACAAACAAAGGATGTTAAAATGAAAAAACAATACTTGGCTTTGCTTGCTGCGGGTTGCGTGGCAGCAAATGCCGCTGATGTCAATTACGACTTGCTTGGCCGTAAGAGTAGTAAAATGAACTCTCCGATGGTCTACAAAAATGTAGACTATTCCAAGGTTAAAAGCAATGAAGAACGGACTATCGGTTCTTCTTTGGAAAACCGGGCTTTGGCTAAAACAGGGATGCCTGATAATGTTAAAGCTATTCAGGGAGCTTTTTTTACAAATAGAAGTGTAGACGCGTGGGTGGGAACATCTCACACTTTAGAAGATGGACACTTCTTTTTAAAGAAATACAATCAAAATGGTCCTGAAAATTGTAAAAATGAAAAAAAATGTTTTTATGACTGGTCAGGTTACAAAAATGCATTAAACAAAATTTTCATAAAGACGAATGAAGATCGTAATACAACTCCAAATTACGAAACTGCAGCTTCAAGTAATTCCGAAAGCGCAGGATATACGTATTACGATTTAATTCCTATAAATGATAATCTTCAACAGCCTTCTCCATATCCTATGCAAGCCGGAGAGATTATCCAATATACACCTTTATACAATGTTGTGCGCAACAATTCTGCTTCAAACAATGTATATAATTGGCTTGCTAATCAGAAATCTGATGTGGGTATTTACATGGACGCAGGTGCTCTTCCTGCCGATATCAAGCCTAAAGAGAATATTAAGTATGTAAAAGTCTCTAATAACAGTTCATTTGATCCTACTCCGGGATACGAAATGGATGCTACGAGAACTTATAAAGTTCTCAAAAGGACTTCAGAAAATTATAATTCTGTTATTTATGTTGGAAAGGGATATCTTGATAATCCTTCTTCGAAAGTACCGCAAGCTTATATCGGTGTTCGTAACAAACATGAAACTGCTGGACTACAATATAGTTCAACAGCTAAAAAACTAGATAACTATATATATGAAAATCGAACAATTGAATTTGCGGCTGCGGGTGATTATGGTGCGCATGCTTCTGGGGCTAAGCCCAAGATGAATGCTTACGCTTATGCTGCAAATGCAATTACCGTGGGCGCATACGATCCGATAAGCGAAAGTATTCTTACTTATTCATCCACAGCGAATAATGTGGGAACAGTGTACACAGGATCTCAAAAACCTGAAGTCTATAATTATTCTAATGTTTCAACATTAGATTATGTAAGAACGTACACAAATACATCTAATGGTAAAAAAACGGAATATCGAGCATTGTTCGATGGAACCCGTATTGCTGCCGCTTATACCGCAGGTATGGTTGCTAATCTTTTGGCTGTTAATCCGTTCTATCGTTGGCATCCTGAAGTCGTAAAGGCGATGCTTCTTACGCAAGATAGGAACACCCCGTCTTATCCATATCTGGTTTTTGATATAGATAATCACGATCGTTATGACCATGAATCTCGCTATTGGAATGGTGATATTAACAGCCTTAAAACTCGTACCTACAATAACCAACACGAAATATGGTTTGTCACAAGGAATATGGGAAGTGCGAAGAAACCTTCTACAGCTGCAATTTCATGGCTTAGCAGTGGTAATGACATTTCAAAAATTGGTCATATTCCTCAAAATTTTGATTTGTATGTTTATGGTAGTAACAACAGTGATTATGAGTGTTTCGATGAACCTTATATGAATTTGTCGGAATCAGTGTCTTGCCATGGTAAATCAATAAATTTCAACTTTGATCAACATGGTGTACATATCAAAAACTCTAAATCAGTCTACAGTTCATACGAAAAAGTAAAAATCGCATCGAATTATGATTATTTGATCTTTAAAATTGTTTTAAAAGAAGAAGATAGCACTAGTGAGAACAAGGGCCAAATTGTTTTGGGTTTCAACATGTCCTCACCTGATCAATACCGTTAACAGAATTCATTCTGTAGAAAAACAGATTGGATAATTATCCAATCTGTTTTTGTATAAATTAATTTTTAAAATTTAATATTTCTAGCAGACTTTGTATTCTTCGCTTTGAATGGTGTCGGTGTCTATATTTTCATCGCTTTCAACGTCGCCTTTCGCCATGCGTCTTGCAAGCTCGATAAGGGTCTGCACGCCGAATCCGGTAGCGCCGTATTCTGTGTACTTCCATTTTTTGTCGACGAAAGCGGTACCGGCGATGTCCCAGTGCGTCCAGGCGGTGTTTTCGGGCACGAATTCCTGGAGGAACAGCGCTGCCGAGATTGCGCCAGCGTCAGAACCGGTGTTCTTGAGGTCGGCGAACTTGTCCTTGAGTGCGTCGGCGTATTCTTCTTCGAGCGGCATGCTCCAGAACTTTTCGCAGCATGCTTCGCCGCAGTTGATCACCTTGAGGCCAAGGTCGTCGTCATTGCTGAAGAATCCCGTGACGGCGTAGCCGAGGGCGCGGACCATGGCGCCCGTAAGGGTGGCGAGGTCCACAATGTGGGTTGCGCCGATTTCACCGGCTTCGGCAAGTCCGTCGGAGAGGACCAGACGGCCTTCGGCGTCGGTGTTGTCCACCATGACGGTCTTGCCGTTCTTGGCGGTAAAGATGTCACCCGGCAGCACTGACTTATTGCCGATTGCATTTTCGGCGAGGCAGCAGACGGCGCTCACGCGAATCGGGAGCTTGAGCGTTGCGATGGCTTGGATGGCGGCGAGCGCGGTCGCTGCGCCACTCATGTCGCTAATCATTTCGGGCATGGATTTAGGCGGTTTCAGGCAGAGGCCGCCGGTATCAAACGTGAGGCCCTTGCCGACAATCACCAGGTGGTCCTTGGAGGTGCGCTTCGCGGGCTTATATTCCATGGTTATCATGCAGGGCTCGTGAGAACTACCCTTGCCGACGGTCACGTGGCCCATGAAGCCATCCTTTTCGAGCTGCTTCATGTTGCGAACCTTGATGCTCAAGCCTTCCGTGTACTTGGCGACAGTCTTGGCGCGTTCAGCAAATTCGGTGGGGTAGAGGTCGGCGGCGCATGTGTTGATCAAGTTCTTGGCGAGTGTCACAGCCTTCTGTTCGACAGCCACGTCTTCGGCAATCTTCTTGAAATCCTTGACATGTTCGCCAGCGACGATTTCGTAGGTCACCTGGAAGTTTTCTTTCTGCTTGCTCTTGTAGGCGTCAAACTTGTAGTTCGCATAGTAAAGCCCGTGGAGAATGGACTTGAACTGTTCATCGGCGGCGTCGGCCAGGAACAGGCTCACGGTGGCAATCTGCTTTTTCATGGCGCGCTTGGCCAGGCGATAGGCTGCCATACGCAGGTGATCGAGGGCGGAAAGGCCGCGTTCCTTGGCGGCGTCCACGAAAATAGTGTTGCATCCGTCGATTTCAAGATATTCGAGGTCTTCGAAGGGACCGTCGTTCATGCCCTTCAGAATGGTTTCGACCTGTTCTTCGCCTTCTTCGGTAAGAACGGTGGAAAATTGAATAGACTGCTTGACAAAAAAGAGGGCGTAAGCCTTGTTGTCAGTGTTTTTGAGATTTTCAGAGGAAACGATATTCAGATTCATGCCTTAAATGTAGTAAAACTGGTGCCGGGGACGGTTCTATCCTCGTAAATTGCCGTCTAGTCGCTTTTTTTACCTTTTTTTTTGCAAACTATGTGAAAAAATGCTATAATGAAGTTGAAAAATGGAGGTTCAAATGAATCGTAAACTTACAGGTATTCTTAGCGTTCTTGCCCTTTCGGCATTTACCTTTGCTCAGGAAGGCGCTGCAGCTACCGCAGCCCCTGCTGCTGCCGCTCCGGCGGAAGAAGCTGCCCCTGTTGCCGTCCGTGGTGCAGATGCGGCCGCCGCTCCCGCTGCAACTGAACAGGCTGCAGCTCCTGTTGCTGCCGAAGCCCCCGCAGCCGCAGTCGCTGAAGCTCCTGCCGCTGCAGAACCTGTCGCAGAACCCGCTGTCGTCGTAGCCCCGAAGGCTGTACGCGGTGCCGGTAATACCGAAGATGTGGGACCTTCTTCTGAAGCCGCCCAGCGATTCCGCGACGCTCGCAATACCGTTTATTACGAAACCGTCTATACCCGTGAAGATGGAGTTCCCGTTCGCACCGTTTATGTTACCGAACGTGAAGGCCGCGACACGGTTACTCTCGACGAACTCAGGGGCCTTTATCCGATGAACTTTAAAATCGGTGCCCACGGTTCTGTTGGTGCCTATCAGCTGGCAGGCAATGACTGGGATAGCGACCAGTACAATGGCATGAACTGGAAAGCCGGTATCATGTCCCTTATTCCCTTGAATGCCTACACCATGGGTATCAAGCTCGGTGTTCTTTATGAACAGAGCCGCGCCAGCGAATCTTACTACATAAACGGTGTCCCGACCAGCTACAAGTTCAGCCAGAAGAAAATCGATATTCCGGTGCTCTTCACTTTCAAGGCTTCTACTTCCAGGATCTTCTTTGACTTGGGTGCCGAAATGTCTATCCCCGTGTATGACAAGCTCCGCATTTCTTATACCGATGCAAAGGATGCAAAGCATACGAGCAAGATTGACATGATGGACGATTATCGAAACAGTATGGACTGGGCTTTTGTCTTTGGCTTCTCGGTCATGGCAAACAAGTACATCTCTCTCGATATCGCTGCCAACCTGGGTATGTCCGACCTCTATGACGGTCACATGAAGTACCTGAACCTGAATCTGGATGCTTCTTCCTTCAACGTCGGAATAACCGTCTATCCCTTCTAATATATGATCCTTGCCATTGTCGCTGTAATTCTTGGCCTTGCGGTTCTCGTCTGGAGTGCTGATAAATTCGTAGACGGAGCCGTAGGTATTGCCGAATTTTGCGGCATGTCTACACTTCTGATCGGTATGGTTATCGTAGGCTTTGGAACCTCTGCTCCAGAGCTTACGGTTTCTGCTATATCGGCTTCGCAAGGGAATCCCGAACTGGCCTTAGGTAACGCCTATGGTAGCAATATTGCGAATATTGCGCTGATTTTGGGCGCTACTGCCTTGATTTCGCCAATCCTTATGCAGCGTTCGGTGATTCGCGGCGACTTGCCCATATTGATTGCGGTGTCCATACTTTCTATCATCCTGGTTTGGGACGGGAGTGTGGTGCGCTGGAACGGCATCTTGCTGCTGGTCGTCTTTGTCGCCGTAATGGGCTACAATACTTGGCGCGAAATGCGAAAGGCTCATGCCGAAATTTCGGCTGATGAGCCGTCGAATGAAAAGAAGTCCTTGGGCAAGTCCGTTCTGTGGCTTGTCTTGGGCCTTTTACTGCTTGTGGCTAGTTCCCGTGCGCTGGTCTGGGGCGCTGTCGAAATTGCCCGTACGCTTGGCGTGAGCGATCTTTTGATTGGCCTTACCATTGTGGCAATCGGAACATCCTTGCCGGAACTAGCCAGTTCCATTGCCGCAGCCCGCAAGGGCGAAAACGATTTGGCTCTTGGGAACATTATTGGTTCTAATCTTTTTAATACGCTGGCAGTTGTGGGCGTGGCTGCAACCATTTCGCCTATGGACGAAATCGAAAGAGTGGTGACTACCCGCGATATGCCGCTCATGACAGCTTTGACTGTCGCCTTGATTGTTCTTGGTTTTAGACGCAAAGGTGACGGTCGTTTAAATCGTATTGCCGGCGGAATCCTTTTGGCTGTTTACGCCGGATACCTGGCCTTGCTTGTTTCGCAAGCGGCCAGTTAATTTGATTTAATTTTCAATCTTCCGCTAGAACTGGAAGTAGATGAAGGGGCAGCTGTCTGCGCTCATGAATTGGTAAATCACGAAGATGATGAACGCGGAGCTTGCGACCATGAGCGGAATGGGCTGGGAGGCGAAGGCGATGCGGTAACGGCTCTTGACCTTCTTGGGAATCCAGTGGATGAGCATACCTGCGATAAACACCAGGATGATGTTGATGTGTTCCCAGGCGATTGTGCCGATGGTATCCCATTTCCAGGCGGTACCCATCTGCTGCACCATGTTTTTGGCCGTATTCCAGGCCACTTCGTTGGCTTCTGCCGGATCCAGGTTAGAACCGGCGCGGAAGAACAAGCGCGTAAAGGTGATGAAGATGAATGTCAGGGACACGTTCCATGCCACGTAGATTCCGTGGATGTACTTGTCGCTGAACAGGCGGAAAATCAGCACCGAGTAAATGCCCACGAACAGAATACCGAAATAGGCTGCCGTGATGGCGAAAATGGCAATGTGGCTCTGCTTAAAGATGATCGCCGAGCTTGCGAACAAGATGAACGATGCTGCAGCGCGGAAGGTGCGGCTACGCTTGACCCAAATTTTATTGAATACCTGGCCGAAACCGTTCAAACCGCCCCAGATGATGAAGTTCCAGCTTGCACCGTGCCACCAGCCGCCCACGATCTGGGTCGACATGGCGTTCATGTTGGTGGTTATGAACTTGCGGGAATCGGGCTTGAGGTAAGCGTAAATGGCGATATAGAGGAAGAACAGACCGAGAGCGATGCCCACCCAGACGCTGCCCGAAAGCATGATGGCCACCAGGCTCAAGAAACCCATCCAGAAGAATGTGCCGACGGAGGCTCCACGGTTACCGCCCAGCGGAATGTACAGGTAGTCGCGCCACCAGCTAGAAAGCGATATGTGCCAACGACGCCAGAATTCGGTGGGGCTGAGCGCCTTGTAGGGGCTGTTGAAGTTCTGCGGCAGGCGGAAACCCATGAGCAGTGCCACGCCAATGGCAATGTCGGTGTAGCCCGAGAAGTCGGCGTACACTTGCAGCGAGTAGGCAAAGAGCGCAATCAGGTTCTCGAGCCCGGTAAACAGCAAGGGCGTGTCGAAGACGCGGTCCACAAAGTTGGTGGCCAGGTAGTCGCTCAAGATGATTTTCTTGGCGAGGCCGTTCAAAATCCAGAATACGGCGATGCCGAAGGTGCGGCGCGGCAAGAAGAAGTTCTTGTACAGCTGCGGCACGAATTTATCGGCGCGCACGATGGGGCCTGCCACCAGCTGCGGGAAGAAGGACAGGTAAAAGCCGAAATCCAGGATGTTCTTGACTGCCGAAATCTTGCCACGGTAAATGTCGATGCAATAACTCATGGCCTGGAAGGTGAAGAACGAGATGCCCACCGGCAGAATAATCGTATCGACCAGTGCATGCGTGCCGAACATCTTGTTGCTGGCTGCCGCGACGAAGTTGTACACGTGCAGCTCGATGCCGGTAAAGTCGTAGAGGGCGTCCAGGAAGAAGTAGGAATACTTGTAGTAGCAGAGAACGAGAAGGTCAATGATGACCACGATAATCATCAGGAATTTCTTTTTCCACTGTATTTCGGCTTTTTCGATCCACTTGCCGATAAAGAAGTTGGCGACGACACAGAAGGCCAGGATGCAAACATAGCTGCCGCTGGTCTTGTAGTAGAAGAACAAGCTTGTGGCGAACAAGAAGGCGTTGCGGAGTGCGATGCGGTTCTTGATTAAGGTGAGGAACGCAAAGACGACGGCGAAAAATCCCCAGAAATAGAACTGCGTAAACAGCAGCGGACTGTTCGCGTCGAAAGCAAAGGTTCTAGTAAGGAAAGGTATTAAGTAGTCAAGCATATCGAATTGTCTTCCTGAACAGTCATCCTGGAGCGTAGCGACGGGATCCAGTACTGGATTCCCTCCCTTCGGTCGAGAATGACAGAGTCGAGGGGCTTTTTATTTCATTTCTTCCTTTCTTGTCTGTGCAGGCAAATTGGCTATATGTTCTTGATATGTCTTGATGATCGCCTTGTAGAACAGATCGCCCAGAAGGTTGTAGCCGGCAAGCTTGAAGTGGACCTTGTCCGCCTTGGCGAGGTCGGCTTTTTCCCACTTTGCCATGGAGCCGAGGCCGCCCATGATGCTGAACTTGTCCCATACGCCGGCCTTGTGCTTTTCGGCCAGGGCGAAGAATGCCTTACGGGCTACATCGCCATTGGGGTGTTGCACATAGCGTTTTTTCTTGACCTTGCGGTACATGTCGTTATTCGTTTCGAAAATAATGGCGGCGTTGGGGTTCACTTTCTTGATGCGGGCAATCAACTTGTCGTAATCGTCGCGGAACTGCTTGTCGTTAAAGCGTTCTACGTTTGCATCGTTAATGCCGATGGCGAAAATGACCAGGTCGGGCTTGTAGAAGGCCAGTTCCTTTTCGAAACGGGGGCAGACTTCTTCAAAGTAGTCGTGGACCTTGGCTCCGTTGATGCCTACGCCGGTGTAGGTAATGCCCGGAGTGTTCGTTTCGGTCAAGATTCCCGTAAGTGTAAAGCGGGGACGGGCGTTCTTCTTTGCAGAATCGGGAACGACCTCCGCTTCGGTAATGCAGTGTTCGTTGGCGTAGTTGGTGGAATCCAGTTCACCTTCGGCGTAGTTGACTGCAGGCTTTGTCACGTCGGCGCAGCGGCGAGAATTCTTGGCCTTTGCATCTTCGCGGGCGAGACAGGCGGAGTCCAGTACGTCGCATTCGCCTTGGAACATGGAATCGCGGGCCACTTCGGGGAGGGCTACATTGTTAGGAATTTTGGCCGGCGGTTCGGGCTCCTTCTTGTTTTGGGCGGTGTCGCCCTTTGCCTTTTTCAAGGAGTCTTCCTTGGCGCGGGCAATCGAATCCTGAATCAGGGAGTCCGTAATGAACTGAGCGATGGTGGCCTGCTGCAGGGAATCCATCCAGCGGAATGCGATTTGGATGGTATCGATGGGACGCGGGCTCGTGAACACGTAGCTTTGGCTTGCGGTATCGAGTTTACCATAAATATCTACGGAATCGACTCGCAATACGGGAACCACGTCGTTGTTGTCGCTGTAACCGAACAGGCGGAGTTTGGTTTCTCCCCAGATCGGTTCGGAATTGTACCGGTCCAGGAGCAAGGTGATTTCGGAACGAGGGTCGCTAGTGCTGACGGCGATGCCCAAAAGTCCAAGCGGCTTCTTGATTTCGCGCTGCACGTTCTTGTTCATGTCCCAGATGCCCTTGTAGGCGCTGGCGTAGCTGGCTGGCGTGTTGGTGCGGGCTGCAGAGTAGGGGAATACGAATCCGCGGCCTGCAGAGGCTCCCGGATATTCCTTGATAAAGTGTTCGCGGATGCGGCCCGAAATCACGTCGGCCTGCAGGTGCGATCCGCCTACGTGCAGAATGCGTACCTGGCCGCGGTTTTCGAACACCAGGGTGTCCAGCTTATTGTAGAAGGCGTTGAAGGATTCGTTCCCCTTGGGGAACTGAATCACGTTGAGCGATGTATCGATAAAGTCATAACGGGTCAGGTCGATGTTGTAGGCACCGGGGGCTGTCGCAGGCTTTTTCGCGTCGCTTGCAATGGCGCTTGTGGTGAGGGCTGCAATTAATGCTGCAACAAGAAATCTCATTTCTTAGCACCTCCTAAATTTTTTTGATTCGCTTTGGCTCCACTCTTCCGCGCTTTTCTCTTGACATTCAGGAAGGTGCGTTCCGGAAGAGTATTCTTTTCTTTTTCAATCTGCTCTTCGTCGCTCCACTTGTGAATGTCTTTCAGTTTTTCGTCACTTATGTTGTGTCGGTCGCGGAACTTAAAGTAGTCGTAATGCATGCGGAGTGCCGAGCAGAACAGGTCGCCCATGTAGGCAGCGCCGCGGCGGGTAAAGTGGATATGGTCCGTGAATCCGAGAGCAGGATCCTTGTTGACCCACTTGATCATGGCTCCGTTGCCACCCATCACGCGGTGCATGTCCCAGTAGGCGGCGCCGTTCTCGAGTGCGACTTCGCGGAGAGCCTTGATGGTCATGTTCAGACCGGCGTAGGTTTGCCACTGTCCGTCTTTCTGGCGGGCCATGTCGGCGGGGCCGATGAACAAGATGTCGGCATCGGGGTTGGCCTTTTGAACTGCCTGGATTTGACGGGTAATGATTTTCTTGGTCCAGTCGATATTGCTGGAGTTGATGCTTGGCACCAGGTTGCCGCCGTATTCCATGATGACCAGGCGGGTGTTCATGGCCTTGTAGGATTCTGCCAAAAGTTCCGAATCGATGCGGTGGAAAATCGTTCCCGAAGAACCGCGCATGGCAACGTTGTCTACAGCCACGCCGTAGGCACCGTCGGCTGCGATGGCGTAGATTTCGCCGTTGCCGGACAGGTACATCTTGGCCACCGAGGTGGTATCTTTCAGTTTCCAGGTAAAGACTTTGAGCTTGTTGTATGTTTCGATAGTCGGTTCACCGGCATCTACGACCTTAGTGGTGCGCTTTTCTTTGGATGTGCCGTCATCGTTTTGACCAACGACTTCAACAAAGGTCTGGTTCACATTGAGCTTTGCCTTGATGTGGGCCGACTTGTTGGTCAGGAGTTTGATGGTCTTGTAACCGCCCACGTGGGGAAACTGACCCTTGCGTTCCTTGCGGCGCTGGATGGTAATGGCAGCGTCACCCTGGAGCTTGGCGAACTGGGCCAGCGGGCCGTAGCGGCTGTGGTCGGCTTCTTCGTCCTTGGGGCCAAACAGAATGTAGCGGGAGAGCGCACCCGAGCTGGCATGACTGGTCGTCATGGAAGGAACCGTCATAATGGGGGGCATCATGCCGGGGCCTGCACCGCCGAATTCGTCTTGCAGGTCTTCGCGGATGGTGGCCGAAATGCGGTCTTCTTCAAGCTGGGAGTCGCCGTAGTGGACCACGTGGACCACGTTGCTGTCCAGGGAGGCCAGTTCCATGTGCAAGAAAAACCGGTCGAACCACGTGGGGTCGTTGTTGGGTAAATCGAATCGGGTTCTGCCCTTTTGGAAAAAGTCCTCGTAGAACTTCAGGGAGTCGCTAAAGGCGGCGAATTCCTGTCGTTTGGTGGCTTCCATCATTTCACGTATGGCTTCTTCGGGGTCCGCCTGCGTAGAATCGCTAAGCGAATCGTCGGAGGACTGCTTTACGAAGATTTCAGTGAGTTTCGGATAGCGGAGCGTGTTGTCGCCCACGTGGATGCCGTCATTAGGGTAAATGAGGGCAATCACGCCGAGCAAGACGAACAAGCTGATGATAGAAAGGAGGACTTTTAAAGGGGACATCATAGGCGGTCAATAATCGCAGCGACGTTGCCGACGAACATTTCGCCGGTGCGCATGTCCTTGTATTCGAATTCACCTTCGGCAGCCTTGGAACCGTCGACGTAAACGACGATCTTGGCGCCCTGATAGTTTGCCTGGTCCAGCTGCTTGCCCATTTTCATGGGTGCGAGCGGGTGAGCGACCGAGAACGGCTTACCCGTGCTTGCACTACGGAAAACCTGAGCGGTTTCGAAAACCTTCTTCATGTCGTTGCCGAAGCTTGCGATGTAGAAGTCGACACTCTGTTTGGGGCTCGGGAGCAAGTTGTGTTCGGCGAGCAAGTCGGCGAGCACAACGTCGCCCATGCCAAAGCCCACACCCGGGATGCGTTCGCCACCGAGCTTTTCGGTGAGGCTGTCGTAACGGCCACCGCCAGCGATGGCGCGCATGGATTTGCCCTTGTCGAATACTTCGAATACGATGCCGGTGTAGTAGGCAAGGCCGCGAACAATGGAAAGGTCCAGGTTCACACATTCGCCGTAACCTGCGGCGGTAAGCGTTGCGAACAGGTCTTCGATTTCGGCGAGGGCGGCAGTTGCGTTTTCGCTATGCACCTTGGTCTTGACTTCTTCGATGCTCTTGCAGCTCATGAAGTCGTCAAGCTTTTTCACCTGGTCTTCGCTGAGACCTGCATCGGCCAGAGCCTTGGCAAATGCTTCGGGGCCGATTTTTAAGCGGCGGTCAAGCACCGGGTAAACCAGCGCCGGATTCGGGGCGCCGATTTCTTCGAGGTAGGTGGCCAAAAGCTTGCGGCTAGAGACGCCAATCGCAAATTCGCCGTCCTTGAGGCCGAACTTGCGGAGCATGGTAGCAATGGCTGCCATCAGGTCGGCTTCAGCGTAAATGCTTTCGGTACCGATGATGTCCATGTTCAGCTGGAAGAATTCGCGGAGGCGGCCCTTCTGCGCCTTTTCGTAACGGAACAGGCGCGGCATGCTGAACCACTTGAAAGGCTTCTTGAGTTCGCGGGCCTTCTGGATTACGAGGCGGGCGAGCGTCGGGGTCATTTCGGGGCGGAGTGCGATTTCGCGGTCGCCCTTGTCTTTAAAGTTGTAAAGCTGGCTGACGATTTCTTCGCCGGACTTGCCCGTATACAGCTCCAGATGTTCAAACATCGGGCCTTCGTATTCTTCGTAGGCAAAAGATTCGGCGACGCTACGCCAGGTGTCAAAAATGTAATTCTGGATGCGCTCGGCTTCCGGGTAAAAATCGCGTGTGCCCTTAGGCAACTGAGGAATAGAAATGCTCATAGTGAGCACAAATATAGTTATTTCACCTCAATCATCGGGCTCGTTTCGCTTAGCAAGTAGGTCCATTCTTCGCGAATCTTGTTGTATTCGGCCGGGTCGGCGTAAAGCGCGAAGGTGGTCCACTTGATGCTGTTCTTGCCGTCGTAATTCTTCTCGAAGCTCACGTAATCCGGGTCGCGATTCAGCTTCTTGGGACCGGTAATCTTGACCGTCTTGCCGCTTGCTGCCGTAACGCTTAATTTGTATGCAAATTGCGTTTCGTGCGGCATACGAATCGGGTGGTGGCGCTTGGAAACCTTCGGGAGCTTGAACAGGCTGCGTTCCCACACATTCGGGAATCGGCCCTTGAGTTCGGAGCCGCCCTGGCCGAAGTAACCCTTCGAGGCGTAAGTCACAATCAAGGCCAGCGGCTTGTTGAATTCGGCGAGGTTTTCGATGCGGATGTTTCCGATGCTCACGTCGGGAATGCCCGAAGCGAGGAAGTCTTCCATCAGCTTTTCCTGTTCCTTGGCGTCGCGGCCAAAGAAGCGGTTACGCATGACGCTCGCGAACTTGCCCTGCAGCGAAATGGAGTCGCGGAATTCGCAGGCGCCGTCGTTTCCGATAAACAGGCGGTGTTCAATACCAATCTGATGTTCCTGATTGTCTTCGAGAATCGGCGTGGTGACCACGTGGCTGCTGTCATCGTTGATCACGAGTGCGACTTTGCCTTCCATATCAAGCGGAACGGGGCGATCGTTGCCGGTTTTGTCGGTGGCGTCGACCCAGCGTTCGGTGACTTGACCTTGTGCCGGAATGTAGAGAATCATGTGGTTGAACTGCTGAATCGTCGGGAGGCCGGCGAAGCCTTCTTCGGTCAGGTGAATGGCGGTGAGGTAGCTCTTGATGCCGATAGATTCAAGCATTTCCTTGAGCAAAAGGGCCATGTCCTTGCAGTCGCCCTGGTGCTTTTTGAGCGTGACTTCGGCGGTTTGCGGAATCAGGCTGTGTCCGCCGAATCGCACGTCGCGGTAGCGAATATCGTGGCGCACAAAGTTCACGATGGCCTTGACGGCGTTGTCGTTTGCCTTGCTGCCGCGGACTTCGCGGGCCTTTTCACGCACGCTCACGGCCTGCTTGAACTGGTGCTTGATCAGGTTCTGGTAATCTTCGCCCACGTTCTTCCATTCCTGCTTGCCGGTGAGCATCAGGCCTGCGCCAAAGTCGCGGTACACGGGCATGTAAAGTTCCTTGCGGATAATGACCGGGTTTTCGATCTTCCATTCAATGCCGCCCTTGATTGCCTTCTTTTCCAGCGGGCCGTATTCTTCGGTCACAAAACGGGCTGTATCGGCGTAAATGCGGAAGCTGGACTGGCCCACAGGAACGTCCTTGCTGCTCACGAAGTCGGTGTAGGGGATCATGCCCTTGTTTTCGATGTTGGTGCGGCTGAACTGCAGGTAAATAAAGTCGCCTGGCTCCAGTTCTTGCAGCGGGAAGTGCGCGGTTTGCGATTCGTTCTGCCCGCCGATTTCGGTGGCGTAGGTAATGTAGGCACCGTTCAGGTTCGCCTTCTGCTTCAGGTTCCAGTTGCTGTCGTAGACTTCGAGGGCATTCAGGTAAATGCGGTCGAATCCCGGCAAGAAGTCGAAGGTGAATTCGCGATAGATGGCGGCGCCACGAATATCGAGAATTTCCATGAGCATTTCATCGGTGCGGACCCAGTTTGCGCCCTTTTCGGCTTTCAAAGTCTGCTTGTTGTAATGCACAACGGCGGGGAAGTCGCCATCGGAGCCTTGTTTCTTGGCGGTTTCGCTGAGGAGGCCCTTCAGGTTCTTGGTGCGTTCTTCCACCGGCGTAATCGGCTTTTGTAGCGTGCGGTTGTCGGCCTTACCGAGGAATGCCTTCGTGGCGCTGAGGAAGCTCTTGGCGTCTTCGTTATCGGGCTTGAGGGCCAGAGCCTTGGTGAGCGACTTTTCGGCGTCGCGGTAGTTGCGGCTGTAGAAAAGAATCTTGCCCTGCGTGGTCCAAATCTTGTAGTCGTTGCGATCTTTGGCGAGCGTCTCTTCGCTAATGGCGCGGGCTTCTTCGTAGCGGCCAAGGAACATGAGGGCGTCCATCAAGGTTGTGCCGAGTTCCACGCTCATGCCAAAGCGGCGGCGCACCTGATAAAGAATGTCGACGGCTTCGGCGTACTGGTCGAGACCCATGTAAGTCTTGGCGAGGTAAACGCCCAGACGGCTGCTCGGCTGCGTGTCATAAAGGCGTTGCACGACTACCAACGACTGGTTACGCTGACCGAGACCCCAGAGGGCATCGCTCAAGTTAATCACGTATTCTGGATTGTTCGGCGTGTAACGGAGAGCAGCTTCGGCGCATTCGCGGGCGCGGCCGTAGTCGAACAAAGCTTCGTACATTTCGCCGAGAATGGAGAGCAACTTGCCGTTCTTTTGCACCAGTTCGCGCTGGCTTTCAAAGTGGCTGATGCCTGGGCCGTAAAGTTCCTTCATCTGGTACACGAATCCGCAGTTGATCAGGTACAGCGGCTCTTCGGGATCCATGCGGTTCGCGCGTTCAAAGTAGCTGAGGGCCACTAGCGGCTGGTTTTCGAGCAGACGCAGAATGCCCACTTGGCTCATGATGGCGGCGTTGAACTTGGCCTGCTTCTTGGCGGATTCGGCGTCACTTGCGGTGGCGGGCTTTTCGCCCACGGTCAGGCCTTCGATACCGTGCTGCATGACCTTGGCGTATTTCTTCTTGTTCACGCCCTGGGTCCAGCTGACAATCATGATTCCGCGACCGTCATCGTAGAAATAGCGGCCTGTATAGTAGAAGTCGAACTTGTTGATCACGTGAGTCAGGCTAAAGTCCTGTGCGTAGCGGTCGCCGACCTTTTGGCGGTGGCTTTCGATTGTCGGATTATTCGGATCGACACCCAGGCGCACGAGCAGCACCTTGAACAAATCCTGCGAATTGACGGCATCGCTTTCGACCGTCGCGCCGTAAACGAACAGCGAAACGTCTTCGGCCTTGTTCGAAAGCACCAGGTCGGGGTCGTCATTCTGGCAGGCGATTCCTGTCCAGTGATGCCAGAGGGTATCCTTGACGGCCCAGGTGTAGCCGAGGGCGGGGGAGTTGAAGCTCTGTACATTGTTCGGTGAAAGTTCCGGGCCTTCGCTGGCGGCGGTTTCGCGCATGCTGAAGTTCGCGAAGAATTCCTTCCATTCGTTCTTGAGTTCGCCCGGCTGGAGCGGCGTGTCGGTGGCAGAAAGCGTGAGCGTGTACACGCGGCTCCCGGCGCCTGTGACAAAGCCGACGGCCTCGTAGGGGCTGTCGTAGCGTTTGCCAGCAACGTCAAAGAATACGCCTGTACCGCCGAAATTTTCTTCGGGGTAGGTCTCGGCGAGAGTCGCCTTCTTGCCGCTCGATTCAAAAGCCTGCATTTCCATCTGGGCGCGGTCCATGAGTCGCATGGGTTCGCCCTTGGGGAGTTCGATTTCGACCAGGACCGCGCGGCGTCCTGTTGTGGCGTTATAAAATTCGTAAGGGACGCCGCTCTCGTGGGCAGATCCATCGTCATCGCCCACGAGAGCCCAGTCACCGGAGCCACCCTGGGGCAGAATGAAGCTGAATCCGTCGGAACTGAAGCTGTTGGCGGTATTCTTGTGGGCCGATTTGGAGCCTGCATCCGAATTTACTGCCGAACCTTCATCAAAATAGTCGTCCGTGTAGCTCCCGGAACCCCCGTTTCCGGCTCCTTCGGCCGTTTTCGGGTCCGATTCAGTCAGCGGCTGGCCGTTACCGGCGCAAGAAATCAAAGAAACTACGAAAAACAGCCCAAATACGGGCTTCAAAAGCTTAAAACGCGATTTAAAATCAGAAATTTTCATTTGTGGGTAATATAGCAAATGGACACTTTTCCCGAAAGTGGCGTATTAATAAATAGGGGTGCTCCTATTTCACCCTGTAAAATAAACATATATTGACGAACTGTACATACATATTGTATATTTACTATGAACATAACAAAGCATGCATTAAAACGAATGGCTGAAAAAATGGAATTCAAAATAATCGATGATTTCTTATCGAAAGAAGAACTCGAGGAACTGGATAACCGCGATTTTTCCGAGGACATTCGTGAGGCGGAAAAAAATGGTACAATCTTTGTTGGCGAAGGCAACTGGGACGAAACCGTCAAGGCGGTAAAGGCCAAAATGGCCGCCAATGCCACCAAGGCAATCACCATCCGGGTCCCGGTTCGCGTCATCGAACGCTACAAGAAGCGTGCCGCCGCCGCAGGTATAGGCTACCAGACGCTCATGAAGCAGATGTTGGAGGCTGCTCCGGTGTAACCCAAGACCGCCGATGGCGGTTTGGGGTGCCTTCGTCGGCAAAATCCCCCTTTTTTTGGCCAGATACTACACAAACACTTCGGAATTTTGTATCTTTGAGCCCAAGTTCGCACCACCCTTACCGGTGGGTAGCAATTTCAACAATAAACAAAAGGATCCAATAATGGCTCTCAAACTCGGTATCAATGGTTTCGGTCGTATCGGCCGTATGGTCTTCCGCGCTGCTGTGGAAAACTTCTCCAAGGACATTACTGTTGTCGGTATCAACGACCTTCTCGACGCTGACTACCTCGCTTACATGCTGAAGTATGACTCCGTCCACGGCGCTTTCAACCACGACATCAAGGTCGAAGGCAACTTCCTCATCGTCGACGGCAACAAGATCCAGATCTTCGCTGAAAAGGATCCGACCAACATTACTTGGGGCGCTCTCGATGTAGACGTCGTTGTGGAATCCACTGGCTTCTTCCTGACCGAAGAACTCGCTTCTGCTCACCTCAAGGCCGGTGCCAAGAAGGTGATCATGTCTGCTCCGTCTAAGGACGCTACTCCGATGTTCGTGTACGGCGTGAACGACAAGACCTACGCTGGCCAGAAGATCATCTCCAACGCTTCCTGCACCACCAACTGCCTTGCCCCGATCTCCAAGGTTCTCGATGAAAAGTTCGGCATCGTCCGTGGCCTCATGACCACCGTTCACGCTGCAACTGCTACTCAGAAGACCGTTGACGGCCCGTCCAAGAAGGACTGGCGCGGTGGCCGTGGCATCCTCGAAAACATCATTCCGTCTTCTACGGGTGCTGCCAAGGCTGTGGGTAAGGTTCTTCCGGAACTCAACGGCAAGCTCACGGGTATGTCTCTCCGCGTGCCGACTTCCGACGTTTCCTTCGTTGACCTCACTGCTGAACTCAAGAACGCTCCGGCTGCCGATAAGGACGCCGCTTACGCAGCAATCTGCGCCGCTATGAAGGAAGCTTCTGAAGGCGAACTCAAGGGCATTCTCGGTTACACCGAAGACGCCGTTGTTTCTACCGACTTCCGCAACTGCGCTTGCACTTCTATCTTCGACGCCAAGGCTGGTATCCAGCTCGACCCGACCTTCGTGAAGGTCTGCTCTTGGTACGATAACGAATGGGGCTACAGCAACAAGGTTTGCGAAATGGCTCGCGTTATCACCAACTACAAGGGCTAATTTAGGCTCGATTAGTGTTAGTGGTGTGGGCGCAACTGCCTAAAGCAAAATAGATTCCCACACCTCCGCTAAAAAGTTTAAGCCCCGCTCGATAGAGCGGGGTGATTTTTTTTTGAAATATTCACTATTCACGACAAAATTAACTGGATCCTTCATGGCTTACGCCATTCAGGATGACGTACTGTCTACTTCTTACTTCCTACTAACCACCAACCACATCTTTTAAAAAGTCTGCGGTCAGTTTGGAGAGCTGTGTTGCGGCTTTGCGTTTGGCTTTGATTACGCTTCTGTTGCGGAGCAATGTGGGGATGACTGATGGATGGTGTAGGGCGAACGGCAAGGATGCTTCGATTCCGAATGCTTTGGACAAAATAAGTGCAGGCGTTTTCACGTCCAGCGCGCATTTGGTCAAGTCCGGTGCGGTTTCTCCTTGCGCGTTTTCGCTTGCAGTTTCTTTTGAGCTGTTTTCGGCATTCGGCTTTGCATCACCTTCGCTAGCGTTGGCTTTGGCACCATCATCTTTTATTTGTGCGACGAGGTAGGGGACAGAGAACATCTTGCCACCGGCGTGCATCATGCGGAGCGTGAAATCGGCGAGGCGCGCTGTGGGTGGGAGCGTCATGTCGAATCCACCGGTACGTTGGATTATGCGTCTAGAATAAATTCCAAGGTAGGGATGTGGTGCCGCGACGTAACGCATGGGGGCGTTCTCGTCGATCTCGATAAAGCCGGAACCTTTGGCGGCGGGCCTTAAAATATACCCACTCAAAAATTTTCTTTTATCTGTACGAATCCTTGGCGCAAAAGCATCGACCATCGGAAAACTGTCGGTGACTTCTGCAACGTTGTTCAAAAACGTGCGGTCGATCTTGATACATGGGTGCGCAAAAATAACCCATTCCCCTTCAATCTCGTTCAGGTGCTTGTTCCAATCGTTTGTAAAGAACCAACCGAGTTCAGCATCCGTGAATGGCGGTTGGGGAATCTTGTCTTGCGCTTCGTCAAAGTTTTCGTCAAAAACAAAAACGTCGAACTGCCGCATGCTTTGCCTTAACTAGAATTCGATGCGGAGGCCGAGCCTGTGTTCGAAGCCCAAGCTTTCGGCGAGGTACGAGAAGGCGTAGTCAACGGCAAACATGTTAGATGCATAACCGAGACCGAGGCTGAACATGCGGGCTTCGTTTGTTTCGTCCGGTCTGCTAGAGGAAGAAGCTAATTCCTTGATGTCGCGTGCGAGGTCAAGCCATGTGCGCGTGAAACCAGCGCGGATGCGGAAAAATTCACCGAGAGCGTATTCGGC
>JAEEGH010008939.1_pt1 | contig 23528 bp, 17 predicted proteins | sample 9134181 | NCBI WGS metagenome assembly JAEEGH01 (sample SAMN16246544, study PRJNA631951) | gut metagenome | biome: gut microbiome; feature: rumen; material: DP-attached | host: Bos | place: Iran: Karaj | collected 2018-10
GTGTGTAATTTCTGGTTGCAATTGCGCATTGCCACTCTGCCAGATGTAGCGACTGTTATAGCGGATGGCACTGGAAAGATTGGCATAATTCGGCCTTGTGGTCTTGGCACTATAGCTCAGCATCAGTTGTACCTTACCTACTTGTCCTGCATAAGAGACTGTTGGGAAAAGGTTGCTATAATTGCGTGTCAGGTCATTCTCTGGCATCAGCGCATCTTCATAGGCATAACGTACATGCTCATAGCGTGCTCCGGCACTTACCTGACCAAACTTTGGCAAATAGAACGCATAGGTAGCAAAGCCTGCATAGTTGTCTTCCTTCACTTGGGCTTCTGACGCAGGGATAAAGATGCCTGAGATGGCATAGTTGTCATCACGACGTGAGAAGGTCTCTTCTGTACCTACCTGCAACTGTCCCTTCCAAATAGGATAAGACAAGACCACCTTCCCTGCATAGAGCTTGCTGATGTTGTTGCTGGTGCTGTGAATCTCAGCATCGTGCGTCATCGAACTGCCTTCTTTCGAAACAGATTTCGTAGAATTCTGTGTGTCGTAATAATCCAAATTCACATCGACACCCAGTTTCTCGCCAACCTTTCCATTATAATAGAGGTTGGCCCCCAAATTATAAATGGGATCATCGCCAATCATATCATCAGAGATAGTGGATAACTTATCCGTTTGTATGCCATCTTTGAAGACATTGTCGTTCACCACCGTATGCACATCATATTGCAACTGTGTGCCCCATTCTATCTTACCACCTACAGAGTGGTTGTCGGAAATCTGCCAGTTCACACCCGCATTTCCATAGAGGTTCTGCCCTTTGTATTCATTTAGCAGACTTCCCTTATTCTCGATGAGGTATTTTCCGAAAGTGGCTTTCTCCAAATCACTTTCTTGACGGGAGGTATTACGGGCATAGTTGATGCCACCAAAGAGATCCACACCACCCGTGCGATAGTTCATGTTGAAAGCACCATAAGGATCGTTCCCTTCACTCCAATGCAGCGACTGGGCATCAGAGGCATTGAGGTTGAAGCTGAAGCCATCACCTTGTCTTCGGATAGTACGGATACGCACCACACTACGTACGGTGGCATCATATTGAGCCCCAGGATTAGTAATTACTTCAATGCTCTGAATCTCATTACTCTGCAAACGACTTAATTCGGAGGCATCTGTGAGCTTGCGTCCATTGATATATACCAGTGGCGCGCCTTTACCGATGACTTCTATACCATTCTGCCCTTTGATGATGCCTGGCGTTTTGGCCAACACATCATCGGCTGTTCCAGCATTCTCCAGCACGGAGCCACGGATATTGGTCTGCAAGCCTTCGCCTGTCAATTTGGTCTTTGGCAATGTGCCTTTGACTACTACCTCACCAAGCATCTGGGCGTCTTCTTCCAACAGAATGGTAAGCCCATCAGCTGCTTTCTCATAGTGCGTCACATAACCTACACTAGAGAATTTCAGCAATCCTTCGTTTTGGGTGGTCGTGATCTTATAAATTCCTTGTTCGTCTGTAACGGCTCCCTGCACAAAGGCAGAATCGGGCATAGAGAGCAATACCACATTCACATAAGGCAGTGGATTTCCTTGTGCGTCTACCACCTTTCCACCTATATCCTGTGTTTTGGCAAAGGTTGTCATTGCCACCATTAATGCGATAGTCAGTACAAATAATCTTTTCATTGTCTTCATTGTTTAATATCTTTTTGCATTTGACGCAAAGCCTTTCGGTTTTGCTACACATATTCTATTTATTTCTCACACTCACGCCACCTATTATATTGCTTGCTATGATATGCAAACAAGGAGCATCTGGGTTAGCGCTCTTTATGGTTTCATTACCCACACCACCGATAAAACTGCGACTTTTCACCACAATATTAACAGTGGTAGGGACCAATAACTCCACGCCTCCCATGAACGTGCTGATGTCTATCTCCTCATCCTCAGTGATAGTGGCATTACGCAGATCCATACGGATGCCGCCAAATTGAGCAACCAGTCGTGCCCCATGGAAGGGCTCTCCATGATAGATGTACTCATCACCACCAAAAATCGCGGAACAACTGATGCGCTTGCCGTCCTCATCAATGGGTAATGTACGTTGCAACCATTGGTCGGGACTGTTTTTGAAACCATCGACAATCAGCCAAATGCCTAAGTATAGCATGACGAAGAGCACAACGTATATTTCCAAAGTATTCATGGAGTTTCCTCCTAGCCAACTTATGTGAAGGATTCCCCACATGGTGGCCAATTTGAGCAAACTGGGCACTACCAACAAGATGCCGATAATGCCTTTTATTTTCATAAACAGGTATTTATTCTTTATCTTCCCCTCTCTGAGGTCGTTGATGATGAGGCTGAGACCTACGAATATCAGTAAGAATATAGCGAAGTATACGGCAGCAGGTCCTTCTGAAGCTCTCTCAAGGAAACTCAAATGAAGGATTCCCCACATGGCTGCCAGTTTAAGTAAGCTAGCTACAATAAAAATGATTCCGATAATGGTTCTTGGTTTCATAATCGTATATTTTAAATGTTAGACGTACAATGTTCATGAAAAGTTGCAGCACCATGGCTGTTCGTTTTCTGAAACAAAGGTATCTTGCCATCTTTATTTCTCCAAATATTTGGGATATTCTGCAGGCGTATGTGATGAATGGTAAGATTCTGGGATGAATTGCGTGACGAATGGTTTTGTTTTTCGTTTTTTAGTCCTATCTTTGCGAACCGTATGAATAAGAGATTACAAGAAATACTCAAGGTCCGCGTTGCCAGTACTTTTTTTATCGTGTTGGCGCTTGCGGTGTTCAAGCCCTTCGGACTTGAAGTATGGCAATGGAAGGCTTATGTTCATCTGCTGATTATCTTTGTGATAGGTGTCTTTGTATGTCTTTTGTCTGATGTGGTGATGAAATACATCGTCAGGATGCCCATGTCCAATGAGAAAGGAGTGGATTACATCATACGTCGTAATCTCTATTTTCAACTCATCAATACTCCGCTTGTGGCCATGGCCATCTGTCTCTATCGCCATTTTGTATTGAATAGTCGTGTGGATGGCAACCAATTGTCATGGAGTAATTATTTTGAGACGTTGGTGATTATTGCTTTCTGTTGTTTTGCGATTGGCTTGTATTGGCGTTTTAAGTATCGTAGCAGGTATCTGGCGATGGAATTGGAAGAAACAAAGGTGCTGAATGAGCAATTGCAGACTAGTTCTCTAAAACAGGAGGACATCACTACACCGCCTTTATCCACAATTGTTCTCACTGGGACAACAAGTGAATCGATAACCCTCCAGATCTCGGATTTGCTGTATATTGAGGCGGTTGGTAACTATGTGAAGGTATATCACTTGCGTGATGGAAAAGTGCGCAACGATATGCTCCGTGCCACTTCCAAACAGATGGAGGATGATTTACGGACCTATCCGATGATTGTGCGCTGCCATCGTGCGTTCTTGGTGAATTTGCAGCAAGTAGAGCAGGTCGTTTCAAGATCGGGCTCCATGCAACTGCTTATTAAGCATTGTCACGAGTTCCTTCCTGTCTCTCGTAATAACACGATGCAAGTGAAGGATACAATTAAGAAATTATAATTTCCTAGTTAAAAAAAAGTATGCCATACCGGTAGGCACCGATATGGCATATGGAATGAGATAAATCATCTCTATTAGTTGCGGAACACCAATCCATCGCCGAAGTAGTCCACGATGATAGGCTTGGTGCGATTCACTTCCTCTGCCAACAGCTTACGAGAGAGGTCGTTCAGCAGGTAGTGCTGTACAGCACGCTTCACTGGTCTTGCGCCAAACTCGGGATCGTAGCCCACATGGGCAAGGAAGTCGATGGCGTCAGGCGTAAGTTCCAAGGTTACACCGTTTTGCTGCAGCATCTTCTTCACCCCATTTACTTGCAAGGTCACTATCTCGCGAATCTCCTGCTCATTGAGTGGAGTGAACATGATGACTTCATCGATACGGTTCAAGAACTCAGGACGAATCTGTTTCTTCAGCATCTCCATCACACCATTCTTGGTCTCCTCAAGTATAGACGCACGGTTCTGTGCAGTGAGTCGTTCCATCTGACTTTGTACATAACTGCTACCCATATTGGAGGTCATGATGATGATGGTATTCTTGAAGTTCACCGTGCGCCCCTTATTGTCGGTCAGACGACCGTCATCGAGCACTTGCAGCAGAATGTTGAACACATCGGGATGGGCTTTCTCAATCTCATCGAAAAGCACCACGCTGTAAGGCTTGCGACGCACGGCTTCCGTGAGTTGTCCGCCTTCATCATAGCCCACGTATCCAGGAGGAGCACCCACCAGACGAGAGACGCTGAATTTTTCTTGGTATTCACTCATGTCGATACGCGTCATCATGGTCTCATCGTCGAACAGGAATTCTGCCAAAGCCTTGGCCAATTCAGTCTTTCCTACACCTGTGGTTCCCAGGAAGAGGAATGAGCCGATAGGACGCTTAGGATCCTGCAGACCAGCACGACTGCGACGAACGGCATCAGAAACTGCTTGGATGGCTTCATCTTGTCCGATGACACGCTTGTGCAGTTCGTCTTCCAAGTGCAGAAGCTTCTCCTTCTCGCTCTGCAGCATTTTGCTTACAGGGATTCCTGTCCAGCGTGATACCACATCGGCGATGTCCTCGGCATCGACTTCCTCCTTAATCATGGCTTTGTCGCCTTGCATCTGATGCAGACGCTCTTGAGTCTCCTCAATGTCGCGCTGCAGTTGCTGCAATTTGCCATAACGGATCTCTGCCACCTTTCCGTAATCACCTTCACGCTCGGCACGGTCGGCATCAAACTTCAGTTGCTCGATGCTCACCTTGTCTTGTTGAATTTTATCGAGCAGGGTTTTCTCGTTCTGCCATTTGGCTTTGTACTGACTTTCCTGTTCCTTCAGTTCGGCCAGTTCCTTACCAATCTGTTCCAGTTTCGGTTGGTCGTCCTCCCGCTTAATGGCCTCACGCTCTATCTCCAACTGCTTGATCTTACGTGTGATTTCATCCAATTCCTCTGGAACGGAATCAATCTCCATACGTAATTTGGCAGCGGCTTCATCCATTAAGTCGATGGCCTTATCAGGCAGGAAACGATCGCTGATGTAACGGTTGCTCAGTTCCACAGCAGCGATGATGGCATCGTCCTTGATACGCACATGGTGGTGGTTCTCGTAGCGCTCCTTCAATCCACGGAGGATGGAGATGCTGTCGAGTGTGCTAGGTTCATCTACCATGACGGTCTGGAATCGACGCTCCAAGGCCTTATCCTTCTCGAAGTACTTCTGGTACTCATCGAGCGTGGTGGCTCCGATGCTGCGTAGTTCGCCACGTGCCAAGGCAGGCTTCAGGATGTTGGCAGCATCCATGGCGCCTTCACTCTTTCCAGCACCCACCAAGGTGTGGATCTCATCGATGAAGAGGATGATGTTGTCTTCGGCTTTCTTCACCTCATTGATGACGGCTTTCAGACGCTCCTCAAACTCACCTTTGTACTTGGCACCTGCAATCAAGGCACCCATATCGAGGGAGTAAACCTGCTTGTTCTTCAGGTTTTCAGGAACATCACCTCTTAATATACGATGTGCCAAGCCTTCTACGATGGCCGTCTTACCCGTACCTGGCTCACCTATCAGGATAGGGTTGTTCTTGGTACGACGGCTCAAGATCTGCAGTACACGACGGATTTCGTCGTCACGTCCGATCACAGGATCGAGCTTGCCGCTACGCGCCCTCTCATTCAGATTGATGGCGTATTTCTCCAAAGCCTGATACTGATCCTCAGCCGACTGAGAATTCACCGTGCTGCCTTTACGAAGCTCCGTGATGGCGGCACGCAGTTCCTTCTCCGTCATACCTGCCTGTTTCAAGATGGTGGCCGCAGGGCTGCTGACGTTCAGAATGGCCAACAAAATAGGTTCGATGGATACAAATTCATCACCCATCTGCTTGGAATAGTCGATGGCTTTCTGAAGCACTTCGTTGGTTTCGCGACTTAAGTAAGGTTCACCGCCTTGCACGTGCGGGAGCTTATCTATCTCTGCATTCACTTGCTGTGTTACGCTTGCCGTGTTGATGCCCAGTTTCTGGAAGATGAACTTGATGACATTCTCTCCCTGTCGGAGCACACCACTAAGCAGGTGAAGTGGCTCCACAGCTTGCTGTCCCTTGCTCTGTACAAGGTTTACAGCTTCTTGCACAGCCTCCTGTGCTTTAATGGTAAAATTGTTGAAGTTCATATTATCTTTCTCCTTTCTTTATGATTATTCAAAAATACACTAGAAAGGCTGCAAAAGATTTGCCAAGTATGATTATCTGCCTTTTTGACGGATGGAGGGGAGAAGAGAATGACTATTTGGCAAAATAAAATCCCTCGTGAGGAAAATTTTACTGCCTCACGAGGGAATAAGATTTTATGCGTGTAGAAAATATTATTTAGCCAGTTGCTTGATAATAGCTTCTTCTATTTTCTCCATACTGTCTGTGGGTTCAAAACGAGCTACTACTTCACCTTTCTTACCAATGAGGAACTTGGTGAAGTTCCACTTGATATCGGGAGAATCTTTGTAGTTAGGGTCTGCCTTTGAAAGCATTTCGTCCAAAATCTTGCTCAGCGGATGCTCAGGATCGAATCCGCCGAATGGCTTTTGGCTCTTGAGGAACTTGAACAGAGGATCGGCTTTCTCACCATTCACCTCTATCTTCTTATACTGTGGGAACTTGGTGCCGTAATTCAATTGGCAGAATTCACGGATTTCCTCACCAGTACCAGGAGCCTGCTGTCCAAACTGATTACAAGGAAAATCGAGTACCTCAAAGCCTTGAGCGTGGTACTTTTCATAGAGTTGTTCCAACTCTGTGTACTGTGGAGTAAATCCGCAACGAGTGGCGGTATTCACTATAAGCAAAACTTCTCCGGAATACTCTTTGAGAGAATCCACGTTGCCTTTACGGTCTTTTACTGAATAATCGTAAACTGTTTTCATTAATATAATTTAGATTAATAAGATTTCTTATGGTCTAGTCATTGCATTAGAACTGAGCCTTCACTTGGGCTTCGACCTCGGCCATATCCTCGGTAGGCTCAAAGCGGGCAATCACTTCACCTTCTTTGTTGACGAGGAACTTGGTGAAGTTCCACTTAATGTCGCTCTTCTGTGCATAATCAGGATCGTTGCGCTTCATCATCTGATCCATCATCTGTCCACGTTCACCAGGGAAACCCTTGAAACCTTGCTTGGCCTTCAGGAAGGTGAAGAGAGGATCGGCATTCTCGCCGTTTACATCGATCTTGGAGAACTGTGGGAAGGTGGTCTCGTAATTGTCTGTACAGAACTGATGAATCTCCTCATTGCTACCAGGAGCCTGCTGTCCAAACTGATTGCATGGGAAGTCGAGCACCTCGAAGCCTTGGGCATGATACTTATCGTAAATCTCTTGAAGCTCTTTATACTGTGGAGTGAATCCACACTTGGTAGCTGTATTGACAATAAGCAAAACCTTACCTTTGTAAGCATCCAAAGAAACGGTGTTTTCTTCTAAATCTGCTACTTTGAAGTCGTAAATGCTATTTTGGGCATTCAGTGTCAGCGCAAATACTGACATCAGCGCGAATAATAATTTTTTCATTTTTTGATGTTTAATGCATTTGTAATAATTTATCACTGCAAAGGTATGACTTTGTTTGAATAATCTCTATGTCTGTTGCGTTAATAATCTAAAATTTTTGTAAGAAATATTATTTCATTTTTGCTTTTCTGGCCATCTTGAAAAGTTCAGGATTCAGGTGGCAATAGCCCGTAGGATTCTTGTCCAAATAGTCCTGATGGTACTCTTCGGCTGGATAGAAATTCTTAAGCGGACAGAATTCCACCGTCAGTGGGGCATTGTAGATATCTGCTACCTCCTGATACACCTCTTTAATCACAGGAATATCCTGAAGGTCGGTGAAGTATATGCCTGTACGATAGCGTGTGCCGATATCTTCCCCTTGCTTGTTCAAACTAATGGGATCTATCGCTTTGAAATACAGACGTAGCAGGAATTTTAAGCTGATGATTTCTGGATCATACTCCACATGGACGGTTTCTGCATAGCCAGTCGTATCGGTATAAACCTGCTGATAGGTAGGATCGGGCACATTACCATTGGCATAGCCAACTTCGGTGTAAGTTACTCCATTGATTTGTTTAAGGAAATGCTCTGCTCCCCAAAAGCATCCCCCTGCCAAATAAATCTCTTTCATGTTTTTCATTTGCTTAGTTTTAGTTGCCTGTACAAATATACGTTTTTTTTCACATTCTTCATGCATAAAAAAGGATTATTTTTGTCTTATTGTGTTAGTTTTTTATACATTTGTACTAAAATTCCAAAAACTGAGAGAAAATGAAGAAGTTATTTAACCTTGTCCTAATGCTGATGCTCAGCGTGTTGTCACTTAATGCACAGAATATGATTATCGCAACTTACAATATCCGCTTGCTTACTCAGAGTGATTATGAGAGCGGAAATGGGTGGAATCAACGTTATCCTTACATCGTGAAGCTGATTCGTTTCCATCAGTTTGACATCTTTGGTACGGAAGAAGGTTTCTTGAGCCAGCTCAATGATATGAAAGCACAGCTTCCAGGATTCGACTTTATCGGTGTGGGACGCGACGACGGTGCAGAGAAGGGTGAGCATGCAGCTATCTTCTATGATACCAATAAGTTTGATGTGTTGGAACATGGCGACTTCTGGCTCTCTGAGATCACCGATCGCCCGAATGTGGGATGGGATGCTGCCTTGCCGCGTGTCTGCACATGGGGAAAGTTCCGTGAGAAATCCACGGGCTTCACCTTTATGTATTATAACCTCCACATGGACCATATTGGTGTGGTGGCACGCGCCGAGAGTGCTAAGTTGATTCTCCGTAAGGTACAAGAAGATGAGGATAGGGAAGGTTTACCTTCTGTGCTCTCTGGTGATTTCAATGTAGATCAGCGTGACAGCGGTTACTTGTTGCTTGCTAATTCAGGCTTGATGCGTGATGCCTATGAGGTGGCCGACTTTGTATACGACAATGTAGGTACATGGAATGACTTCCATCCAGATCGCATGGACGATGCCCGCATCGACCATATCTTCCTGACGAAGGAGTTTCATGTGAAGCGCTATGGCATTCTTACGGATACCTACCGTGGCAAGATAGACAAGACGGAGCGCACAGAACCATTCATGGAGGGTCCGAATACCGAAGATTCCAAAAAATTCACTGCCCGCGTTCCAAGCGATCATTTCCCTGTGATGATTGAGGTGGAAGTGGAGAAGTGATCTTTTAATCATAAACTTTTTTTAACAACATGAGAAAAAACATTCAGAAAGGCCCAGCTGCAGTGCGTTTCAAGCACTTCCAGAACAGCCCTTATGCAGTGTTTCGCTCATTGAAGGTTCAGGTCAACATCGGTGTGCTGGCTGTTGCTTCTTTGGCGTTTGCCAATCACGACAGTCTTAGCGCCCAGACCGTGACCACTCCAATGCAGCCAGAAGCACAGTATGAGTTGGAAGAAGTGGAGGTTACAGGCAGCAGGGTACCCTTGACTTTAGGTCAGGCAGCGAGAATGGTGACTGTACTCAATCGCGAAGCCATTGCGGCGGCGCCTGTGCAGAGTGTAGTTGACCTCTTAAAGTATGCGGTTGGCGTAGATGTCCGCCAACGCGGTCCCATCGGGGCTCAAACCGACATCAGCGTGCGCGGTGGCACGTTCGATCAAATCACCGTCCTTCTCAATGGGATCAACATCGGCGATCCTCAGACTGGCCATAACGTGGCCGATTTTCCAGTTGACATCAGCGAAATAGAGCGCATCGAGGTGCTCGAAGGTCCTGCGGGACGTGTCTATGGTACGTCGTCATTAGTGGGTGCCATCAACGTTGTGACGCGTCAGGAGAAGGAAAGCAGTGCCGATGTCTATGCAGAAGGTGGTTCCTTTGGCTATGCACGTGGAGGCGCCCGTTTCAACGTGGTGAGCGGTAGGCTCAATAATCAGCTTTCTGCCAGCGTGACGCGTAGCGACGGCTATACACGCAATCAAGCAGGAGGTCTCAATGGTGATTTTACTACGTTGAAGGCTTTCTATCAAGGGCAGTATGATCATGATCAATTGCGTGTGAACTGGCATGCAGGGGTGAGTGACAAAGGCTGGGGTTCCAGCACATTCTATGCCACACCTAAGTGGAAGGCTGATGACCAATATGAGCATACGCGTAAGTATTTTACTACAATGCAGGCAGAGACCAAGGGCTTCTTGCACTTCAAACCAGCCATCTATTGGAACCGTAGTTACGACCGCTACGAAGGTTATCGCGACAAACCAGAGGTGATGCGTTATAACTACAATCGCACGGATGTCTTTGGACTCAATCTGAACAGCTACTTCGAGACGGTACTTGGCAAAACAGCTTTTGGCGCAGAGTTTCGCAATGAGGACCTCATCAGTGGTAATCTGGGAGAGCCACTGAATAAGCCAAGGCCTATTCATGGCACGGATCGCGACTATACCTTAGGCTTGAATCGTAGCAATCTCAGTCTGCATCTGGAGCATAACGTATTGCTGCGTCGTTTCACTTTCTCCGCAGGTTTTATTGCTGCCAAGAACACGTGGAACGAGATGCCTTTCAAACTCTATCCGGGTGCCGATGCCAGCTATCAGATAGGAAAGAACTGGAAACTATATGCTTCTTACAACACATCCTTACGCATGCCATCCTTCACGGAACTATACTATTCTGTGGGTGGCCACAAGGCTGATAAGTACTTGAAGCCCGAAGAAATGCAAGCCATAGAAGGTGGCATAAAGTACCTCTCAAATGGTGTCCGTGCTACGCTGAGCGTGTATCACCATCATGGTAAGAATATGATAGACTGGATCTTGGATCGCAACGAAGGGGAGGATGCCATCTGGAAGTCGATGAATCATACGAAACTGAACTCATTGGGCATCGAGGCGAATGTCAGTCTGGATTTCCAACAGTTGCTGCCTCACCAGCAGTTCCTGCACTCTTTCAGTGTGGCATATAGCTACATCGATCAGGACAAGGATTTGGAACCCAATCTCTCCTCGCAGTATGCGCTGGAATATCTGCGTCATAAGTTGGTGGCACAACTCAACCTCCATCTGGTGGATAAGTTGAACATGCACGTCTCTTACCGCTATCAGGATAGGGTAGGCAACAGCCAGTTGCTCAGTGGTGAGACGATGGACTACAAACCTTATAGTTTGGTGGATGCCCGCCTGTCGTACGACATGCCGCAGTATAAGTTGTATGTTGAGGCCAATAACCTCTTTGATACCAAATATTATGACTATGGGAATGTGCCACAACCAGGTTTCTGGTTTATGGTAGGTGCTTCATATAGGTTTCATTTGTAGTATGTACTGAGAAAAGATTTGCAGGATAAGTGAAAATGGCGTACTTTTGTAATGGAAATGTAATGCCTGGTTATGAAAGTTGTCATTGCACCTGCATATCATCATTTAGAATCGTTTATCTCAGCGATTCCACAAGGAGATTATCCTTGCGAGAAAGTGTTTCGTGACCGTCGTAACCGCGTGGAGTTGGTAAGGGTGGGGGACTTGCTTCTGGTGGTAAAGAAGTTTAAGCGCCCCACGCTTGCCAACTGCGTCATTTATACTTGGTTTCGGAAAAACAAAGCTCAGCGTGCTTGGGAGAATGCTTATTTGTTTAAGAAACTGAACTTGGAAACTGCCGAACCAGTGGCAACGATCATCCGTAAGAAATTTGGTTTCTTTCACACGGCATGGTTTCTTTCAGAGTATTTGCCATATCCAGATTTAGAGGAGGCTTTCGTGGCTTGTGAAACGAATGAAGAGAAAGAAGCATTGATTGATGCTTTCGTGGCATTTACTTTGCATCTGCATGCATTAGGTATCATACATCGGGACTATAATCGTAAAAATATCTTAGTACATAAGGAGGCCGATGGTTATCATTTTGCAATGATCGATATCAATCGTCTATGGTTGAAACGAAATCCTGATATTCACCTCTCCATGCGCTCATTGATGAGGCTTAAGATGAACGAAGAAGCCAAGGAGATGTTTTTACCTAAGTATGCCAAAGGACGAGGGTTCTGTGTAAAGGATTGTCAACTCTATCTCGATAAGATTGAGCATTTTGATGTTATCCGACACCAAGTGAAAACTGCCTTGAAACGATTGATCCATAAATAAAATTCCCTCCCCTAAGATTAGGAGAGGGAATATCTACACGCCTCATTTTATTGTTTACAGTGTCTCTAAGTTGGCATTCTTGATGCCTTCCTTGATTTTAGCTTCCAGTTCTTCTGCCAGTTCAGGATTATCCATGATGACTTGCTTGGCTGCATCACGTCCTTGTGCCAGACGGGTATCGTTGTAGCTAAACCAAGAGCCGCTCTTTTTAATGATGCCCAGCTCTACGCCTAAGTCAACGATTTCTCCAGTCTTAGAGATGCCCTCGCCAAACATGATGTCAAACTCAGCCTTGCGGAAAGGAGGTGCCACCTTGTTCTTGATAATCTTTGCACGTGTGGAGCGTCCTAACACCTCGTCACCGTTCTTGATGGCCTGTCCGCTACGAATGTCAATGCGCACAGAAGCATAGAACTTCAGGGCATTACCACCCGTGGTGGTTTCTGGATTGCCAAACATCACGCCAATCTTTTCGCGCAGCTGGTTGATGAAGATACAGCAGGTGCGTGTCTTGCTGATGGCCGATGTAAGTTTACGGAGTGCCTGTGACATCAGTCGTGCCTGCAAACCAACTACACTGTCGCCCATCTCACCTTCGATCTCTTTCTTTGGAGTCAACGCTGCCACAGAGTCGATGACGATGATGTCGATAGCCGAAGAGCGGATGAGTTGCTCTGCGATATCTAAAGCTTGTTCCCCATTATCTGGTTGAGAGATCAGTAAGTTATCTACATCTACGCCCAGTTTAGCGGCATAGAAGCGGTCGAATGCATGCTCTGCATCGATGAAAGCAGCGATGCCGCCCATTTTCTGAGTCTCAGCAATGGCATGAATGGCCAGTGTAGTCTTACCAGATGACTCTGGACCATAAATCTCGATGATGCGTCCACGTGGATAACCACCAACGCCCAGAGCTACATCCAGTCCTATGGATCCAGAAGGAATTACCTCTACCTCCTCCACACTGTCGTCGCCCATCTTCATGATAGAACCTTTGCCGAAGCTCTTCTCTATCTTGTCCATGGCTGCCTGCAAGGCTTTCAGCTTCTCACTTGATGGCCCCTTGGCGCCATTTTCCTGTACTTCTTCGTCGTTTTTCTTAACCATAATGTTTTAATGTTTTAAAGTGTTAGTTATTTAAAATTTGTTTCGCGTGTTCTTTAGTCTTGATTTCCTTAGGACCAATGATGCGCTCAATAATGCCTTCTTCGTTGATGATGAAGGTGGTGCGCAGGGTGCCCATATATTTGCGTCCATACATGCTTTTTTCTGCCCAAACGCCAAATTGTTCCACCAACGATTTGTCGGTATCTGCAATCAAAGGGAAGGGCAGTTGGTGTTTCTCGATAAACTTCTGGTGAGATTTTTCGCTGTCCACACTCACGCCCACTATCTCATAGCCGGCTTTACGTAAGTCGCTATAGTTATCACGTAGGCTGCAAGCTTCAGCCGTGCAACCAGAAGTGTTGTCTTTTGGATAGAAGTAGAGCACCAACTTCCGACCAGCATAGCTGCTCAGCTTTATCTCTTCACCCTTTTCATTGATGCCTAATATCTCAGGCGCTTTATCTCCAACGTTCATGAATTATAAATTATGAATTATTACAGCTCTAAGTCCCCATCAAATACCTCATGCCAAGGCAGTCCTTGTTTATTCAGTTGCTCCATGAATGGATCTGGATCAAAGTTCTCTACGTTCCATACACCAGGCTTTTTCCAGAGTCCCTTGAGGAACATCATGGCACCAATCATGGCAGGAACACCAGTGGTGTAGCTCACACCCTGCATGCCTGTTTCCTTGTAAGCTTCCTGATGGCTGCAATTGTTATATACATAGTACGTACGCTCCTTGCCGTCCTTCAAACCACGGATACGACAGCCGATGCTGGTTTCGCCCTCATAGTTGGCACCAAGGTCCTGCGGATTTGGAAGCACAGCCTTTAAGAATTGCAGTGGCACGATCTTCACCTTCACGTTCTTTGTAGGGTCATCTGCCAAAGGAGCTTCGTAAGTAATCTCGTCGATGCGGCTCATACCCAAGTTCTGAATCACGTCTAGATAAGTCAGATACTGCTGTCCGAAAGTCATCCAGAAACGTGCTCGTTTGATGGTAGGATAGTTCAGTACTAAACTCTCTAGTTCCTCGTGATGCAGCAGATAGCTCTCACGTGGACCGATATTTGGATAAGTCAGTGGCTTATGAATCTCTAGCGGTTCTGTTTCCAGCCATTCGCCGTTCTCATAATATTGTCCCTTCTGAGTGATCTCACGGATGTTGATCTCAGGATTGAAGTTGGTCGCAAACGCTTTGTGGTGATTACCAGCGTTGCAATCCACGATGTCAAGGTACTGTATCTCATCAAAATGATGCTTGGCAGCATAAGCCGTATAGACACCACTTACACCCGGATCGAAACCGCAACCCAGAATGGCAGTCAGCCCGGCCTTCTCGAAGCGCTCCTTTAAAGCCCACTGCCAACTGTATTCAAAGTGTGCCACATCACGAGGTTCATAGTTGGCCGTATCCAGATAGTTCACGCCTGTCTGCAGACAAGCCTCCATGATGGTAAGGTCTTGATAAGGGAGAGCCAGGTTCATCACGATATCTGGCTTATAGTCGCTGAGCAGCTTCACCAATTCCTCCACGCTATCAGCATCCACTTTGGCAGTCTTGATGTTTGGGTTTCCTATCGCCTTCACGATGGCATCACACTTAGCCTTGGTGCGGCTGGCAATCATTATCTCATTGAACACATCTGTATTCTGTGCCACCTTGTGCGCAGCCACTGTTGCCACGCCACCGGCACCTATGATAAGTACTCTTCCCATAACTCAATAATATAAAGGTTATAATTTCTGCAAAGATAATAAAATGATATGGACCTATTGCAGATTTGCGAAAATAATTTTTCGCTCTTTTTATGCCAACTTATTTCGCAGGAATTCCGTACATTCTTCAAAGGTTTTGAACGTATGTTCCTCAGGCACCAGGTCTGGGATGACGTCCATTGTGCGGAGCATGTACATTGGCTGTGGCTGTATGATGGTCATCAGCACTGTAGCACCACGGTCTTGTATCTCCTTGATGGCAGTTTCCATTGCATAGAGGCCACTCTGATCCATGAAGCTTACCAGACGCATGCGAATGATGACCACCTTGGCATCTGCTGGCACATCGTTCATCACACTTTGGAACTTGGTGATGGTGCCAAAGAAGATAGGCCCGTACAGACGCTGAATGTATATCTTATGGCGCACCTTGTCAGGCATGCCACCTTCATCTGCCCAAGGACTCTCCTTGTCGAAGTTGGTCATCTCAGCAGAGCTGTAGCTGCCTTCCACCAAGTCGCTGGCACGTTTCATGAACAGCACGCAAGCAATCACCATACCTATGGCCACAGCTGTGAGCAAATCCACCAATACGGTGAGGAAGAACACGATGAGCAGCACTGAGGCATCGGCCTTTGGAATTTTCAGCAGATCCTTGAAACCCTTGAAGTCGATGATACCCCATCCTACAGTAATCAGAATACCTGCCAATACAGACAATGGCACGTAGCGCACCAGACTGCCAAGCCCAAGCAGCACTGCCAATAGGAACAGAGAGTGTATCATGCCGCTGATTTGTGTGCGACCTCCACTCTTCACGTTCACCACCGTACGCATGGTGGCACCAGCACCGCCAATACCACAGAACAAACCGCTTATCATGTTGCCAATGCCCTGACCGATCAGCTCCTTGTTACTGTTGTGGTGCGTCTTGGTGATATTGTCTGCCACTACTGATGTCAGCAGAGTGTCAATGCTTCCTAGACCCGCTAGTGTCAATCCTGGAACTATGGAAACTTCCAACAATTCAAACCAATTGATGCCTTCTAGGGAGATACCCTCCTTGGCAAAGATAGGCATGGGTAGTCCGCCTGGGATGGCTCCAATAAGCAGTCGCTCGTCGAGGTCCAAGAACAGTGATATCACAGTCATTACTATGAGTGCTACCAATGTGGCAGGTACTTTCTTAGTCAGTTTAGGCATCAGCCAGATAATGACAATAGCGCCCAGTCCTAAAAGTAAAGCTGTAAACGAGATACTTGAATTGAGGTGGTCGGGCAGTTCCGTAATCATATCCACCGTTAGAACGGGTGATTTCTGCCCCACGAGGGCATAGATCTGTTGCAGGATGATGATCACACCAATACCACTCATGAAGCCAGAGAGCACAGGGTAGGGGATGTAACGCACGTACTTACCTATGCGTATTGCTCCGAAGAGTATCTGGAAAAGGCCGCAGAAGATACCTGCCATCGACATGCTGATGAGTACGGCACTCATGGAGTGCTGTGCTGCCCATACGCCGCTTACTAAGCTGGCTGTAATCACGGTCATAGGTCCTGTAGGACCACTGATTTGTGAGTGCGTGCCTCCAAAAAGGGAGGCGAAGAACCCTAGCAGTGTGGCTCCAACGAGTCCTGCCAAAGCTCCCATAGAGCTGGCAGAAGGGTCGTCTATACTTCCGAATGCCTGAATACCGAAGGCCAAAGCCAAAGGCAAGGCGACAATTCCAGCGGTGATGCCACCGAAAATGTCGCCCTTGATGTTGTCTGTCTTGATAAATGCCATAATTATAAAGTTGTATTTTTCTTATGCGGGTGCAAAGGTAATGAAAATAGCGATGCAAAACAAATCGTTACCGAAACGTAACCAAACTTTTTAGACTGATGTAAGTTTTTCTCCATACATTTGCAACCTAGATTATTAAAGCAGAAGAGAATATTATGTCGATTAGTATTATATTAAAGCTTTTAGGCTCACTATCGTTACTTATCTATGGCATGAAGACGATGAGTGATGCGTTGCAGAAAATGGCTGGTTCTGGCTTGCGACATGTTCTTGCACGAATGACATCGAATCGACTGATGGGCATGCTTACGGGTACACTCGTCACGTGTGCTGTGCAGTCGTCTTCAGCAACGACAGTGATGACCGTTTCCTTTGTGAATGCAGGACTGCTGACATTGGCACAGGCCATTTCTGTGATCATGGGAGCGAACATTGGCACCACGCTGACGGCATGGATCATGTCACTTGGCTACAATGTAGATCTGACGTTAGCTGTGTTTCCTGCATTTGTGGTGGGTATGACCCTCATTTACAAGAAGCAGCATCGCTTTGCAGGTGATTTCCTCTTCGGACTGGCTTTCCTTTTCTGGTCATTGGTGATGCTGAGTGGTGTGGGCAGGGAAATGGATTTGCAGCACAATGCTGACGTGGTAGCATTCTTCTCCTCGTTCGATACGAACAGTTATCTTACCATCCTGATTTTCTTGGCTGCGGGCACGCTGATTACTTGCCTTGTACAGTCGTCTGCTGCCGTGATGGCGATCACTATTTTACTTTGCTCCACGGGTGTGCTGCCTATCTATATGGGCATAGCCTTGGTGATGGGAGAGAACATTGGTACCACGGCTACTGCCAACCTTGCGGCACTGGGTGCAGGCACAGCAGCACGAAGGGCAGCATTGGCTCATTTGCTGTTCAATGTGTTTGGTGTGGTGTGGATGCTCATCGTGTTCTATCCGTTCGTTGATATGGTGTGCGGCATTGTTGGATACAACCCTATGGAAGCAGGACAATCAGCTAAATTACCCGTTGTGCTTGCCATGTTCCACACATGCTTTAATGTGCTCAATACGAGTCTCCTTATAGGTCTTATTCCTCAGATGGAGCGCCTCGTTTGTCACATACTGCCCGAGAAGCGAACAGAAAAGCGAGAAACTTCTCTCCACTTTATTGAAGGAGGTGTGATGGTCACGCCTGAAATCTCCATCCTTCAAGCCCAAAAGGAGATTGTGCACTTTGCAGAGCGCATGCAACGTATGTTTGGTATGATACGTGTACTGCTTGACGAAAAGAATAAGAAAGAATTTGAACGGCAATACGAACGCATCGAACACTACGAGACCATTGCTGACAACATGGAAATAGAGATAGCAACCTATTTGGAACAGTTGGGCAACGAACATCTGTCTGATGATACTAAGGATAAGATTCGTATCATGTTCCGTCAGATTGGCGAACTGGAGTCTATTGGTGATGCTTGTTTCAAAACCGCACGTACTATCCAGCATTTGCGCAATAGTCGAGAGGACTTTACTAGCACTCAATATACCCACCTGCATGATATGTTGCATCTGGTGAACGAAGCATTGACTCAGATGATGGTGGTGGTTAACGGACGGCGTGATGACCTGACCATAGATGCTTCGCAAGACATTGAGAATGATATCAACACACTGCGTGACCAACTGAGGGCTGAGAGCCTAAAAGACGTGGATGCCCAACATTATTCTTATGCTCTTGGCACGCTTTACACAGACATCATTTCCGATTGCGAGAGGCTTGGCGATTATGTAATTAACGTAGTAGAGGCACGACTTGGTAAACGATATCTTGCTTTCCAAGGCCTTCAGATGAACCTTGACCGTAAAACCATTACCGTCGATTCCAAGCCTGTCAGTCTCACCCGTACAGAGTTCGACCTTTTATATATGCTCCTCTCCAATAAGGGGCATGTCCTCTCTCGCCAACAACTCATGGATACTCTTTGGGCAGGCGTAATCATTACCGATCGCACCATCAATGTCCATATCAATCGCCTCCGCAAAAAGTTGGGACCCTATGCCAATAATGTAGTCTGTCGTACAGGACACGGCTATGTGTTTGAGTAGCCATAAAAAATCCCCTGTCCGGATTTGGGACAGGGGATAATTATAGTTTTCGACAAGTATTCTCTTAGAACATGGCGATCAGCTCCTCGTTAGAGTAAGCATCAGCACCGTAGCAAGTCTTCAGATAAGCCAGACCGTTCTTGTAATCCTCCTCAGTGAATGAGTCGGTGGCCTCTTTAGCTACAACTACATCATAACCCAGGCAGAAGGCATCTGCAGAAGTGTGGCGCACGCACATGTGAGCATGCAAACCAGTCATCACTACTGTCTTCACACCCAGCTCCTTCAGCAGGATGTCCAGATCAGTCTGGAAGAAACCGCTGTAGCGACGCTTTGGCACAACATAGTCTTTATCGCAAAGATTCAATTCTGGAATTACCTCAGCACCAGGAGTACCCTTGATGGCATGATCGCCCCAGATGATAAGTTCACGGTCTATACCTGGCAGGTGAGCATCGTTGCAGAAGATCACAGGTACACCAGCCTCACGTGCAGCGTCCAGCAGACGAGCAGTAGCAGGAACGATAGCCTTGGCACGATCGCATGTCAAAGCACCATAAACAAAGTCATTGAGCATGTCAACAACCAGAATTGCAGGTTTGTTTAATTTCTCCATTTTTATCGTTATTAAAAGTTCAGGCTTCAAAAGTAGTAATTAATTTTAAATGTCATACTCTAACTGACGAATTTTTAGTATTATTAATAAATCATCATGCCAAAGTGTCAGCAAGTCTGCCATTCTTTTCGTATACATTATATAATATTAGTACCCTAAAATGGTTTGGCACATACTTTGCTATTCTCTAAGTGTCGCGTCGTGAAGTGCGACGGAATTAACCAGAATAATAACAATAAAAAATAATACAATTATGGGAAAGATTATTGGAATAGATTTAGGAACGACTAATTCCTGTGTTGCTGTGTTCGAAGGCAACGAACCTGTTGTAATCGCTAACAGCGAAGGTAAGCGTACCACTCCATCAGTGGTAGGTTTCGTAGAGGGCGGCGAGCGTAAGATAGGTGACCCTGCTAAGCGTCAGGCCATCACCAACCCTACCAAGACCGTTTATTCTATTAAGCGTTTCATGGGTGAGAACTGGGATCAGGTACAGAAGGAAGTACAGCGCGTGCCTTTCAAGGTGGTACGTAGCGAGAACAATATGCCTCGTGTAGATATCGACGGTCGTCTGTACACTCCACAGGAGATTTCTGCCATGATTCTGCAGAAGATGAAGAAGACCGCAGAGGACTATCTGGGACAGGAAGTGACAGATGCAGTGATTACCGTACCTGCTTACTTCAGCGACTCTCAGCGTCAGGCCACTAAGGAGGCTGGTCAGATTGCAGGTCTGAACGTGAAGCGTATCGTCAATGAGCCTACGGCTGCTGCCCTGGCTTATGGTATCGATAAGAAGCAGAAGGATATGAAGATTGCCGTATTCGACCTTGGTGGTGGTACGTTCGATATCTCTATCCTTGACTTTGGTGACGGTGTGTTCGAGGTGCTTTCTACCAACGGTGATACCCACCTGGGTGGTGATGACTTCGACCAGGTGATCATCAACTGGTTGGTACAGGAGTTCAAGAACGACGAGGGTGCCGACCTGACACAAGACCCAATGGCTATGCAGCGTCTGAAGGAGGCTGCTGAGAAGGCTAAGATTGAACTGTCATCTACTACGACTACAGAGATCAACCTGCCTTACATCATGCCTGTTGGCGGTGTGCCAAAGCACTTGGTGAAGACACTGACTCGTGCTAAGTTCGAGGCTCTGTCACACGGACTTATCCAGGCTTGCTTGGAGCCTTGTAAGAAGGCTTTGGCAGATGCCAGTCTGAATGCTTCAGAAATCGACGAGGTGATCTTGGTTGGTGGTTCAAGCCGTATCCCAGCTGTGCAGAAGTTGGTTGAGGACTTCTTTGGCAAGGTGCCTTCTAAGGGTGTGAATCCAGACGAGGTGGTAGCCGTAGGTGCTGCTGTTCAGGGTGCCGTGCTGACAGACGAGATCAAGGGCGTGGTACTGCTCGACGTTACTCCTCTGACATTGGGTATTGAGACTCTGGGTGGTGTGATGACCAAGTTGATCGACGCCAATACCACCATCCCTTGCAAGAAGACGGAGACCTTCTCTACTGCTGCAGATAACCAGACTGAGGTAACCATCCACGTACTGCAAGGTGAGCGCCCAATGGCTGCTCAGAACAAGACTCTAGGTCAGTTCAACCTTACTGGCATCGCTCCTGCCCGTCGTGGTATCCCACAGATCGAGGTGACCTTCGACATCGATGCCAACGGTATCGTGAAGGTGAGTGCCAAGGATAAGGCTACAGGCAAGGAGCAGGCCATCCGTATCGAGGCTTCTTCTGGCTTGAGTAAGGAAGAGATTGAGCGTATGAAGGCTGAGGCTGTGGCCAACGCTGAGAACGATAAGAAGGAGCGTGAGCGCATAGACAAGCTGAATCAGGCCGACTCCATGATTTTCACCACTGAGAATCAGCTCAGCGAGTTGGGCGACAAGATTCCTGCTGACAAGAAGGCTCCTATCGAGGCTGCTCTTCAGAAGTTGAAGGATGCTCACAAGGCTCAGGATCTCGACCGCATCGACGGTGCTATGGCTGAGTTGAACACTGCTTGGCAGACTGCCAGCGCACAGATGTACCAGCAGGCTGGAGCCCAGCCAGGTGCAGATGCAGGCTTTGGTGGTGGCCAACAGGCAGGCGGCTCTCAGCAGAGTGGCTCTCAGAATGGTGGCGACAACGTTCAGGATGCCGACTTCGAGGAGGTTAAGTAAGCGCAAGCTTCATCATATAGAAAGTTATTAATAGTTATAAGCAAGGAGTCCCGTGCAGCGATGCACGGGATTTTTTTTCTGAACCTGATTTTTTTATCTGATAATTATGCTATCTTTATGCAGAACAATTTATCTTTGCATCAAACATTCGTTCCAACTTAAATTCTAATAGTATGAAAAAGATGAGAAGAACCGTATTGGGAATGACTTTTTTATTAGTTAGTTCATTCGCCTGTGCACAGGGACGTCTTCAGGTGGATCCCACGCAGGGTCCCGGACTTAAGGATGCCTATAAGGATTATTTTACCATTGGTGTGGCAGTCAATCAGCGGAATGTTTCTGACCCCGATCAGATGGCCTTGATTAAGAAGCAGTTTAACAGCATCACTGCCGAGAACGACATGAAGGTAGGGGAGATGCATCCGCAAGAAGGTGTTTGGAATTTTGAGAAGGCAGACAAAATTGCCGACTTCTGTCGCCAGAATGGCATTAAGCTCCGTGGGCATAACCTCTGTTGGCATTCTCAGTTTGCCGATTGGATGTTTACCGACAAGAAGGGCAAGCCCGTGAAGAAAGAAGTGTTCTATGAGCGTCTGCGCGACCACATCCATACGGTGGTGAATCGCTATAAGGACGTAGTCTATGCGTGGGATGTAGTCAATGAGGCCATTGCTGATGATGTTCGTACCAGTCCAGGCACAGAGGCCAACCCATACCGTCAAAGTCGTCTCTACCAACTTTGTGGCGACGAGTTTATCGCCAAGGCTTTCCAATTTGCCCGTGAGGCAGATCCCAATGCCTTGTTGTTCTACAATGACTATAGCACTGTAGACCCAGGTAAGCGTGAGCGTATATATGACATGGTGAAGAAGATGAAGGATGCGGGTGTTCCTATCGATGGTATAGGCATGCAAGGACACTACAACATTTATTACCCCGATGAGGAGTTGCTTGACACGGCCATCAGTCGTTTCGCTGAATTAGTAAAGCATATCCATATCACAGAGCTCGATCTTCGTACCAATACCGAGTCGGGAGGCCAACTGATGTTCGCTCGTGGGGAGGTAGTGCCACAGCCTACATACATCGCTACCATTCAGGAAGATCAGTATGCCCGCATCTTCCGCGTGTTCCGTAAGCATAAGGATGTGATTGACAACGTTACCTTTTGGAACCTTAGCGACAGGGATTCTTGGCTTGGCGTGAACAATCACCCTCTGCCTTTCGATGAGAATTACAAAGCAAAGAATTCCTTTACCGTTATACGCGACTTCAATACCGTTCTGGATAATCACAAGCCCAAGGAGGATTTCGTTCCCAGCGAACTGAATCAGCCAGGCCAGCAATATCCGATGGTCAACTCCGAGGGATATGCCCGTTTCCGTGTGGTGGCTCCAGATGCCAAGTCGGTCATCGTAAGCCTGGGCCTTGGTGGTCGTGGCGGCACCGTGCTCCGCAAGGATAAGGATGGCGTATGGACTGGTACCACAGAGGGCCCGATGGATCCCGGATTCCATTATTATCGCCTTACTATCGATGGTGGGGTGGTCAACGATCCTGGCACACACAACTACTTCGGCTCTTGCCGTTGGGAGAGTGGTATCGAGATACCTGCACCCGACCGTGATATCTATGCTTGTCGTGAAAACATCGCGCATGGAAACATTCAGGAGGTGCTCTTCTATTCACCCAGTCTGGGCAAGATGCAGACCGCTATGGTCTATCTGCCACCTAC
>JAEEGH010008944.1_pt1 | contig 23518 bp, 21 predicted proteins | sample 9134181 | NCBI WGS metagenome assembly JAEEGH01 (sample SAMN16246544, study PRJNA631951) | gut metagenome | biome: gut microbiome; feature: rumen; material: DP-attached | host: Bos | place: Iran: Karaj | collected 2018-10
ATGTTAAGGCTGAGGGAACTTATCATATCGAAGCCGGTGATGCGGTATCCGCAAGCTTCAGGATTGCCGCTGATGTCTATGACGAGGCCTTTAAGGCTTCTATCAAGATGCTCTATTACCAGAGATGTGGAACCGAGCTTACTTCCGAGTATGCAGGTGATTTTGCTCATCCTGTTTGCCACGATTCTCAGGCTGTTCTCTATGAAGACAGGTCAGTTAAGCTTGATGTATCAGGCGGCTGGCATGATGCGGGAGACTACGGAAGATACTCAGTTGCAGGAGCCAAAGCGGCAGCAGACCTGCTCCTTGCTTATGAGAACTATCCTTCGGTATTTGGCGATGATATCGGCATCCCCGAGAGCGGAAACGGAATCCCGGATGTCCTTGATGAAGCCAGGTACGAGCTTGACTGGCTCTTTAAGATGCAAAGAGATGACGGCGGCGTTTACCACAAGGTAACCTGCAGCAACTTCCCCGGCGAGATCATGCCTGAGGAGGAGACTGCCGAGCTTATCATCATGCCTGTTACAACAACATCCACAGGCGATTTTGCGGGCGTTATGGCCATTGCATCAAGAGTTTATGCTCAGTTTGACCAGGCCTATGCAGATAGGTGCCTTGAGGCAGCCAAGAAGGCCGCTCAGTACCTTGATGTTACTCCAAGAGATGAAAAGGGCTACAAGAACCCTGAAGATATAGCAACCGGTGAATATGAGGATGAGTACGACGTGGATGAGAGATTCTGGGCTTATGCAGAGCTCTTTAAGACCACCGGTGACAAGGCCTTTGAGGCTTCCATGATGGAGTGGATCCCCAACAACGGATACACACTTGGATGGCAGGGCGTTGCAGGCTACGGCGGATACGCTTACCTGACTGCACAGGGCGCTGATAAGGATATGTCTGACAAAATCAGATCCAGTGCAGGAAACATGTCAGAAGTCATCACCACCAAGGCTGATAAATATCCTTACGGATCCTCTATTATCGGAGAGTACCCTTGGGGAAGTAACCTGACTATTGCCAATAACGGTGAGTTCATGCTGATGATGAAGGGCATTGCAGACAACTACAACAAGACTTCCGCCGACAAGCAGCTCAACTACCTGTTCGGCAACAACGCTACAGGCTACTGCTTCCTGACCGGCTTTGGAACCATCTACTCAGATCATCCGCACCACAGACCTTCCCAGGCCATGGGCAAGACTGTTCCCGGAATGGTTGTAGGCGGACCTAACAGCGGACTCAATGATCCTTACGTTCAGAACGTGCTCCGCGGCAAGCCCTCAGCTAAGTGCTACGCTGACAATGCTCAGAGCTACTCAACAAACGAGATTACAATTTACTGGAATTCGCCACTGATCTACCTCCTTGCAGGAGAACTGGCAGAGACCAAATAAAGATGTATAGAAAGGGCCTGTCGCGATATTGCGACGGGCCTTTTTGAGCGAAAAAATAAATTAAAATGTTTGAGAAAAAATGTGTTGACTTTCCTTTCCCAACGTAATACAATAATCTTCGTCGTCGGGGTGTGGCTCAGTTGGTAGAGCACTATCTTAGGGAGGTAGGGGCCGCGTGTTCGAATCACGTCACTCCGATTGATTAAAACCGCTCAATATTGAGCGGTTTTTTTGTTACATAAAAATGATAAGCGAATATCAGTACCTGTTGTGCACCTTTTCTGCAAAGCACATAACGTCTTTAATGTTTATCCTGGTGCCGTCGTCCAGAACGGCAGTACCGGACATCTTTCCAAAGACCTGATGCTGGTCTGACACTATCACTTTGTAGTCCAGGCAGGCCGCTCTGTCAAGAACCGGGACGAAGTCCATCTCAAACCGTCCGTCGGAGGAAGTGAACTTCCAGGGATCCATGTAGCTGTTTGCAGGGATATGGAAGGTGATGTCATCAAGCTTATGAACCTTGCCGTTGTAGAAGATTACATTTTCTGTGGCGGCTTTTGTATTTCCAAAGCCGTAACCGATGTTAAAACCAAAGGTATTGCCGTCCAGGTCTGCATTTCCCGATCCCCAGTGCCAGGTGTTGTCATAAGTCCAGACTCCGCGCCCCCAGTCCAGAGTTCCGAAATCCTTCTCCCTGTTGAATTCATATCTTTTACCGTCATATTCCATGTAGCCAAAGGCACGCATGCAGTTTATCTTCTGGTTGTAATAAAAGGCATGCTTTTTATCCCACGGAGTGGCGATGACCATGGTGTCCATTTTGGGCTGTATCAGATAAATGTCGCAGTTAAAGGGCTTTCCGTTATAGAAATTCTCAAAGCGGCAGGTGATGTGTCTTTTGCCGTCCAGAACTTCAAATTTCATCTTGAGTCTCTTGTCCTCGTAGCGGGTAATGCCGCCCTCTGATGAAGAGGGGAGCGAGAGCTTTCCCATAGGGAAGGCATTTAGCACGGTCTCGGTATGCTCCCATGGGGTATTGCCAAATTCAAGAAGAGAAACGGACTGAAGGCCTATATAACCGTCATCTGATATGGTGAAGGCCCCGGCAAAAGAATCCGACATGACAAGATAGTAGTCCCATTCCTTGATGCGCCACTTGGGTGCCTTGATCATCTTTCTGTCATATTGCTGCAAAAGAGATCTCGACCAACCGGGCTCTGTGAGCTCGCCGTCACTTCCAAGAAGCGGATGAACATTAGTTACTTCGTGATTTCTTCCCATAGTGAACCTCCCTCATATCTTTTAATTAATTCTATCACCTGCAGGAGAAACAAAAAACACTAAGTGATACAATGAAAAGGAAGCAAAAGGTGCTGCATATGGAGGGATGCCTATGTATTCAGAAGCAGATATAAGGAGTATCGTTGATGATCAAAGAGAGTTTTTCAGATCCGGGAAAACCCTTGATCTTGATTTTCGTATAAGGCAGCTTAAGCGCCTTAAGAAAGCTGTCACAGACCACAGAAAGGATCTTGAAGCGGCTCTTAATAAAGATCTTGGCAGAGCCCCGCTTGAGGCTTACTTTTGCGATGTGGGAAGCCTCATTCTTGAGATAAACGAGACCATCAAAGGGCTAAAGAGCTGGGCAAGGCCCGAGACTCATTTTAGCGGCATTCACTGCTTTCCCAGTATCATCACCAAGGTTTATAAGATGCCCTACGGAATATCTCTTATAATAAGTCCTTTTAATTTCCCGTTCATGCTGTCTATCGGAGTTCTGATCGCAAGCATTGCAGGAGGCAATACTGCCGTTATCAAGGCAAGCTCCAAGTCGCCTGAGTGTACCGCTCTTTTAAAGCGCATGATGGCAGAGATCTTCCCTGAAAAGTATGTTGCCGTCATTGACGGCGGACATGATGTGGCCGATATCTGCCTCTCTCAGAGGTTCGATAAGATATTCTATACCGGCTCTCCCAGGGTCGGAGTCCATGTTCTTGAAGAGGCCGCCAAAAACCTTACTTCAACGGCTCTTGAGCTTGGAGGCGAGACCGGCAACTGGTGCATAGTCAGAAAAGATGCCGACCTTAAGGATGCCGCCAGAAAGATTGCCTTCTTTAAGACCCTTAACTCCGGTCAGATCTGCACCAATATAAATCAGATTGCCGTGGCAAAAGAGGTGAGCGAAGAGTTTATTTCTGAGCTGAAAAGGGCCTTTATCAGGCAGATCGGAAAGGATCCTGTAAATAATCCCGAGTATCCGCACCTGATCAACAGGGCTGCTTACGATAAATGCTACAATCTTGCGGAGCAGTACAGAGACAGGATAGTGCATGGAGGCAAGGGTGATAGCGCTACCTGCAAATATGCCCCAACCATTCTTTATCCTGTCGGTATCGATGAAGATATTGTAAAGAAGGAGCTCTTTTGCCCGCTTCTTCCTGTGGTGCCCTTTAACGACCGCGATATAAAGGACGTCTTAAAGACCATCTCGGAAAGAGAGAGTGGCCTTACGCTCTATATCTTTACCCGGAATGTGGATTGGGCAAAAAAGGTTATGCAGAGGATGCAGTTTGGTGGCGGCTGCATAAACGAAGTCTGTCTCCACATGATGGTAAAGGGCGTTCCATTCAACGGAGTCGGTCACTCGGGAATGGGAGCTTACCACGGAGAATGGGGCTTTAAGGAATTTACACATCCTACCTCTGTCCTCATAGGATCTACGAAATTTAATCTGTCCATGCGTGAGCATCCCTACGGAAACAGCTGGAAGAAGGTACTTGTGAATATCTTTGAACGCTGATCGGAGAGAGTAGACAAGGACTGTTTCACCGAGTGAAAGCTAAAGTGAAGCAGTCTTTTTTTCTGGCGTTTTTTGCAACATTATGGTATTGTCGTCTGTATATATAGCAGAAGGCAATGACTACGGCTTGCGTAAAAATGATTTATAGAGGAGAGGATGTATGAAAAAGTTATTTAAAACCAAGTCAGCTACTATCACTGCAATACTTATGGCTATGGCACTGATGACAGGGTGCGGGGATATTAGTCTCTTTAACTTCGCGTCAGCTGAAGACACTAAAGAAGTGGATGAGGATGAAAGAGATAAAAAGGACGACGAGGAAGAAGACGACAAGGACAAAGACAAGGCCAAAGACAAGGACAAAGACAAGGACGACGATGATGACGAGGTCATGTACGATGATGAGGCAGAAACTCATGTAATGCCCGGAGTTCTTGCTGAGATCACCCACTCCAACTGGGGACTTGTGGGAGGCAGCTATTGGTCCTATACCTCATATTCAGTCAATTATGACAAGACTCTTGAGATAACGGACTGCTGGGTTGAGGATGGCCGTGAACTGATTGGAACTGCCATTGTCGACATAGAGGATGAGGACTTCGATAAGCTTGAGAAGAGTCTAAAGAAGGTCAGACCCAAGCATTCGTCCACAAACGGCGCTGACGGTGATGCCTGGAGAGTTGCGGTTTATGATGAAAACGGCGATATAACCAACAGCATGCCTATGGGTTATATCTACGGAGAATCACTTTTTGAGAAGAAGATCATTCCTACTTTGGAAAAGTACAAAAACGGTGCTGCTACTACATTGACTACCGAGGATGATACTACAGGCGGACAGAGCGCCGGAACCGGAAATGAAGAGCACGGAAGTCTGTCAGATAACACCAATGTGTACTTCTCTCTTATTGTTTCGTATGTCACTGAAACAACCACCTCACAGTATGGCGGAGTAAACCACATTTTCACGGTTCACCATGACGGCTCGGTTATTTCCCAGGTGTTTGAGCCGGACGGAACAGAGGAGAGACTGGAATTTTATCTTACTTCTGAGCAGATGGATAACCTTAAAATTTGTGTAGATCAGCTTCTGGAGCAGGGTGAGATCACACCTGCCTCCGATGCAGCTGCTTACTATGCATACGATATCTGCGATGAGGATGAAAATGTCCTGTTGTCTGCAATGGCCGACGGTACCAGCGTAGATGCCAATCAGGCGGACTACGTCCTTCTTGATGCTTACCTGGCAGCATGGCTCAAGGCCAAGGATTATTGATTGGACTTATATATTGAGTTTGTTTACAGCCCCGGACTTTCGTAGGTCCGGGGCTGTTTTTATACACCAGGGGCCATTATTTCATATATCCGGGGCTATTTTTTATACATCAGGTGCCACTATTTCATATATCCGGGGCTATTAAATTGTCAGAATAATTGGTTACTATTCAAAGTAGGAGTTTGTTCGGAAGATTGCAGAGAAGGTATGATTTATTCGGAATATGCCTTAAATTGCAGAAAGTATAAGTGAAGGGCATATTTTTTTGAGTTTGTAGCTCTTTTTCTTGTAACTTGGAAGTTTGTATATGCCTTTGAAGCAAGAAAAATAGCACCAGAGGCATAGCATCTTTAGATATGTGGAAAATTCTATGCCTTAGATAAACATAACAATCATTATAAGGCATACATTCCTTTTTTGGGAGAATATGAAGGATTTTCCTTGCAGTAGATTTACGCATAACAAGAGGGCTGACTGTGAATAGTAAATGCGCCCCAATAATTGCGATATCTCATGGAAAAACGATATACAATAGCTATATAATGTAGATTATAAAAAGTTTTGTTTACAGGAGGTATTTATATGGCAACAGCAAAGAAGGCTACAACAGCAAAGAAGACCACAACAGCAAAGAAGACCACAACAGCAAAGAAGACCACAACAGCCAAGAAGACCACTTCTGCGGCAGCCAAGAAACCTGCGGCAGCTAAAAAGACAACTGCCAAAAAGACCACTTCCACAGCAGCCAAGAAACCCGCAGCCAAGAAGACAACTTCTACCGCGGCCAAGAAGACCACAACCGGCACTTCCGTAAAGGTAACTGCGGCCGAGAAGAAACTCCTGGAACTCTACAGGGCTGCGGATGCCGACACCAAGAAGGCAGCAGTAGCACTCCTTAAGGGTGAGAAGACCCAGCTGGGAGGAGTCCTTGAATCAATTCTGGACAACAAGAAGCTCATGAGCACGGTTACCAGCTTATTCAAATAAGCTGAATGCAAACAGGTATGGGGAGGTAACAGACAGTGCCTGGAGGAAGAGGTCCGGGGGGACATTTCAGCAGAGCTTATATGACCGAGGAGGAGAAGGCAAGCCAGCCTAAGATAACCTTCGCTCTGGTCAAGAGAGTGATGTCATACTTAAAGCCCTATATATTCCAGCTGATGCTGGTCATGGTATGCATCCTCGCATCATCTATATTGAAACTCTTACCGTCTATAATCACAGGAAAGATTGTAGACGATGGTCTTATTGCCAGAAACATCAGGGCGCTGGTGCGCTACATCCTGATATCACTTCTGGCCACATTTCTGGGCAATCTTATCGGGGTGGCGGAGAGCTACCTCAATAACTGGATCGCTCAGCACATCACCTTCGATATGCGAAATCAGATGTTCAGACATCTGCAGCGCATGTCTCAGAGATTTTTTACCACCAATAATCAGGGCGATATCATAACCCGTATGACCAGCGATATTGACGGTGTGGAGATGATAATCGCCAATACCTTTACGTCCATTATTTCCAATGTAATGACCCTTGTGGTGGCACTGGTGGCCATGTTCCAGAGAAATGCTCTGCTGGCCGTGATCGGCATTATAATCGTGCCTCTCTTTACCATTCCAACAAGGCGCGCCGGCAAGACCAGATGGACTCTGACCCGTGAATCACAGGCCTGCAACGATGAGATAAACGGCATCCTGAATGAGACCATGTCCGTCAGCGGACAGCTCCTGGTCAAGCTCTTTGGAAAAGAAAATTATGAGTACGACAGGTACTCGGCTGCCAATGAGAGGATGGTAAAGCTCAACATCCGTGAAAAGCTGGCGGGCCGCTGGTTCTTTGTGGTGCTGCATACCTTCACCAGCATAGGACCCATGCTCATCTATCTGGTGGGCGGACTGTTGATGATCCGGTATGATAGCAGCCTCACGGTGGGTGACATAACTGTAATGGTGGCCCTTCTGGGACAGATGTACATGCCCGTCAATTCACTTTTGAACATTCAGGTGGACTGGATGCGTTCCATGGCCATGTTCTCCAGGATATTTGAGTATTTCGACATGGAGGTTGAGATCAGGGATTGCGACAACCCTGTAAAGCCGCCCCTCAGGGAGGGAGATATAGTATTTTCAGATGTTCACTTCTCCTATGACGGTGCCAAGGAGATTCTAAAGGATATCAGCTTCACCCTGAAAAACGGGGATTGCGTGGCCATTGTAGGACCTTCGGGCTCTGGAAAGAGCACCATAATAAACCTCATCCCAAGACTGTACGACGTGGGAGAGGGCTCCATCACCTGGAACGGAACGGATATCAGGAATATTCAGCTGGAGCATTTGCGATCCGGAATCGGAGTGGTGTCCCAGGAGAACTATCTGTTTAACGGGACAATCAGGGACAATCTGCTCTATGCAAGACCTGATGCCACGGAAGAAGATATTATAGAAGCCTGCAAAAAGGCCAATATCTATGACTTTATAGAAAAGCAGGAGCTGGGACTTGATACCATGGTGGGAAACCGCGGGCTGAAGCTCTCGGGCGGTGAGAAACAGAGGATAGCAATAGCCAGAGTTCTCTTAAAGGATCCTGCGCTGTTCATATTTGATGAGGCTACATCTGCACTGGACTCAATCTCTGAGAGTAAGATCCAGGAGGCCATAGAGCCCATAATCGAGACAAGAACCAGTATTCTGATAGCGCACAGACTATCTACGATACTCTCTGCCGATGAAATCCTTGTGGTGGAAGATGGCCACATTGTAGAGAGAGGTCAGCACGAGGACCTGGTACACGCAGGCGGCGTCTACCAGAAGCTCTATGAGACCCAGTTCTCAAAAGCACTTATGGATGCCAGGCAGGGTTAAATGGCTATGCGCCAGTGACAGTTATTCTTGTTGAAGTACAGCCTCACTGTGCGGTACATCTCAAGAATCACCACCCGGCATTCGTATACATTGTCATTGCTGCACACGGTCAGACCATCAGGGGTGGTGTAAACGTCCTTCCTGAAGATCTGCCGGTAGCCCTTGATAGTGTATGTCTCGTACATACCGTCCTCATTGACGAGGCGGAAGCGGATGGGGATGATCTCCCCGTCGGCCTTGTGCTGACATATCACGTCTACCTTGTCTATAACTTTACTCATGGCACGACCTTCTTTCTTTGTACATCAGATTATAGAACAAGTGTTCGAGTATGTAAATAGGTATTTTGCCGAATTTGAGAAATATAATTGTGTAATACGGACAACCGACAATATTTGTCCGCTCGTTCAGAATATATAATAAGATCATCAAAACAAATAAATGCTTGTTTGTTTTGAGGGAACTATAGTATAGGGTATAGAAAAGAGGTGTTGTCTATGGATAGAAAATTATACAGAAGCTCAGAAAGAAAAATATTTGGTGTTTGCGGAGGCATCGCACAGTACTTTGGAATTGACCCCACCGTGGTGAGACTTGCCTGGGTTGCCCTTACACTCATGGGCGGAAGCGGCGCACTGTTATACATCGTTGCAGCTGTTCTGATGGATAACGAGCCCGGATACACAGGACAATAAAAAATCACAAAAAAATGCTTGTTTTTTCAGCAGAAAAACCCTACCATATAGACTTGTAATAAAGTTTTATGGAGGGTTTTTTTATGGCAACAAAAATTTGTCCACAGTGTAACCAGGAAATTGATGAGAAGAGTGCTTTCTGCACCAACTGCGGCGCTAAGTTCGAAGGGGAACCGGTTAATCCGGCAGCAAATATGAACGTGCCTCCTATGCAGGCACAGAATCAGATGCCTAATCCAAATCAGATGCCTATGCAGGGACAGCCCATTCCGGGACCTATGCCCATGCAGGGACAGCCCATGCAGGGACAGCCCATGCCGGGTCAGCCCATGCCGGGTCAGATGCCTGTTCAGGGCAAGCCGGGCAAGGCTCCTAAGGCACCCAAGCAGCCCAAGGCACCCAAGCCACCTAAGGCTCCTAAGGCACCCAAGCAGCCTAAGGCACCCAAGGATCCCAACAAGAAGGGCGGCAAGGCAGGAGTTATCGTTCTTACGATTCTCTGCTTATTACTTGCAGGCGGAGCAGGATTTTTAGGATACAAGTGGTACACAACAGACCAGGAGCTTCAGGAGGTCAACGAGACTTATGAAGCCAACCAGAAGAAGCTTAAGCAGACTGAGACTGATCTGACCACTGCCAATGACTCAATCACAGACCTTAAGGGTCAGGTATCAGATCTTGAGACAGAGAAGTCCAATCTTGAAACCGATAACGAGGCACTTGATACTCTTGTTTCCCAGTACGAGTTACAGGAGAGCAGTCTCTACAGCTCACTTAAGAGCGCTAAGACCACCAACGGAACCATCTCAACCAACACAATCATCTACTGTGTCAAGAAGGGTGAGTCAGAGACCATCAAGGTTAACTGGAAGAAGAGCGGATCACAGTACATGTCTTCCACAAACCGCTACTGCGTAGAGGCTGAGTGGTCCAACGACAGCGTTAAGGTAACAGGTAAGAGCGCAGGCAACTGCGAGATCGAGTTCAGCTCAGATGAGTACGGACTTCAGGACAACTTCCATGTAGTTGTTATCTGCTACGAATAATCACAATTTCATATCAAGAGTAATAAAAAGAAGACCCAATGCGCGTGGGTCTTCTTTTTATGTTATCATTATAATGATAATGATAATCACGAAAACACAGTAAAGAGGAGAGTGTGCATGAAATTAAGAAGAGGTTTAGCAGCGATCACGGCTATTGTCGGTGCATTGACCATGTCCGTTACTTCTTTTGCCGCACCATCAGAGCTGACAGGCTTAGAGATTGGTGATGAGATTGTAGGACAGAGGCCGGTTGCCATCATGGTCGACAATGAAAAGAAAGCCTTAGAGCACTACGGTACCGCGGAAGCTGACATCGTCTACGAGATGATGAACAGTACAGCCAACGGCCGTGTAACAAGGCTTATGTGTATATACAAGGACTGGGCCAATCTTCAGCAGACAGGAAGCATCCGAAGTGTCAGAACCACCAATATCATGATCGCAGATGAGTATAACGCTGTGCTCATCCATGACGGTGGGCCCTTTTACATTAAATCATATTTTGCACAGCCCTATGCGGCCCATATCAGCGGCGGGTTCTCAAGAATCCCCAACGGCAAGCCCAGAGAGTATACGGAGTATGTCTTCGGATCTGAGCTGGTAAGCCGATTTGCCAAGGCAGGGATTCCCACAACCTATGCGGTTGCGCCTGAGAGAGGCTCTCACTTTGTATTTAACGGGGAGGACGTTGACCTGGGCGGAGATCTGGTAGCCAACAACGTGGATATGTCTTCCATCTTCATTCACAACGGCAGCAGACTTGCCTTTAACCCTGAGACCAGGACCTACGACTACTATGATTACGGAACCCTTCATCAGGATGCGGAGGACGGACAGGTCATGACCTTCAAAAACGTGATCCTGCAGAACGTATCCTTTACTTCCCTGGATAAGAACGGATATATGACCTACAATGTTATCGGCTCAGGAAGCGGATATTACATTACCAACGGCAAGGCTATTCCTATTACCTGGTCCAAGGGAAGCGAGACCGGCATGACCCACTATTTCAACGCAGAGGGCGCCGAGATCAGCATTAACAGAGGCAAGACCTACATAGGAATCCTGCCTTCCGACAGCTGGGGAAATCTGAGACTTAACTGAGAAAAACATGGTGAAATTATCCGGAAACGGACGAGAAACAAACCAAAATTAAGATAAGGGCCCTGCCTGGATGAGTTCCTTCTTCCGGGCATGGCTCAATTTTTTCAGGTGCCATTCCCTGCTCATGGCTTCCTCCTTGGTGGAAAACTCCTCGTAATAGGCGAGAGTCACCGGGAGCCTGGGCTTGGTGTATTTGGCACCTTTTCCTGCATTATGGGTCTGTATGCGGTTTTCTAAATTGTTGGTGTATCCGCAGTAGTAGGTTCCGTCTGCGCATTCCAGGATATAGGCATAATGTTTCATGAATAAAGTATAGCACAGCCCTGTCACAGGTGATGCTGAAAAATCTTATCATCAGCACGGGCTCCGGGCTATTGCATGCAAATCCTCTATGTGGTAACTTGTTATGTGTTAGCAATAGCTAACACATAACAAGTCATAAACCACAATGGAGGAGTAATGTATGAGTAAAGTAGCAGTTGTATTTTGGAGCGGAACAGGAAATACAGAGACCATGGCCAACGCAGTAGCAGCAGGAGCCAGAGGAGCAGGTGCCGATGTATCACTTCTGGGCCCTGCAGAGTTCACAGCAGATAAGGTTTCCGGCTTTGACAGCATCGCTTTCGGTTGCCCCGCCATGGGCGCAGAGGTTTTGGAGGAGTCAGAATTTGATCCCATGTTCACTGCCATAGAGAATGCCCTTTCGGGTAAAAAGATAGCTCTTTTTGGTTCCTATGGCTGGGGAGACGGACAGTGGATGAGAGATTGGGAGGACCGTTGCAAGGGCGACGGAGCCAACCTCGTTGCACAGAGCGTTATAGCCAACAGCGCACCCGATGATTCAGCCATCGAGGACTGCAAGAACCTGGGACTGGCTTTGGCCTGACGGAAAAAGAAAATACGAGGACCCATGAATTGGCAGGGAAGAATTAACATTCTTCCTTGCTTTTTTTGTTGCTTTGCGATATAGTTAGCTATAACTAACAAGAGTTAGCGATAGCTAACTTTAAGAGTTGGTTAATCCAGCATTGTTTATTGGGAGGAAGTATGCCGGACGACATCATTGTTGAGAATTGTTCTCCGACACTTGCGGGGCTTAAGACAGCCAACCTTTTTATGGTGGACGACAGCCAGGAGGAGAACATAACCAGGGGATTGAGGGATCTTAACAGTCTGCTTACTGAGAAGGGGCTCAGGGCAATCCCTGTAGGTCAGACCTGCAGAGGAACACTGGTCTACCTGTACAGACCGGATAGGCTGAGCAGAGATCTTAACACTGCTGAAGCAAGAGATATTCTGAGAGAGAAGGGGTATCGCGGAGAGACGACTGAGGAGTGTGTAGTGGAACTCATTAGTCGTATATCAAGTGCCAAAACCTTTCCTCATGAGATAGGTCTTTTTCTGGGCTATCCCCCTGTGGACGTAAGAGGCTTCATGGAGGATACCAGAAAGGGCGTAAAGTGCGTCGGATACTGGAAGGTATACGGCGACAAGGAGAAGGCCGAGAAGACCTTCTGTACCTATAAAAAGTGCACCGAGGTTTACAAGAGAATCCTCGGCGAGGGAGTTCCACTTTCGAAAATGATCGTTTAACAGCGGTAGAAATGGAGTAATCGTGAGTAATGAACAGGCACTCTCCAGACTTAAGGAGAACGGATTTCGTATAACCAAACAGAGAAAACTGATAATCGACATTATCCTGAACAACGACGGCAGTTCCTGCAAGGACATCTGCTATCAGGTCATGGCCAGGGACAAAACTGTCGGAACGGCCACAGTTTATCGCATGATAAGGCTGCTGGAGGATCTGGAGATTGTCAGGCACATAGATATGATCTCAGTTGTAAAACAGTAAGGAAGAAAATAATATGACCAAGACTACAGTTAAGATAGACGGCATGATGTGCAGCATGTGCGAGGCTCACTTCACAAAATATCTTCTGGCAATCCATTTGGAGAGACCCTCAAGGCCGGGATACACGATACGCTCGCTCATATTCAGAGCATCCAGCATGTCGCGGACGCGCCAGCGGAGATCCTTGTTGATGACGAACTTCACTGTATCCTTGGTGTGCTCGTCAAGGAACTGCTCGATGTCGCTGATACCCATGGGAACCACCGCAAAAAATGAGTACTGGTTGATGATGCGCTGGTTGATGGAAGGCGGCTCGATGATGACCATGGCGGAATCCCCCATGTCTGCGTCGTACTTCTGCAGGCTGTTGCCTGTGAGATCCTTAAGCATATCCACGGTGTAGATGGTGGAGTGCTTCCTGTTGACCACATCCCGGTAGTTCTGTGGAAGCTTACCCACCAGCTCTGACATATTGATGCGCCAGACCATGCAGTCGTGCTTGTCCATCTGGGACAGATTATCCTCAGTCATGGAGAAATTCAGAGCAACCAGTGCGGACTGCGACCAGTCCAGAAGCCTTGTGGGAAGCCCGTAGTGCTGTCCCAGGATCATCTGACGCCACACGGAAGAACCGATGGAAGGATCCTCGTTGATGGCGTATTTGGCGAAGTTCTCCAAAATCGCCGGCTCCAGCAACTCCTGCTTATCCTTACAATTGCGTCCAAGGCTGGTGAACATCTTAAAAGAAGCGTTGGACATTCCTCTATATACGTAGGGGCTGCGGTTCCTGTCGAGATCCGGTCTGTATTCCTGTTCGCTAAGAAGCGGCAGCAATTCTTCTAAGGTATTGATTCTGACTCCTCTGATCATTTTCTCCACCCTCCTTTTATCTAATTAAATTATACATCTTTTACTAACGCCAATCCTGTGTTGCGCTATGAATCACGCTGCTTTCTTGTGTGCTTTATCGGCGGCCCACAGCGGGATCAGAGTTAAGAGGACTACCACAAGACCTGCTATGAAAACCGAGTTGGTGGGGAGGTAGGCGGTGAAACCGTTCTCGTCCACGATTTCGCCATTTCTTTTGATAATGGGATTGGAGATAAGAGGCGCTACGATCATTGGGATCAGCACGTAGAAGATAATGCGGATACCCTCGAACTGGCCTCTGGCGTCCTCGGGATAGAGTCTCTTGGACCATACGGTTATGGTCTGAAGGAACAGGATGTATCCGATTCCAACCAGCAGAACACCCACAAGAAGGACGGGATTCCAGATGGTTCCGGGGTTTACGCTATCCGGAGAAACCATAAGTCCGATGACCAGAAGGCCAAGCGAGTTTACAATTACGGCACCCAGGATGATAAGTGAGGACTTGCCCTCCTGAATAAACTTTATGGCCGGAATGGAAGTCAGCATTGCAAGGAGAAGCCCGATTCCCTCTATAAGTCCCATGGTATCTGCGGTAAAGCCCAGATAATAGATCATGAAATTACCAAGGTGTGAGAAGTAAACGTTGAAGGATATGAAGTAAACCGCCAGCATGAGATTTACGAAAACAAGCTCCCGGTGCTTCATATACTCTTTTACATTGAATATGGAAAAGAACTGCCGGCTAAAGCTTCCTTTTACCGAAGGGCGAAGTGTTTCCACATCCTTCATGCCAAAAAGTGATACAAGACCCAGAATTATAACGCTTCCGCCGATGACTACAAAGAGTCTCATGTAGTTGTCGTCAGCTCCGACAAGGAGGCCTCCCAGGACAGTTCCCGCAATGGTTCCGATCACGGGCTGAACTGCCAGAGCGGCTCCGACAGATCCCGAGTTTTCAGGTGTCATGTGATCGTTGATCCAGGCATTAAAACCTATGTCATTACCCATGGAACCAAAGAAGCTCATGATGGCGTCTGCTGCGATTACAGCAAAGGCTATGCCGATAAGTGATGCGGTATTGCTATCTCTTTTGCCAAGGAATTCGGTGGTGCCGAAGAGAATTGTGAAGATACCCCAGAGGATGTAGCCGATGGAAATAAGTGATTTGCGGTTGCCCTTGCGGTCAGAGACGCAGCCAAAGAGGAAAGTGGATACGGTGGTGGCCGTGGCGGAGATAGCCAGCATCCAGGAGATGATGGTGGGATCTTTGGCAATCTTGGCGTAGACGAAGGTGTTGAACCACTGATTTTCCATGTTCCAGCACAGCTGGCCGGCAAGGACAAGGAGCCATACCAGGGCCCAGAATGATGCGGTAGTTTTCTTGGAATATGTTTGCATATGACAGTCCCCCCTACTAGTATTTCTTTTATTATACTACGTTGCCGGCGTGTGGGGCTTTCTCAAAAAATCCGAACCTCTACAAATGCGGCGGATACTGTGATACAATAGAGCTACATCTGAATATGGCAAATATCGGTGCCTTCGGCTGCGGAGAATGCAGGACCGAAGGGTAAAAGGGAAACGGGTGAGAATCCCGTACGATCTCGTCACTGTGACAGAGGAGTCTGCAGGCATTCCATTTATGCACATAACCTTAAATGGAGTCACTGAGTGAGCTTGGGAAGACAGCTTGCAGGCGATGATGCTTAAGTCAGGAAACCTGCCGGTGTTTGGGTACATTAGATCACGAGGAATTGGTCGTACTGAGAAAGGCTGGAATCCATAGCTTTAGCCTTTCGTTTTTGTGCGCGTCCATTTCCAAGTAATATTTGATTGGTTATGGGCTTTTTTATTACCAAAAACCCATTTCTGATAAATATATAGAATGAGGAGATGCAACATGAAAAAGAGAATTTTGACACTGGTTCTGGCATCGGCTCTCAGCGCAAGTCTCGTGGCAGGCTGCGGCAATGCGGCAGGAACACCTGATGCGGGTGCAGCAACCGAGCAGACAGCTGAGCAGGCAACAGAACAAACAACAGAGGAAGGCACTGACGTGAACACAGAAGCCACAACAGAAACAGCTCCCGAAGCATCAGACGATCAGGCAGCAGCTGACGAAGTTGCAGCACTTATCGATGCAATCTATGTTCAGGAGAGAACAGACTCAACAGATGCGGACTGCGAGGCAGCCAAGGCAGCATGGGATGCTCTTACAGACCAGCAGAAGGAAATGGTAGAGGGTGAGTATGCAGATCCTGACTACTTCGGAAGAGACACAGGAGATGCTTCCAAGGATGATCCCCTTAACGGCGACGATATCGGAGAGAACGAGATCCTTGTAGTGAGCTTCGGAACCTCCTTCAATGACAGCAGAACTCAGGATATCGGTGGTATAGAGAAGGCCATTCATGAAGCATATCCCGACTGGTCAGTAAGAAGAGCTTTCACAGCTCAGATCATCATCAACCACGTACAGGCAAGAGACGGCGAGAAGATTGACAACGTTCAGCAGGCTCTGGACAGAGCAGTTGCAAACGGTGTTAAAAACCTTGTGATCCAGCCCACACACCTTATGCACGGCGCTGAGTACGATGAGATGGTAGAGGCGGTTGAGGAATACGCAGATAAGTTTGAAACTGTATCAATCTCAGAGCCCCTTCTGGGCGAAGTCGGCAAGGATGCCACAGAGATCAACACTGACAAAAAAGCTGTAGCAGAAGCGGTAGTTGCGGCAGCAGTTTCAGATTCTTCTTATGATACTCCGGATGCAGCAGATGCAGACGGCACAGCATTTGTATTCATGGGCCACGGCACATCACATACAGCCAAGGTTACCTATTCACAGATGCAGACACAGATGAACGAGCTTGGTTACAAGAATGTATTCATCGGAACTGTAGAGGGTGAGCCCGAAGAGACAGCTTGTGAGAACGTAATCAACGCAGTTCATGAAGCAGGCTACACCAAGATTGTTTTAAGACCTCTCATGGTTGTTGCAGGTGACCACGCCAACAACGACATGGCAGGAGATGACGATGATTCCTGGAAGTCAATGTTTACAGCATCAGGCTACTTCGGATCTATCGACGCACAGATCGCCGGACTTGGCAGAATACCTGAAGTAGAGGCTCTCTATGTTCAGCACTTAAAGGATGTAATCAAATAATGACAATAAAGAATAAACTGACAGCACTTTTGGGTGCTATTACGGTGGCTGCAGTGGCCATCACCGGATGCGGCAAGGCTCCTGCAACCACAACAGATACAAATACCGAGCAGATAGCTCAGGAGAGAGGAGATGCTCCGATCCCTGACGGAACTTACCTTGCTGCCTTTGATACCGACAGTTCAATGTTCCATGTGAACGAAACCTGTGACGGCAAGGGAATCCTCACCGTGGAAAACGGCTATATGACCATTCATCTGGTTATGCCTTCCAAGAACGTGCTCAATCTCTACAGCGGACTTGCAGAGGATGCGCAGAAGGAGGGAGCGGAGCTCATTGAGCCCACCACCGAGACTGTGACCTACAGCGACGGTTTAGAGGAAGAGGTTTTTGCCTTTGACGTTCCCGTGCCCTATCTTGATCAGGAGTTTGACCTGGCTCTCATAGGCAAAAAGGAAAAATGGTATGACCACAAGGTCAAGGTGTCAAATCCCGAATCCGCTGATGCGGCAGAAGAGACACAGTCCGGTGAAAACAGCACAGACCTTGTCACTGTCGGCGAACCGGACATCATTTTAATGGATGAGTCCGCTGATGGTGAGTACCTTATTGACGTCACCCTGACAGGGGGCTCAGGAAAGGCAACCATCGAATCTCCCACCAAGCTGGTGGTTAAGGACGGCGCCTACACAGCAACGATCACCTGGAGCAGTCCACACTATGACTACATGATAGTTGACGGCACCAAGTATGAGCCGGTAAATACCGAAGGAAATTCGGTATTTGAAATCCCGGTATCAGCCCTTGATACGGATATCACCGTGATCGCTGATACCACAGCTATGAGTACTCCGCACGAGATCGAGTACGTACTTAATTTTCAATCTAATACCTTAAAATCATCTAATCTCACAGGAGAACTGGATCTGCGTTATGCAGACCAGTTCTCTGTGGTCTTTTATGAGGGTGGTTATGCTCATATTCACATCGCGGACGGTGCGGACTACGTACTGGTACCGGAAGGTGCTGCGGACAGTGATCTTGGACTTAAAAACCCTGTGTTGATCCATCAGCCCGTTGATAACATTTATCTGGCTGCATCCTCAGCCATGGACTTTTTTGTCACCCTTAACAGTCTTGATTCTCTCGGAACCTGCTCGACTTCGTCAGAGGACTATACCATTGCGGAAGCTAGAAGTGCCATCGAGGCAGGAGACATCAAATATGTGGGTAAATACAGCGCCCCGGACTATGAGACCATCCTCAGCACAGGCTGTAACCTGGCTGTTGAGTCCACCATGATCACCCACAGCCCCGACATCAAGGAGCAGCTTGAAGGCCTTGGAATTCCCGTTTTAGTGGAACACTCAAGCTATGAGAGCAGCCCCATGGGAAGGCTTGAGTGGATCAAGCTCTATGGAGTTTTGTTGGGAGAACAGGCGGCTGCCCAGGATTTCTTTTCCCGGGAAGAGGCCAAGATACTTGAGATTCAGGATGACCTGGCAAAAGAAACAGCTACAGGCCTTGATAAACCGACGGTGGCCTTCTTCTATGTGTCAACCAATGGCTATGTGAACGTCAGAAAGCCCGGAGACTACATCTCCGCTATGATAGAGACCGCGGGAGGCGAGTACGCCTTAAGCGACATTACAGATGACACCGAAAATGCCCTTTCAACAATGAATATTGATTGGGAAGAGTTCTACAAACAGGCAATAAATGCAGATATAATAATTTATAACACAACAACTACAGGCGACTTATATTCCAAGCAGGACCTCCTTGAAAAGAACCCGTTATTTGCAGATTTCAAGGCTTATCAGGAAGACAGGGTCTACTGCACAAGTGCTGACATGTTCCAGAAGAGCAGCAGTATGGCTGATGTGATCGTGGACATGTACAGAGTCATAAATCAGAAAGAAGAGGACAAGCTGTCCTATATATATAAATTGGAAACCGGAAACTAAAAAGGCGGACAGATGAAGAAAAACGCAACCCTTTTTACAATACTCATATTGCTGCTTTTGGGGCTCTTTGTGCTGAATGTGGGCCTTGGAAGCGTGAAGGTGGAGCCTCTTAAGATACTTGAGATTCTATTCTCAGGGGATAAGACCTCAACAGAAGGCAGGATCATCTTTAGCATCAGACTCCCCAGGGTGATGGAAGCTCTTTTCCTGGGAGGGGCACTGGCGCTGTCCGGATACCTTCTGCAGACCTTCTTTGCAAATCCAATAGCGGGACCCTACATCCTTGGTATATCTTCGGGAGCCAAGCTCATAGTTGCGCTGGTGATGGTATCCTCCATGAAGGCAGGCTTCATGATGAAGTCCTGGATGCTGATCGCTGCGGCATTTGTCGGATCCCTTATTGCCACGGGCTTTGTGCTTGCGGTGTCAACCAAGGTAAGATCCATGTCCGTGCTGGTTGTCTGCGGCGTCATGGTGGGCTACATCTGCTCCGCAGTTACAGAGCTGGTGGTGACCTTTGCCGATGATATCAACATCGTAAACCTCCACAACTGGGCCCTTGGAACCTTCTCCGCTGCGGCCTGGAGTGATGCACTCTACTACGTGCCCATCACAGTGCTGGGAATCCTGAGTGCCATGCTGCTGTCCAAGACCATCGAAGCATATATGTCCGGCGTGACCTACGCCACAACGCTGGGTGTCAACATCAGATTATTCAGGACACTTCTGATCATCCTGTCAAGCGTCCTTTCAGCTACAGTTACGGCCTTTGCGGGCCCCGTATCCTTTGTGGGAATCGCCATGCCACATGTGGCCAGAACCGTATTCGGAACAGGAAGACCCAAGATCATAATCCCTGCGTCTTTCCTTATGGGAGCGGCTTTCTGTCTGTTTAGTGACCTCCTGGCAAGAAGCCTCTTTTCCCCGACGGAGCTGTCCATAAGCACCGTTACGGCAGTCTTTGGCGCACCGGTGGTGATCTCCATGATGATGAAAAGGAGGGCCGCCGATGTCTGAGATACGTTTTGACAACACCTCGGTAGGATATCAGGGAAAAGAACTGATGAAGGACGTAAGCTTTGAGGCACAAAAGGGCGAAATCCTGGCCCTTGTGGGACCAAACGGCGCCGGAAAGTCCACTGTCCTTAAAACCGCAGCAGGCCTCATTCCGCCGATTTCAGGCAAGGTCTTTATACAGGATAAAGAGTTGACGGCATTCCGCAGAAGCGATCTGGCCAAGATCATGTCAGTGATGCTGACGGAGAAGGTGAACACCGAGTACGACACCTGCTATGACATGGTGAGGGTCGGAAGATTCCAATATACGGACATGTTCGGAAGGCTTACCCCGGGGGATAAGAGGGCTATTGATGATGCCATGGAGCTTATAGGCGTTACGGAGCTCAGAGACAGGGCTTTTTCCAAGCTGAGCGACGGCCAGAAGCAGAGAGTTCTGCTGGCAAGAGCCATCGTATCAGAGCCTCAGATCCTTATTCTTGATGAGCCCACAAGCTTTCTTGATATGGGTTATAAGACTGAGTTTTTTGATGTTCTTAGGAATTTTGTAAAAGAGAAAAACGCATCGGTGCTGATATCGATGCACGAGATAGAGCTGGTCAAGAAGGTTGCCGACAGGTGCCTGTGCATAACCGGCCACAACACTGTGGACAGGATAGGTCACCCTGAGGGAATCCTGTCAGCGGAATACCTGGAGCAGCTCTTTGGCATGAGCGCCGGAAAGTACAGGGAATACTATGAGTGACAAAAGGTCCGGGACAAAGTTCATAATGGTGCAGGGAACCATGTCAAACGCCGGCAAGAGCCTGGTGGCGGCGGGACTGTGCCGCGTGCTCAGGCAGGACGGCTACAGGGTGTGCCCCTTTAAGTCCCAGAATATGGCGCTAAATTCCTACATCACTGAGGAAGGGCTTGAGATGGGCCGTGCTCAGGTGATGCAGGCAGAGGCCGCGGGAGTCAGCCCCAAGGTGGCCATGAATCCCATTTTGCTAAAGCCCACTGATGATGTGGGAAGCCAGGTCATCGTAAACGGCAGGGTTTTGGGAAACATGAAGGCCAGAGAGTACTTTGGCTTTAAGAAGCAGCTGGTTCCGGAGATCTTAAAGGCCGTGGATGAGCTGTCCGGGGAGTTTGAGATCATCGTGATAGAAGGGGCAGGGTCCCCTGCGGAGATCAACTTAAAGGACAACGACATTGTCAATATGGGCATGGCGGAGCTTGTGGATGCGCCTGTGCTCTTGGTTGGGGACATCGACAGAGGCGGCGTCTTTGCGCAGCTCTACGGAACGCTGGAGCTTCTTGAAGAGGATGAAAAGGCCCGGATCAAAGGGCTTGTCATAAATAAATTCCGGGGAGATAAGAGCATTCTTGACCCCGGCATCGAGATGATAGAGAAAAAGGGCGGCGTGCCCGTGGTGGGAGTTCTGCCCTACATGGACATAAGCCTTGATGATGAAGATTCACTCTCGGAGCGCTTTGAAGCCAGGAGCCGCGGACTCATCGACATAGCGGTGCTGCGGCTTCCGCACATTTCCAATTTCACGGATTTTAATGTGTTTGATGAGTTTCCGCAGGTCTCAGTGCGGTTTGTAAAGAGCGTGCGAGATCTGGGAGAGCCGGATCTTTTGGTGATCCCCGGAAGTAAGAGCACAATCTCCGACATGGGCTGGCTTACGGAAAAGGGGTTTGATGCAGCCGTTAAGAAATATGCCACCTCCGGAGGCGCAGTGTTTGGTATCTGCGGCGGCTTCCAGATGCTGGGCGAGAGCATAAGCGACCCCGACGAGGTAGAGGGCGGCGGCAGTATCTCAGGCCTTGGACTTTTGCCCGTCCGGACCACCCTCAAGGGAGATAAGGTAAGGAGCCTCACCTCCGGCCATGTGACAAATGCAGGCGGCGTGCTGGCACCCCTCAAGGGCCTTGCCTACACCGGTTACGAAATCCACATGGGAATGACCCTAGGGGACGGGGTTAACGGTTCATTAATGACCCCAGGGGACGGGGTTAACGGTTCATTTTCCGCCGAGGCGCAAGAATTCACAGACCATGGCACCGGCGTGTGCCTTGGCAACATATACGGCACCTACATTCACGGCATTTTTGACGGCGAAGGTGTTGCCGCCACAGTAATAAAGGCGCTGGCAGACCGCAGGGGCATTACTCTTGATGCGGCTTCAGCCATCAGCTACCGCGATTTCAAGGAGCAGCAGTACGACGCTCTTGCGGATATGATCAGAGAATACATGGATATGGACGAGGTCTACCACATGATGGGCCTTGACGGAAAAAAGAATGTTTAGAGACGATTTGACCCTGCCCGGGCTGATGCAGCTTAAAGCCAAGGCCCCCGACGGGGATGTTTACAATAAAATACAGGCTAACTGGGACGGTATTTCCAAGCCAATTGACGGTCTTGGGGATTTTGAAAAAGTCATTTGCAGGATCGGCGCGATTCAGGACAGCGTGGTTCCAAGGCTTGAGAGCCGCGTGGCCGTCATCATGTGCGCAGACAACGGCATTGTAGATGAGGGAGTATCCCAGGTGGGAAAAGAGGTAACGCTGCAGGTGGCAAGGATGCTGGGCCAAGGCATCAGTACGGCCAATACACTGGCTGCCTCCTCCGGAGTAAAGGTCTTTCCTGTGGATATAGGAATCGACTATGTCGAAGAGATAGAAGGCGTCAGGACCGCCAAGGTTCGGCCCGGAACCCGTGATTTTCTAAAAGAGCCTGCAATGACTGAGAAAGAGGCACTTTGTGCCATCGGAACGGGAATAGATATTGCCCGTGAGCTTGCAGAGGAAGGCGTGGACATTCTCCTTGCGGGGGAGATGGGAATCGGCAATACCACAACAGCCGCGGCGATGCTGGCTCTTTTGACAGGAAAGGAAGCTGAGGGCCTGGTGGGACGCGGCGCCGGACTTGATGACGCAGGGCTTTCACGAAAGCTTGAGGTAGTAAGGACCGCAGCCCTTAAGTATGCCGCCGAGGGTGCCCTAGATGATGCCTCAGAGGATGCCCAAGAGGACGCCCCATATGATGCAGAAATAAGTGCTCCGAAGGCATTTGAATATTTGTGCCGTGTGGGAGGCCTTGATATAGCGGCCCTTTGCGGGCTCTTTATCGGAGGAAGTCTGCATGGCGTGCCCGTTGTGGTTGACGGAGTTATCACAGCGGTTGCGGCAATGCTGGCGGACATCTTCGTCCCGGGGACCCGTGATAGCATGATTGCGGCCCACGCAGGAAGAGAGAAGGGGCTCGAGACAGCCATGTCTGTTCTGGGGCTTAAGCCTCTTATGAACGGAAACATGGCCCTGGGCGAAGGCACGGGGGCAATCATGCTGATGCCGCTTCTGGACGTGGCGCTTAATTTCTACAGGAGCGCCTCAACCTTTGGAGATGGCGGCATTGAGGAGTACCGGAGATATAAATGATGATTTTGGTTGTTGGA
>JAEEGH010008947.1_pt1 | contig 23513 bp, 19 predicted proteins | sample 9134181 | NCBI WGS metagenome assembly JAEEGH01 (sample SAMN16246544, study PRJNA631951) | gut metagenome | biome: gut microbiome; feature: rumen; material: DP-attached | host: Bos | place: Iran: Karaj | collected 2018-10
TCAAACCCCATATCAGGTGGTTATTGCAGCGGGGTCCCACCTCTTCCCATTCCGAACAGAGAAGTTAAGCCCGCCTGCGCCGATGGTACTGCAATGCAATGCGGGAGAGTAGGAGGCCGCCATCTTTCATTTGTGAAGCCCTGAATCAGAAATGATCCAGGGCTTCTTTGTTTAAACATTATAAATAAACCAAAACCTCAAGAAGAAATGAAAAAGCTATTTTTACTCAGTATCGGCCTTCTGATGGCTGTAACCATCTTCGCCCAGAGCATCAAAGTGACGCCAGCGCTTAAGAAAGGCATGAACAAGACCTACACTAACACGACTGCCATCACGACGATGGATCAGACGATTAATATCGTCAGTGAACAGCATTTCTCTATCACAAAAGAGACACCTCAAGGCTATGAGATGTTGATTGAAACCACCAATTACTCAAGTGATGCGAAGGATGATAATCTGGCGGGTCGCCTCCTTACCCTTGGTACGGAAATTTTGAAAGACACCAAGGCTCAGGTCAGTCTCAACAAGGAGGGTAAGTTGCTGGATATCATTAATTATGAGGAAATTAAGACAAAGTGCCTTGCCTCTGGCGAGCGTATGGTCGACGAGTTGTTGAAGGCTGCTCCTGAGATTTCTCAGGTGCTGACGAAAGAGGCGCTTGTGGAGCAGGTTGCTGCCACTCTGACACGGGAGAACCTTATTAAGTCGCTGGCAGGAAACTCCAATCCTCTGGCTCTCTTCGGACTTACCATTGTCAATGGTATGCAGGATAAATACAATAATGGCATGCTTGATCTGAAGCGCACTTGGCTTGTCAACGGAAAGAAGATCTTTGCTTCCGCCAAGTCTGACATGAGCAAGGAGGAACTGAAGGCCTATGTCCTTAGTCAGGTTGAGAAGCTTGCTCCCCAGCAGGCTGATATGATCAAGGATAACATTGACATGGTCCTCAGCAGCGGTCTGATTAAGATTGACGTTACTGAGAATGCCAACTATGAGCTTGCCGACGACCTCTGGATTAAATCCATGGAAACAACTGTGGAGAACGATATGATGGGGCAGAAGACCAGTTCCAGCACCAAGATCCAGCAAAAATAATAGCTTAAATAAGAGTCCACTATCATAGAAATTAGGAAATCCCCCACGAACGAATAGGGATTTCCTTTTTTCAGTTTGTTGGGATTATCCTATCTTTGCACCATCAAAAGTAATTTAAATGTATACGATTATGAAACAGACAGCTTTTTTATTCAAGTCACTTATGTTGGTGACAATGATGGGGTGGACGCTGATGAGCCAGGCCCAGAGATATGAGATCGATCACGGTCGTGTGGTTTTCTGCGACGAAGTTATGATGCAGGTGGATGCCAAGACTTTCGTTGATTTAGGCTGCGGTTACGCAAAAGACCGGATGAATGTGTATTTGAATGGTCGTGTCCTCGAGAATGTCGACCCGTCGACGTTCCGTCTGAAAGAGCGTCCTGCCTCGCATCATTTCAGGTACGGTGAGATGGACGAGCCGATGTCAGCACATAGAGGTTATTACAAAACCAACTTCAATGTTTACTACGGTGACAAGAAGATAGATGCGATGGCCTCCTCGTTTGTCGATCTGGGTGGCGGCTATGCCAAGGACTCCTTCAATGTATACTATTTCGGTGAGAAATTAAAAGGATGTATGGCGTCTAATTTCGAGATACTGGAAGGCGGCTATGCCAAGGATTCCTTCAATGTCTTCTATCGTGGGAATAAGGTGGAAGGAGCCGTTGCCTCGTCGTTCAAATATACGGGAAATGGTTATGGCCAGGACAGTTTCAATGCTTATTACAGAGGAAAGCAATTGAAGTGATTAGCCATTTTCTGCAAATCTACTGACATCCGACATAGTTTTGTTTGTAAATATCTTATTTTCAGCGGAATAATTGAATTTCAGTGTTCTATATACTGACATTAAACCGACATTCTACTGACATAATACCGACATTCGTTAGTCATTTTTCTGCCTGATAATGCCCCATTAGGCACCTGGCAGATGTGATACTTGGCTCTCGCAATATTTTTGCCTAATTGTAGTTGTTGAATTCTCTAGAGAATTGAAGCAATAACCCTAGGTTCTGCAATTGTAAGGACGAATCTGGTTGTTAGATTCTCTAGAGAATTCACCAACTAACCTTATCCTAATTATTGCTAACCCTCATTCGCAAATCTGCTCCCCCTAGGTCTGACTTTTTATCTGCATCGTAACAGTCAAAGACCTGTTAAATGATGGTTTTATGTCAGTAATATGTCAGTAGAATGTCGGTTTTATGTCAGTAATTAAAAATGTATTCAATTGAATTACAGCAATATATCACGATTTTATGTCGGATGTCAGTAATTTATGCTATTTTTGTTTGTTTCAATGTTATTCATACCATTTCATGTGAAGTTTAACCTTGATTCTGCCGCTCGACGACGAAGGAGTCGCTTATGCCCTTGTGGCCTTAAGAAAGATCGACATTTTTCTCTTTTCTTCCATGTAATTCCACGATTTTTTTATTTTTTTCGCCAAAAGGCTGTTACTTTCCAAAATAATGTGTATCTTTGCAAATGCTATCGTCCCGTTTGCGCATGATTGAGGCTCAGGCATCAGGCTGCGCACGGTAGTCTTAGAGAGGACAGACCGAGACGAGACGGTGCATATTTTGCTGATAGTAAGATACATATCTTATGACTAAGGTTTAAGTATTCGAATTGTCGACCAACAAAAGATAGAGAAACCTTGGGAGTAAGGTATGCCGTTATGGCATACCCATCCCAACCGTTCTCTCTTAAGGGTTTTCTTGGTCGACTTCCCGAATACTTAGAACACGAGGGATTCGGGTATGCTTTTTTATGTTTAGCAAGCCAATAGGAAGCAGTATCTATAAATTCATAAAGTCGACCAACAATATGAGGAATAGTATTAGAAATGTAATATAGGCTTTCGAGTCTTGAACATCCTTGATTAGGCTGAAGAAGCAGAATTAGGACTCTGGAAATACATCAGTCAGGCAAGGCAACGGATGTTCGCGCTCCATACTTGGGCGTGGACTGTACGATTGTTGTCTGATGTAGGCCGTCCTAAGCCTTGCTTCTCTCAATCACTTCCACGCCCTCTTTCCAAAAACGAAAAGAGGGTTTTATGATAAAGAAAATATTTACATTCATTGATTTGTTCGCAGGAATAGGAGGATTCCACACTGCAATGCATGGCGTTGGAGGAAGGTGTGTTTATGCAAGCGAGTGGGACAAGAATGCGCGAATCTCATATGAAGCCAATTATAAGGATTTAGAGCCGAAATTATTCACGAAAGATAAGGACGGAAGATACATATATTTTAACGAGGACATCAACGATGCGATACCATCAGAAATACCGGATTTCGACATTTGTTGTGGTGGATTCCCTTGTCAGCCCTTTTCTGTTGCTGGTTTGAAGCGAGGTTTTGATGATACACGAGGAACATTGTTCTTCAACATTGCTAATATTGTCAAAGAGAAGATAGAGACCGGCACACCGCCAAGAGTTTTGTTCCTTGAGAATGTAAGAGGTTTGAAGAATCACGATAAGGGTAACACTTTGAAGGTTATTTTGGCAACGCTTGATGAATTGGGTTATGGTTATTCGTACAATGTACTCAATGCCAAATACTTTGGCGTTCCACAGAACAGAGAACGTTTATTTATTATCGCTTGGTATAAGAAACTGGTTAATGTCGAGCAATTCCGTTTTCCATTGGGTATTGCACCTGATGGTAAAACAATCTACGACAAAGAGGAATTGAAAGAAGGAACGATGCCTACAAAGGTTTCTGACATATTTGAGCCAAGTGAGACGATGGATCCAAAGTTTACGATATCAGACCGTATGTGGATAGGTCACCAGAATCGTAAGGAACGTAACAAACAGAACGGAAAGGGCTTTGGATACTCGCTGTTCAATGCTGATAGTCCATACACCAGCACTATTTCTGCTCGCTATTGGAAAGACGGCAGCGAGATTCTTATTGACCAATCGGATAAGGGTCTAAATCCTCGCACACTGACTCCTGTTGAAGCAGGAAGATTACAAGGATATAGAATCTTAGGAAAGGGTTGGGAAAATCCTGAATGTGCAGACAATCAGAACTATAATGCTTCCAACCCTGAGTTTAGAATCGTTGTCTCTAAGAAAGAGGCATACCATCAGTTTGGGAATAGCGTCGCTATACCTGTTATTAAGAGACTTGCAGAAGAAATCGTAAAACAATTATTATGATATGGAAGAACTTAGGAACCTTAAACAAATTTACAGTTTAGCAGCTGGTCGTTTTAATCAATATGATGGGAGAGACTTTATCTTGCCACAGGTTTTTAAGGAACAAGTGAAAGAGATAAATAGTAATACGATTACTTATAATTTGTATTCTGCTGTGATAGAAACTAGGGGGAATCAGAATGGAGTCTTGAATATCTTTCTCCCCAACCAGTGGTTTTATATTGCTTCTTATTTTACCGATTTTTATAATGAATTACAACGGTATAAGAAAGAGGCACTAAAAGTCGTGTCAAAAGAAAGACTAAAGGAACTGAATGGCTCCTCATTGACGGAAGAGGAAAAGAAGCGTTTGCAACAATTATCTTTAGATGAGACATCAAAAAACTATCTCGAAAGATTTATTACCGACTATTCCTGGTGGAGTGGGGCAAAGACAATTGATAGAGGGGATTTTTATGTTTCACCAATATTGAATAGTGCACGATTGGTAAATGCTTCACAATCTTTTGTCGCTGATTTGTGCGCTTTTCTTGCAGATAAAAAAGAATTGGTGGAATCAATAATAAAGGGGGAAGCAAGCGGTCAAATATCATATTCAAGTCACCATATAACTCATTGGGCGCAAAAGATTTATTTTGGTACTCCAGGCTCTGGAAAGTCATGGACTATAAAGCAGCAATATGAGCAGGATGAATCGAAGGTGTTTAGAACTACATTCCATCCAGATACAGATTATGCTTCATTTGTAGGATGTTATAAGCCGGTAAAGGATAAGGAAGATGAGAAGAAGATTGTCTATGAGTTTGTTCCGCAGGCGTTTACGGATGCTTATGTGGCAGCTTGGAGTGACTTGGAACATCCCTATTATTTGATTATTGAGGAGATTAATCGTGGCAATTGTGCTCAGATATTTGGCGACTTGTTCCAATTGTTAGATAGAAATAAGGATGGCTATTCTGAGTATCCGATTAAGGCAGATCATGATCTGAAGGATTATCTTGTGGAACATTTACCCGAAGATAATGAGGGCATCAGAGATGGTAAGCTTTGTCTGCCTCCAAACCTAAGCATCATTGCTTCGATGAATACGAGTGACCAGAGCTTATTCCCAATGGATTCGGCTTTTAAGCGTCGTTGGAGTTGGGAGTATGTGCCCATTGATTATGAGAATGCTGAATCAGGAGAGTTCGAGATAACCATTGGAGGTGAGTCTTATAATTGGCACAAGTTTTTGAAGGCTATCAATGAGAAGATAAAGGCTGTGACCTCTTCTGAAGACAAACAAATGGGAAATTTCTTTATCAAAAATAGTGTTGGCGAAAAGGAGTTTTGCGACAAAGTGATGTTCTATCTATGGAGTGAGGTCGGTAAGGACAATTATCAGACGAATGATGCTATCTTCCGCTACTATGCAGAAGAGGATAAACTGAAGGAGTTCTCGTTTAATGAGTTGTATGACCAGACTAAGAGGACTGATATTCTGAAAGGCTTTATCCGCTACATAGAAGAAGAAAAATGAAGATATTCTTTGAGGAATATGTCTATCGGTGGGATGTCGTGAAGGAGTTTCTACACGACCATTATGTGATGTACCTCAAAGACAATCGGGTTACAATTCCATACGTTGGATATTACTACTCAGCAAAGGCAGGAGACTCTGTATTTATTCTGCCCAAGGTTTTTATCAATATTGATGAGGACAAGGTTGAAAAAGCCTTTGGCATTTTTGACCCAGAGGAGATTATCGATACCAAGAATGAGAAGAATCCATTGTTGAAGTCGGAGTATTTCAATGAGGTGTTTAATCTCTCCACTTGGATATATCGAGCCATTGCCCGTTACCAGGAAAGACATAGCCCAGAGAGTATTACGGAATCGGTTGAGGTTCAGAATGTTGAGTCGGTAAATGGCGATAATAGTGAGACTTGGATAAACATCATACTACAGCTTATCCGCTTCAACAATGAGCATAGGAATCTCTTTACCTATATCGCAAGAATCAACTCTCAGGGCCATAATAAGATCAATTGGCAGAAGACCATCAGCAAGGTTCGACCTTGGTTGCAAGAGGATAATCCTGTCTATATGGAGTTTCGCAATAAGTCGAAGGTCATCAATTATGATGAAGAACTGATCGTACTGTTTTTCTCTGTGCTCGACTATCTGCATGACAAGTATCACTTCCGTATTCTGAGGAACGTGAACTATCAGACTTATCCAAAAGATATTGAGAAACTGATAGAATCTGGTAAGGGAACTCGATTGCTGAGAAACATCAGAAGAAAGTATTTTAAGGATGAGTTGGTAAAGTTGTGGCAACTGCTTAACGTGTTCTTCAAGAAAGCACAGGACATGAAGAGCAATAGGATGCATGAGGAGTCGCTGATGGTAAGGAACTTTAATATGGTGTTTGAGGATATGATTGATTCTCTTATCAGCGATGATACAAAAGACAAACACAAACAATTGCAAGATCAGCCAGATGGCAAGATTGTTGACCATATCTACCATTATGGTTCTTTGGTTCGTGAGGATGACATATATTATATAGGTGATAGCAAGTACTATAAGGAAGGGCATGATCCGGGTGAGAACTCTATCTATAAACAGTTTACTTACGCCAAGAATGTCATCCAGATGAATATGGATGTGACTGCGCCCAGAGGGCAGATTGGACGTGGAAACTATTATGATGATGTGACTGAGGGGTATAATATTACGCCAAATTTCTTTATACGTGGAATGGTTAATCCATTACACCTTAATTATATAGATGCGGAGTTAGAGCAGGTGCTTGATAATAAGAAGATGCCTGATGTGGAGAGACGTTGGCATCATCTTAACAGGCTCTTTGATCGAGATACGCTCTTTGTGCTTAAATACAGTATCAATTTCCTGTTCGTGTTGTCCGCTTATGCAACTGGTAGGGTTGATGAAGCCTATAAAAACCATATCCGAGAGAAGTTCAAGAAACATCTGATTGAAGAGTTGGATAGGAAATACCATTTTTATCTGTTGCAATCTAAGAACGATAGGAAGGATGCTGTTGACAAGCATTTCCGTCTGTTGAATGGCAAGATATTCAATTCGTTCAAAGATGATAGATTGTTGCTATGTGCCTATGAAAAAGGTAAGCGCGGGGCTCTGCAATTATTTGAACAAATTAAGGATGATTTCAAGGTGATCCCTTATAAGTTAGGACAGGATATACATGAAACGATTAAGAATAAGCCTGAGATTTCTTTGGAACCTCGTATACGTCCTACTCAGGCTACGCTATTCCCAATGATGGGGGATAAACTCGAAGATATCCGTGATGATCTGGATGTTTACAATCTTGTTTGGAGAACAATGATTCTGGAAGATATGGCATCAAATCCTGGTGAAATTAAAACAGAATGTCATAAGAACTACGAGTTTGAGGATAGGTATCCAGGAATGACTCCTCGCGATTGGGATAAAGTAGTAATGAATTTCATCCATGATGTTCAGGTTAGTTATGATTTGGAATTGCCAGAGATTTTCAGTATGTCAGCATAAACGCACTAAGACCTCGCATCCCTGCGAGGTCTTAGTGTTTTCTAACTAATTAATCAACCATTAAAACCAAACTAAAAGCATTATGAAAAGAATCATATGAATTTATTTTTCTGATGCAAAGTTACGGTGATTTTCAGCTGATTCCAAGAAAATGAGTTAAAACTTCTCAGAGTTGTGTGGACAATCGGTCTGATTATGGACAAATTGAGGAAAATGGCCAAAAAGTTGTCCATTAGCTTTGCCATTTGAGATTTATTTGCTATATTTGTCGCATCAAATTGTAAAGCTTATGCTGAAGGCAGCAGAAAACGAAGCAATATGAAACAGATAGAAGTCGTAGCTGCAATCATACATGATGATAATGGTCGTATCTTCGCCACCCAACGCGGATATGGTGATATGAAGGATGGCTGGGAGTTCCCTGGCGGAAAGATGGAACCTGGGGAATCTCCAGAGGAAGCCCTGAAGCGTGAAATCTGGGAAGAACTGGAGACGAGGATTGTCGTAGAACGACTGGTGCAGACAATAGAGTGGGATTACCCCAAGTTCCACTTGACTATGCACTGTTTCTGGTGCAGTATCGAGAGTGGAGGCTTGACGCTGAAGGAGCACGAGGCAGCAAGGTGGCTCAATATGGAACAACTAAATAGTGTTGATTGGCTGCCAGCTGACAGGACTATCATAGAACTAATAAAAATTATAATGGTATGAGAAAATATTTAGTTTCAATGGTTTTTGCACTATCGGCATTGGTGATGCTGAACGGGTGTATTGTTTCGGAAAAGAAGTTGACTGACAGGGTTCAGGAGGCTATGGTTGAGTATGAACAAAATCAGGGCAATCGTCTTGAAGTGACTGACCTGAAACTTGAGAAGAGTGCGGACAAAGGGTATAAAGGTGTGCTGACAGGTAGGTTGAATGGCAAGGATGTCATTTATGATGTGACCGTTTCTGATGCTGGTGATGATTTCGATGTAGATTGGGAACTTAGGAAAGAGCCTGAGGCTTTGCAGCAAGAAGCTGTGCCTGAACTGACCTATGCAAACATGGCCGGAATTTACGATAGTTTTAACGAAGATGGTGGCAACGAGAGCCGTATTGGGCTCCAAGAGGACGGCACAGCTACATGGAACATGATCGGAAGTCTTAACTATACCGAGTTTAAGTATACCATCAAGGGCAACACCATTTGCCTCAGTCCCATTGACGTAGATTCCGAAGAGGATTGCTATGAATACGACCCGGAAACCCGTTCGCTGAAAAATGAACAGGGCGCCATCTATTATCGACAAACAGTGGAATAAATATAACGTTATAAATGCACTAAGACCTCGCATCCCTGCGAGGTCTTAGTGTTACTAATTAATCAACCTTAAAAACCAAACTAAAAGCATTATGAAAAGAATCGTATGAATTTATTTTCTGATGCAAAGTTACGGTGATTTTCAGTTGATTCCAAGAAAATGCGTTAAAACTTCTTGGAGTTGTTTGGACAATCGGTCTGATTATGGACAAATTGAGGAAAATGGCCAAAAAGTTGTCCATTAGCTTTGCCATTTGAGATTTATTTGCTATATTTGTCGCATCAAATTGTAAAGCTTATGAGACATCGAGTTAAATTTGGAAAGATTGGTTCCTATACTCCAGAGAAAGCAAAGGTAGAGGGTGAGGAACTCGAGGCTAGAGAAGTGGCAGAAGAGATTGAGGAAATCTTTGAGGAGGATTCTGCTTTCAGCAATAATGATGAGGCTTTGGCTGCAATGGAATTCTATGATAGTCCTGACGAAATAGAATAATCTCAGTGAATGGATAAACTATCTGCAGAACAACGGCACAAGAATATGGCTGCGATTCGTGGGAAAGACACGAAGCCGGAAATGATTGTGCGCAGAGGTTTGTGGAGTAGGGGATTCCGATATAGGCTTAATTCTCCGAAGTTGCCTGGACATCCGGATTTGGTGCTGAGGAAATACAGGACGTGCATCTTTGTGAACGGGTGCTTTTGGCATGGACACAATGTGGCGTTGCCACAAGTGAATAGTGAAGAACGAATAGTGAATAGTCTGTGTTGTAAAATCCCGAATACGAATCGGGAGTTCTGGGTGGCGAAGATCAGAAGAAATCAGGAGCGGGATATCGAGGAGCAGAAGGCTTTGGCAGGAATGGGCTGGCATTGCATCACAGTCTGGGAGTGCGAACTGAAACCAAAGGTCAGAGAGCAGACGCTGAAGTCATTGGCTTTCACCCTGAATAAGATATGGCTGGATGATCATCGTGTTGCAGCCAGGCCTTACCCCCAGTTGGAGGAAGAGGATGGCATGCTAAAAGCTGCTGACGACAAATGGAAATAATATTATTTAAACAAAGAGATTATGGATTGGTTACACATTATTGCAGTTATTGCACTGATCGTGATCGGTGTCGTGATTTACTTCAACAAGAGGTCTAACTGAGGCCTTTCATACTCAGAGAGATACGGTTGCGACGACGGTCGACCTCGATGACGCGGACACGGATGTGCTGATGGAGCTTGACGACATCAGTGGGATGGGCGATGCGACGATTGGCCATCTGTGAGATGTGTACCAGACCGTCCTGATGGACACCGATGTCGACGAAGGCACCAAAGTTGGTGATATTGGTGACGATGCCAGGCAGTTCCATTCCTTCGATGAGGTCGTCGACGGTGTTGACACGCGAGTCGAACTCAAACTCCTCGATCTGTTCACGAGGATCCCGTCCTGGCTTTTCCAGTTCCTTGAGGATATCGGTGAGGGTAGGGATGCCTACCTCAGCAGTCACATATCGCTTGATATCGATAGCCTCGCGCTTCTCCTTATTATTAATAAGGTCTGACACGGTGCAGTCCTGATCCTTGGCCATCTGCTCGACGATGTCGTAGCTCTCAGGATGGACAGCGGAGTTGTCGAGCGGGTTCTTTGCTCCTGGGATGCGGAGGAAGCCTGCGCACTGCTGGAAGGCGGCCGGGCCGAGGCGGGGCACCTTTTTCAGTTGGGTGCGGGAGGTGAAGGCGCCATTCTCCTTACGATAGTCGACGATGTTCTTGGCGAGGGTGGGGCCAAGGCCGCTGACGTACATCAGAAGATGCTGCGAGGCGGTGTTGAGATTGACGCCTACGTTGTTGACACAGCTTTCGACGGTCTGGTCGAGGGAGTTCTTGAGTTTTGTCTGATCGACATCGTGCTGATACTGGCCTACGCCAATGCTCTTGGGGTCGATCTTGACGAGTTCTGCGAGGGGATCCATGAGGCGACGGCCAATGGAAACGGCGCCACGAACGGTGACATCTTCATCGGGGAACTCGTCGCGGGCGATCTTCGAGGCGGAATAGACGGAGGCACCGTCTTCACTGACGGTGAAGACTTGTGGCGTCTCTCCTTCACGACGTGAGGGAGAGATGTCGTAGCGGCCTGCGAGGACATCGCGGATGAAGTCGTTGGTCTCGCGACTGGCTGTGCCGTTACCGATAGAGATGGCTTCAATCTTATATTTCTGGAGCATCTTCTGGACGGCCATTGCTGACTCCATTCGTTTGTTGACAGGCGGGTGGGGGAAGATGGCCTCATGGTGGAGCAGATTGCCCTGGGCATCGAGACAGACGACCTTACAACCAGTACGGAAACCGGGATCGACACCCATCACGCGCTTCTGACCTAGGGGGGCACCAAGCAGCAGCTGGCGGAGATTCTCTGCAAAGACGCGGATGGCTTCTTCGTCGGCCTTTTCCTTGCTGATGGCAGCAAACTCGGTCTCGATGGAGGGTTTGAGCAGGCGTTTGTAGCCATCCTCGACAGCCTCGGCCACTAATTTGCCACAGGGCGTGTTGCCATATACATAATGGCGCTGCAGACGTTCGATGCACTCGTCATCATCAGGCGAGATGCTGATGCGGAGAATGCCTTCGCTCTCACCTCGACGCATGGCCAGTAATCGGTGGGAGGAACAGCGTTTGAGGGGCTCTTCCCAATCGAAATAGTCGCTGTATTTGGCAGCTTCCTCAGTATCGGCCTTTGCCTTGACGACTTTCGACGTGATAAAAGCCTGACGACGGAAGGATCCTCGGAGTTGCTGACGGCTGCGCTCGTCTTCGCTGACCATCTCTGCGATGATGTCCTGAGCGCCCTTGATGGCTGTCGCAGCATCCTTCACATCGCCTTTGATGTATTTCTCTGCTGCGCGCTCGGGGTCGCGCTCACGCTGGAGAAGTAGGAGCTTGGCGAGGGGCTCGAGGCCTTGTTCGCGGGCTACTTGGGCCCTGGTACGGCGTTTGGGCTTATAGGGGAGATAGATGTCTTCGAGTTCGGTAGCATCCCAGCAGTCGGTGATGCGCTTCTCCAGTTCCGGGGTCATCTTGTCAAGGTCGGTGATGGTCTTGACGATGGTCTCCTTGCGCTTCAGGATATCCTTGTACCGTTCGTATTGGGTGCTGATGGCTGCTATCTGCACCTCATCGAGACCACCCGTCCGTTCCTTGCGATAGCGGGAGATGAAAGGAATGGTACAGCCCTCGTCGAGCAGCGCTAATGTGTTGTCGACAGCCCGCTCCTGAAGGTTGAGTTGCTGGGCAATCAGTTGTGCGAAGATGTTCTTTTCCATACAATTCGTTAATTAATGCTGCAAAAATACGAATAATCCGCGAGAATTGTGTACTTTTGCACCCTGAAATTGAAAAAAATGAGAAATAAGATATATATAGTTGTGGTGATGCTGTTGTCGGCACTGACCTCTGTGCAGGCTGAGGATAGTCCTAATGCGCGTCAGGCAAGGCGCATTTTCAACCAGGCTTATCAGCAGGTGTTCGGTGAACAGGGAGCCACGTTGCGTTACGATGTGAACATTATCGGTATCTATAAGACTTACGGTACCATCTGGTATAAGGGTAAGAAAAGCAAGTTTGTGGATGCCAAGATGAACTCGTGGAATGATGGCGTGACCGTGTATACCATCAAGAAGAAAAAGCAGGAAGTGGAGATTCACAGTGCGAAGAACAATAAATCGGATAAGTATTCGAGTAAGTTCAAGTTCGAACCTGAGAATTTTGACTATAGCATTGCCAATCACGAACAGGGCCTGATGCTGACGTTGAAGGCCAAGAAGGGGGCAAAGGGTATCAAGGAGATACATGCACTGGTGAAGCGCCAGAGTTATGAGCCTATCAGCGTGCGTATCAAAATAGCCTTTATCTGGACCACTATCAACATCTCTAATTTCAAGTCGGGTGGTATCACTGACGAGATGCTTCGGTTCCCTGCAGAGAAATACAAGGATTATAAGTTTGTGGATAAAAGGTAAAAGAGTAAATGATATCAGTAGAAGGACTGAAAGTGGAATTTGGGGTGAAACCCCTGTTCGTGGATGCCAGTTTTGTCATCAACGACCGTGACCGTATTGCCTTGGTGGGCAAGAACGGTGCCGGTAAGTCGACGATGCTGAAAATCCTCTGTGGACAGCAGAGACCGTCGGCAGGCAATGTGAGTGTGCCTACTGACTGTCGGATTGGTTATCTGCCACAGGTGATGATCCTTCAAGACGACACGACGGTCCGCCAAGAGGCACAGAAGGCCTTTGCTGACATCACCCAGATGAAAGCGCGCATCGACAAGATGAATCAGGAACTGTCGGAGCGTACGGACTACGAGAGTGAGAGCTATCTGGCGCTGATAGAGAAATACACCACTGAGCACGAACGCTATATGATGTTGGGGGCCGAGAATTATGAGGCGGAGATAGAACGGACGCTGATGGGACTCGGATTCCTGAGAACAGACTTCGAACGCCCTACTTCAGAGTTCTCTGGTGGCTGGCGAATGCGTATCGAGCTGGCGAAGATCCTGCTGCAGAAACCTGATGTGCTGTTGCTCGACGAGCCGACCAATCATCTGGATATCGAGTCGATACAATGGCTGGAACAGTTCTTGGCGCAGTCGTCGAGTGCTGTCGTTCTGGTGAGCCACGACAGGGCATTTATAAATAATGTGTCGAACCGTACGTTGGAGATCTCCTGTGGACGAGTCGTTGACTATAAAGTGAAGTATAATGAGTACGTTGTCCTGCGAAAGGAACGGCGTGAGCAACAGTTAAGGGCTTACGAGAACCAGCAGAAGGAAGTGGCTGATATGAAGGATTTTATCGAACGCTTCCGATATAAGGCGACGAAAGCTGTCCAGGTGCAGCAGAAGATCAAGCAGCTGGAGAAAATCGTACCCATCGAGATTGATGAGGTGGACAATTCTGCCATGCATCTGAAGTTCCCGCCTTGTCTGCGCAGCGGAGACTATCCGGTGATCTGCGACGAGGTGCGTAAGGACTATGGTGCCCATACTGTTTTCGACCATGTGACACTGACCATCAAGCGAGGTGAGAAGGTGGCTTTCGTGGGTAAGAATGGTGAGGGAAAGTCGACACTGGTGAAGTGTATCATGGATGAGATACCCTATACGGGAGAACTGAAGATTGGTCATAACATCCAGATCGGCTATTTCGCCCAGAATCAGGCGCAATTGTTGGACGAGAACTTAACGGTCTTCCAGACCATCGATAATGTGGCGAAGGGCGACATCCGCTTGCGTATCAACGATATTCTCGGTGCCTTTATGTTCGGTGGCGAGGAAAGCGATAAGAAGGTGAAGGTGCTCAGCGGTGGCGAGAGAAGTCGTCTGGCGATGATCCGTCTGTTGCTGGAACCCGTCAATCTGCTGATTCTCGACGAGCCGACGAACCATCTGGACATGCCGTCGAAGGATGTGCTGAAAGAAGCTATTAAGGCCTTTGACGGTACTGCTATCATCGTGAGTCATGACCGAGAGTTCCTGGACGGACTGGTGACGAAGGTCTATGAGTTTGGTGGCGGTAGGGTAAGGGAGCACTTAGGTGGTATCTATGACTTCTTGAGGAGTAAGAAAATATCGGAGTTGAATGAGCTGGGACAGATGGATAAGAATGTCCTGCAGGTCAACAGTCAGCCCTTTGCTAACAAATCGTCTGATTCTAATAAGAATTCTCCTGATTCCAAGTCGGTTGTAAATCCTGAGTCGCTATCAAAAGCGCTTGACTATGCGGAGCGGAAAGAACAGCAGAAGCGTATCAAACGGATTGAGAAGGCTGTAAAAGAATCTGAATCTAAAATTGAGAAGATGGAGGCTCGGCTGAAAGAACTTGACGATTTGCTGATGCTGCCAGAGAATGCTTCTGACATGACGCTCGTGATGGAATATACCTCCACGAAGAAATGTCTTGACGAAGAAATGGACCGTTGGGAGAAATTAAACGAAGAATTAGCCCTTTAAGAGCGGTCAAAAGGCCATTATTACATAAAAATGCCGTCGTAAATGTAAATTTACGGCGGTTTTTTTTGTTTAATTCAAAAAAATTATTAACTTTGCGCCTAACTTAAGTAAATAACTTGTTATGATGAACGAAGATATTACCCTAAACCCAACCAATGAGGCCAGTGGTATGCAGGAAAAACAGCGTGAGGAACTGACAAGGGAAAGATCCACGTCGGTCGACTATCAGCAGCAAATGCGTGCCCATTCAGCCCAAGGCATAGAATGCCCCTATTGTGGAACTGTGAATGAACCGGAAGCCATGTTCTGTGCTTCGTGTGGAAAACCCATCGGTGTGACCAGTTGTCCGAATTGTGGTGCGGAGATTGATCCGGATGCAGATTTCTGTGAGGTCTGCCATCATTATATCCGCAAAGATGTGTGTTCTTTCTGTGGCGCACATCTGACTGGCAAGGAGGCCTTCTGTCCTGAGTGCGGAAATCCGCGGGGTGGTATCGTTTGTCCGACTTGTCATACTCTCAACGATTTCTCTTTCTGTAAGCAGTGTGGTACGCCTTTGACAGACGAGGCCCGCCAGTTGTTGGCAGAATTGCAGATGACTCCAGAATACAAGGAGATGGAGGCTTTGACAAAGGAACTCCAGCAGTTGGAGATGACGATTCCTGTGTCGAATGAGCGTGACAGGGTGCGTGACCAGCTGAGCAGGAAACTGCGTGAGCGTGTGCTGACCCTGTTGGCACAGGACCGTGGCATTCCCAATCCGGTGATAGAAGAGAAGAAGGCTCCTATCGAGAAACAGGAGTTGGAGGCTCAGAAAGAAGCGCGCCTGAAACGCCTGAACGAAATCCTGGAGCAGATGGCTCAGAAACCAGAACCGCAGCCTGCCAAGGTCCGCAATTACGCTATGGCCTGTAAGCCTCAAGGGGTCCGCCTGGCCTGGGAGTGCAACTTCAAGCATGCCCTGCATTCCAGCCCTTGTGGCTGTGCCAAGCCGCAGTTAGGTGGCAAATGGATTATTTTGGGAAAGAATTCACGAAAAGAAATTAAAGACGATAAATAATGGAAAATCCGGATATTGAGAATACCATGCATGTGGAGCCTGCTGCAGGTGATAAGACTGAGCGCCCGGCATCAATGGACCAGATGGAACCCTCTGGTTCTATGGATACGACGATGCGTACAGCAACTGATCTAGGGCAAGATGATCCTGGCTCGCAAGATGTTGCTGGAGATTTCTTCGTCCTGAAGGGCGTCAAGTACAGGAACAAGCAATGTCTCAGTGAAAGCTCAGGTGAGGCTCAGGTCTATCTCGTGGAGCGGGACGGAGAGGAATATGTCCTGAAGATTTATTATCCTACGTTCAATATCAACAAGAAGATGCTGCAGGCCATTTACAATTTCAAGTTTGAAATGGTCGTGACACTCATCGATTACGGAAAAGTGTATGTCGACGGGAAGAGCCGTAACTATGAGTTGATGGAGTATCTGAGAGGCGGTTCCTTGGCAGACTATCATCTGAATGGTGACATCAACAAGTTCCGTCGTATAGCCCTGCAGGCTGCAGCTGCCTTGGCCTATTGTCATGGCAATAATATCCTTCATAAGGATGTCAAGCCGAGTAACCTGTTTTTCCGTGACGAGGAACACACCGAGGTGGTACTTGGTGATTTCGGCATCTCCAGTATGTTAGAGAATGATGGTAAACTGCACCAGACGACTCAGGCCAGGACACCTATCTATGCAGCTCCGGAGATGTATTCGGATGTGATTGACGGTGTGGTGGAGGTGACGCCTGCTGCCGATTTCTATTCGCTTGGTATCACGCTGATGTATGTCTGGCTTGGTGGAAACCCGATGAGCAGCAATGAGCGTGTGATGATGCGCCAGAAGAGCGAAGGACGTCTGCCCCGATTGAATGAACTGCCAGAGAGAGTTAAAATGATTATCCAGGGTATGACCGTGGTCAATCCGTTGAACCGCTGGGGCTATGATCAGGTGGAGAAATGGTTTGAGGGAGAGAGTCCGGAGGTGGACCTGAGTTCCCCATTCCTGAAATATAAGAGCTTTATCGTTGATCCTGACAGGAATCTGGTGGCTGATAATATCCACGAATTGGTGCCCATGCTGTTGGAGAACGAGAAACTGGCTATCGGCTATCTCTATAATGGTCGTATCAGTTCATGGCTTGAACAGTGTGGTAATGACAAACTGAGCACGATTGTCAAGGATATCGTGGTGAACAAGTATCCCGTTGATCAGCATGCCGGACTGATGGCGGCCGTCTATATGATGGAGCCGACTTATCCCTATAAGGATATTAAAGGCAACTTGTGTGATGATGTGCACGGCGTGGCCATCTCCTTGCTGAGCTACATCAAGGAGTATGGTATGTTGCTGGTCAATCCGAACGATACCCTGTATCAGTATCTGGAGTCGCATACCAAATGCAATATCGACCGTTTGCGTTCATATTTCACCCAGTCGGAGACGTTTGATGCGAAGGTGGCAGTGATGCGTCTGGTTTTTGAGATTGATCCGGAGATACCTCTGCTCAGCCGCTTCCCGTCTTCCTCTTTGAAGGACATCGTCAGGACATTTGGAAAGGAACAGCTGAACGAAGATGAATGGCACTCTCTGACAGACGGAAGACTCTTGTCGTGGATGTATAGCCATGAAGACAAGATGGCCTGTGAGAGTCTGCGTATTCTGACGAGGAATCAGTCATACTCTGAAGCTTTGGCCTATAAGGTTCTCTATAATCTAGACCGTAATGCCGCCTATGACCTTCGTAATGCCGATACTCCGCAGAAGGTGGGTGAGCTGTTGAATGAGCGGCTGAAGAATCTCGAACATGCGGATGAGGACGAGTTTAAGAAACAGATGTCGGACATTATTGACCTGAATGGTCGTTTCTCTTATTTCGCCCAGTTGCATGGATGGTCTGAGGTGCTGAACGAGGCTAACAGATGCTTTGATTTCAACAGTGAAGAGAACAAGGAACGGTTGGGTGCCTATGATGCCAAAACAGCAGTATACAGGTTTTGTAAGATCCTGGGTGTGACGCCGACATATGTGCTGGCTGATGGTACAGAACTGAAAGATGGTCGTAACATCCATTCACATGACTACGCCCAGATCAGGAATGAGATGCGTAACGGCTCCTTTACTCAGTGGCTCTCTGCCTTCTATCATGAAGACCCGTTTGCCGACTTTACCGAGGAATATGCCTATGAGCATACGCTGGAGGAGTGGTTGAATGCATTAGGTAAGATAGATAGTCACCAGACATTTTATAAACGTTTTGTCAATGCCCGTGAGGAGACCTCGCACAGAATTCATAATGTAAGAAGTGGCTGGGAGCGTGCTAAAGGAAAGGAGAAGATCTGGCGCATGGCTTTCTATGGCCTGTCTGCTTTGTGGATATTAATGATGTTGTTCATTGGTGTCAAGGATCGTACCTTCCTGTTGGGACATTCGTTCCTCTCTATCGGTCTGCCGTTGGGTGGAATGACGGGTATCATCGTCGCCACCAGAGCCTATTTCAGGGGATATGATTTCTTCTTCTCCTTCTTGTGGGGACTGGCGGGAGCCTTCTCGTCCTTTATACCTATTTTAATTTTAAAGTATATGGACCAGTCGCATCCCAGTCTGTTTAACCTGACAGTCATCGCTATTTCACTGGTATATATGCTCATTTGTCATCTGACGGACTTCCGTGGTGACCAGAAAGCAGATAACAGACTGATTACGGAGGTGCTTGACAACGATATCAAGTCAACCCTGCTCGAACCTCTTTACTATACTTTCAAGACCAAGTCTTACAAGTTCAAGGGATCGAAGTTCGGATTGCTTGATGACGTAACCGATCAGGTGCGTTCCATCAGCGGTGAGAGCGTGCTCCACTATGTGCTGTGGAGTATTCTTGCACTTATCTTTGTGCTTGACTTTATCATCTATAGTCCAAGTCTGCTGAATGTCAGCAATCCCGATATTGATAATTTCAGCTTCAGGCCTTCGGAAATGATGCAGAAAATAGAAAAAGACGTAGAATAATGATATGTGAACATTGCCATAAGGAAAACAGGAGCGTAGCCAAGTTCTGCAAGTGGTGCGGACAGCCCATGATCAGTCAGAACCTGCTCGACAAGTTGGTTGGTCTTGACAATATCAAGCAACAGTTGAAGATGATTGTCGATACCTATGCCTTCTTGCGTTCGCGTAAGGACATTGCCCAGGTGCGTATCTCCGTGAATGCCATCGTCATCGGTGAGACAGGAACGGGTAAGACTGCTCTGGCAGAAATCCTCCGTGACTATTTCTATCAGAACAAGATTATCGACAAACCGAAGTTGACGATGGTCGATGCCGTCGACTACCAGCGCTTTGTCGACAAGTGGGAAGAAAACATCAAGAAGGCAAAGAATGGTATCCTGTTCTTTGACAATGTCCAGAAACTGCTGCCTGACAAGTATTCCAATCAGGTGAACCCGTTGGATAAACTCTTTGTGGAGATGGACAAGTGGGAAGATAATCCCGTTGTTATCATCTCCGGATTGCCCAAGGGTCTGGATGACTTCCTTGAGAGTAATCCGGCGGTAGCCAACCGTTTCAAGTATACCTTCCGTCTGCCTACCCCGAACTTCAACGAGTTGACGGATATCTGTAAGCTGAGTCTGAAGACACGCTATGGCATTGCTGACTTTACGCCAGAAGCCGATGATCAGTTGAAGCGTTATTTCAAGTACCAGATCAAGATAAAGGACGAGACCTTCGGTAATGCTCATCTGGCCATGAAGACTGCTGAGGACATCTTCACTCAGTTTATCAGTCGCGGTGCTCAGGCTACGATAGTAGAGAAGAGCGACATCAAGGGCTATGTGCCTGAGGAGCGTTCTGTCGAGGATATTCTGAAAGACCTCGATAAGTACATCGGTATGGATGAGGTGAAGTCTGCCGTCCGTGAGATCGCCTATGCTGTGAAGAACAGTGTGGAACGTGCTGAACGTGGTTTGGGCGAGCAGGAGAAGATGTCGATGCATATCATCCTGACTGGTAATCCTGGAACAGGTAAGACAACTATTGCCCGTAAGTTGGGTGAGATCTTGGCTGCTATCGGCTATCTTGATAGTGGACATGTGGTAGAAGTGGACCGCGCCAAGATGGTCAGCCCGTATCAGGGCGAGACACCCAAGGTGGTTGATCGTCTGTGTGATAAGGCGATGGGTGGTATCCTCTTCGTGGATGAGGCTTATACCCTGGCACCTGTCAGTCAGGCCGGTGACCGTGATAACCAGGGCGCACAGGCCTTGGAGAAACTGATGAAACGCATGGAGGATGACCGTGGAAAGTTTGTCGTCATCGCTGCCGGCTACCGGACGGAGATGGATAATCTCTTCCGCATCAATCCGGGTTTCAGAAGCCGTTTCAATTATTTCCTGAATATCGAAGACTACACGCCTGATCAGCTCTATGAGATTATGCTTGTCTTCGCCAAAGAGAAGAAGTATCTGTTCTCAGAGCAGGCTGAGGCCCTGACGAAGAAGATGATTACGGAGTTGTATAACTCCCGTGACAAGGACTTCGCCAATGGTCGTACGATGCGTTCTTTGTTCGACCAGATATGCAAGAAACAGGCACAGCGTCTGCAGGGTCAGAGCATCTCTACGATGAGTAATGAGGAACTAATGACTATTGAGGATCAGGACATCCCGTACGAGGCTCCACAGGCTGTAGACTATACAGAATGTCTGAAGAAGCTCGATGGCCTTGTTGGATTGGGTGGTGTGAAGAAGGAAATCTCCAATCTTGCTGCGTATCTCAATCTGCAGATCAAGCGTGGAGAAACCAACACTTTCCAGGGCAAGCATTACGTCTTTACGGGTAATCCTGGTACAGGTAAGACCACGGTAGCCCGAATCATGGCCGATGTATTCAAGACCTTAGGTGTCGTGTCTCGTGGACAGTTGGTAGAGGCTGACCGTGCGAAATTAGTGGCAGGCTACTCAGGACAGACGGCTATCAAGACCAATCAGTTGGTTGATCAGGCCATGGGAGGTGTGCTGTTTATCGATGAGGCTTATACGCTGAAGTCGAACGATGGTGACTCATTTGGTGCAGAAGCAATCGATACGCTGCTGAAACGATTGGAGGATGACCGTGGTAAGTTTATCTGTATCGTGGCTGGATATACAGACCAGATGCATGACTTCATCGATACCAACCCTGGATTGAAGAGCCGCTTCACTCAGACGATTCATTTCGACGATTACACACCTGATGAGCTGACTCAGATATTCATCAACCTGGCTAAGGGTAAGAACTTCACAATTGATGAGGACACCGAGGCTGCCATCCACCGTGAGTTTGAACAGCTCTATCTGCGTCGTGACAAGAACTTCGGTAATGCCCGTGAGGCACGTCGTATCTTCGATGGTGCCGTAGAACGTCAGAGTCAGCGACTGGTTAAGCTGATGAGTGATCCCGGCTTCCAGGAGGCAGATATGTACAAGCTGACGAAGGAAGACCTGCCAATGGCTCAGAGCGAGTCTGCCCGTCCGTTGGAGGAGGTGCTGAACGAACTGGATGAGTTCATCGGCATGCGTACTGTTAAGAATTCCATCCGTCGTCTGGCCGTGCAGAGCATGTTTATGAAGCAGCGTGCTGCGATGGGTGCCGGAAAGGTGCAGCAGATGGCCATGAACTTTATCCTGACTGGTAACCCCGGAACTGGTAAGACCTCAATTGCCCGCAAGATGGGTGAGGTGCTTCAGGCTATGGAGATCCTTCCTACAGCCCGAGTCATAGAGGCTAGCCGTGCTACTCTGGTTGGTAAGTATATGGGTGAGACGCCGAAGATCGTGAACAATATGTGTGACAAGGCCATGGGCGGTATACTCTTTATCGATGAGGCCTATACACTCAGCGACGGTGGTGACCAGTATGGTAAGGAAGCCATCGATACGTTGATGAAGCGCATGGAGGATGATCGTGGTAAGTTTGTCGTGATAGCTGCCGGTTATAAGGATAAGATGGAAGAGTTCCTGATGATGAATCCAGGTCTGGCCAGCCGCTTTACCCACAAACTCCATATCGATGACTACAACGAAGACGAGTTGTTGGCAATCTATAAGCATATGGCTCAGAAAGACCAATACAACCTGTCACCGACTGCAGAGTTCAAGGCCTTGGATACCATCTATAAGATGGTTCTTAATAAAGATGAGTCGTGGGGTAATGCCCGTGAGATGCGTAACTTGCTCGATGCGACTATCCAGAAGCTCTCGCTCCGTGTGTCCCAGATGCCACCGGAGGAGGTGACGAAGGAGACTTATCAGTTGATATTACCAGAAGATTTATAATTAGACGATTATGATTATTTGCCCGACTTGCAAAGAAGAGATAGATAACGATTCCCATTTCTGTGATCAGTGTGGACAGGCTCTTTTGTTCTGTGATCGTTGTGGAAATGTTGGTGTTGGACGTCGTTGTACACATTGTGGTGGCCTGATGGTGGCTCCTAGTGGTGGTTCTGCGGAAGGTGATCCCGGAATGTCGGAAAGCCTGAAGATGGAGATGGCTACCTCAAGAAGTGTCAGAGGTAATCAGCAACAGGAGGGTAACGGTATTCCTGTTCTGACATTGGCTAATGATAGTCTTAATATCCGTGTTGTGGGTATCAATGGCGCTATTATCGGTCGTCGTACGGGTCCCTATTCCCATTTCTTTGATAAGTATCCATATGTGTCAGGAACACATGCACAGTTAAAATATTCCGTCAATACAGGTTGGTGTGTCGTTGACAAGCATTCTTCCAACGGGACGAAGTTGAATCAGCGTAATCTTCAGCCTGATGTTGACATGTCACTCAGCAATGGTGACGTGCTGACGATTGCCAATATTAATTTGCAAGTGATTGTAAGATAATCCTGGGATGATGAACTTGTATGTGACTGCTGCAAGCAGAATCGGATGCGTAAGGAAGAAAAACGAGGACATGATACTGGTTGGTAGTTCATTTATTCGTAATGACAATTTTTCCACGAAGATTGGACTTGCTCCTGAAAAACGTACGCTCCTTGCTGTAGCCGACGGTATGGGCGGCCATAATAGTGGCGAGGTGGCCAGTAGTGACACCTTGCATAATCTCCATTTTTTCTTTAATGACATTCCCGCAGGTCTGACGGCAGGAGATTTTAATGAGATGATGGTGGTATGGCTGGATTCCATCAATATGATTGTCGATTCCAAGGGAAGCGTCGATGAGCAGTTTAAAGGCATGGGAACGACCTTGGTTGGCCTTGCATTTTATGGCGGAGATTGTTTCTCATTTAATTGTGGTGACAGTCGTTTGTATCGCTTGCGCAACGGTTCTTTGCAACAATTGA
>JAEEGH010008949.1_pt1 | contig 23508 bp, 11 predicted proteins | sample 9134181 | NCBI WGS metagenome assembly JAEEGH01 (sample SAMN16246544, study PRJNA631951) | gut metagenome | biome: gut microbiome; feature: rumen; material: DP-attached | host: Bos | place: Iran: Karaj | collected 2018-10
CAAGTGCTGGTTCTAAAAAGTCGAATTCGTCAAGCAGCGCCAAGAAAGAAGTTTCTTCTTCTAGCTCTTTGGAAGAGATTGATCCGCCTGAAGAGGATTTGAATGTTATCTATGTGCTTGTAAACGGAGCTGTTTCGGGTGTTGTTGCCTTGGACGAATTTTCTAAGGGCGCTCAGGTTGAGGTGGTTCAACTGGATTCCGCGGATGGATTTGTTAAGTCCAAGAATTCTTTTTCGGGTGATGTTGGCAAGGGTGGCGCCTACGAAGTAAAAAAGGTTAATTTGTCTTCTCCGTATGTTTTGCTTTATGTTGACGGAAAAATTGAAAGTGTTGTTGATGGAAAGTCTGCATCGGTTTCTTTGACGGCTTTGGGAGATGCGACTTCCAGCATTGTTTTCAATTTGAATTTGTTGACAACGCTTGAAACTGGGCGCACTCTTGATATTTTGGGCGGGAAGGGAGCGACTTCGTTTGAATTGGCTAAGTCCGAGGCGGCTGCGGATGTGTGGAATATGTTCCACTTGGAATCTACCGATTTCGACATGACTGAGACTATCCATGTTTCGGACGATGGTGAATCGGGTGCGGCGCTTTTGGCTTCGACTATTTTGTTGCAGGCGGGCGCCGATGGCGACTTTGCAAAGTTCTTTAAGGATGTTCTAGCGGATGTGCGCGAGGACGGCAAGTGGGACGATGGCGATGCTCGTTTGTCGATTGCGGACTGGGCGCTTGAGAATGACATCAAGGATGGTTACGCGTCGATTCGCAAGTCCCTTGAAAAACGGATGGGCAAGGCTGCTGGCTTTGAAAAGTATCTCAAGAACTTCTATTTGAGTGAACTCAATTTCCCTAGTTGCAACGCGAAGTCTGCGGGGAGTATTTTCTTTGTCATAAATAAGTCAAGCAAGTTCTATGCTTCGAAGTACGACGATGTTTCGAAATCGAAGGATCGCTTTGTCTGTGATGAAGAGGACGGTTGGACTGCTATTCCCGATAGCTTGAAGGATTTCATGGGGAATACGACGCCTGCGAAAGACGGTGAGGTCCGTCGCGGTGCGTTTACGGGTGAATTCTTGACGTATGACGGGACGAAGAAGGCGTGGCGCAAGGCGACCGCTGTTGAAAAAGACCGTTACTTTGTTCTTGAATCGGGCGTGAAAGAGTTTGTCGATATTCAAGATGTCTATGAAGGTATCAAGAACGATGAACGCGTGATTTTCGTTTTGCGCCATGCAGAACGCGGCGATGACACGAGTAAGGGCGGAACGCTTACGGATAATGGAAAAAAACAGTCCGAAGAGGTCGGCGCTAGACTCAAAAAGTTCAAGGAAGACTTTGTTCTGGGTGCATCTGAATTTTTGCGTGCTCACCAGACGGTGGAATCCATGGCCAAGGGACGTGGCCAATCTTACGACAAGCGCGATACGCTTCCGCAGTTGAACGACGACTGGTACATCAAGGACAAGGACATTATGTCTAAGGTAAACGATGAGGCTGGTGGCGGTTGGCATTCTACTTCTAAGTATGCCTATACGGGAGCCTATACGACGGGTGCCAATGCGGCATTCTACAATCTTGCGGAACGTTCTGTGGAACTGATTGAGGATGTTCTTGTAAAAAAATATGCCAAGGAAAAATTTGTCCTTTTGAGTTCCCATGACAAGGTGATGGTCCCGCTTGTGGCCTATTGCTCGAATTTGAAGATTGCATTGAAGGAATACGATGGCGGCAAGTGGATTAACTACTTGGCTGGAGTCGCTATTATCATCGATAAGGACGGAAATCGTCGATATGTGGCTGTTCGTGGTCTCAAGTCTGGGTTTGCGAACTAAAAATTACTAACTTCAAATCCATGCGGATTTGGGTATTTGCATTATCATTTTTATTGTGGACGGCTTGCGATTCTGTCCGTTATGGCTCTGTTCCTTGCGAAGGCGATGATTGCGAGGCTGTTATAGATAATGACGAAGATTCCAAGTCTAGTTCGGATGGTGGAACCTCCTCGAACGAGGATTCGAGGGACAACCATAAGAGGAGCTCGTCGTCAGGCCATTCGTCGAATAATTCTTCAAACAATTCATCTCATAATTCGTCTGCAATTTCGTCAAGCAGTTCGACGCATAGGTGGCACCGTAATTCTTCGAGTTCCGTCAAGGGTGGTTCTAGGGATACGGTGGCTACGAGAAATTCCAGTTCTTCTGGTACGCCGGTAATTCAACAGCCTGTTGACACACTTCCCGCCTGTAACGCATCTTATGAGGGAAAAACTTATACGCTCGCAGGAGTGTTGTATTATTGCACTGCGGGGCAATGGGACGAATTCGTTCCCGAGATTTCTGAGGTTCAGTGCAGCGACGGCAATTTGAATTTGAGTAGAGTGAGAAGGGCTGTTTATGCTGAAGATGTTGATACGTCGTCTGTAAGCAATTATCGTAGGGCTGGCGTCCGCATTTCGGGTGTTGCGCAGAAGGGCCCGTTCCATGCAGGGGCTTCCGTAAAGATGGTTGAACTGGATAGTGCTCGACGTCTTGCGGAATCCAGGAGGACGCATGAGACGTGCATAGCTTCAGCAGATGGTTCGTTCGCGTTTAACAACTTGGATTTGGTATCGCCTTATGTAAAGGTCGAGGCGAACGGTTATTACATGGATGAGTTGACGGGCGTTCGTTCGTCGTCGCTTTTGAAGCTCAATGCGGTTGTAGATTTGTCTAGGCGCGATTCGTTCAACGTGAACATGCTTACGCACATGGCGGCTCCGCGAGTATTGAAACTTGTGCAGGATGCGGGCAACAACCAGCCTATCGGGAGCCAGAGCGGACGTGCGCTGAGCGACGTGCTTTCGTCCTTTGGCATTAGTCTTGGTGGATCTACGGGTGGTTTCAATGGCGGTTGGAATCGTGGCGGGGCGACCACGTCGTCCGGTCAGAAGGCGGCAGAAGACTTGAGCATTTTCGACAATGATGATTACGGTGCCGCGCTCCTTGCTGTTTCTGTGATGATGCAGAGTTATGGTTCAGCAAACGAGATGCTTTACTTTGCGAACCGTGTCGCCGAAGACATCCAAGGCGATGGGAACTGGGGCGATAATTCCTCCAAGGCAAAACTTGCAGACAAAGTATTGAAAATGGATGCCGAAGGAGGCTTGGCGAAAATTCGTAGGAACATTGAAAGCTGGAATCTTGGTGCAGTGCCGGATTTCGAAAAGTATGTGCGCGGTTTCTGGACGAGAACGCATAACTTTGAAGCTTGTGGTTCGATGAATGCTGGACAAGTGAAACATGTGGGCAACAGTCAAAGTGAATATTTTGTCTCTTACTATGAACAGCCCGATGGCCCGAAAATTCGTTTTATTTGTGATAGAACTACCAAGGTATGGCGCGTGGCTACCGATTTTGAAAAAGATACGTATGGTCTTGGTGTTGGCGATTATGACGGACAAATTAAAAGCGGCAAAATCAATCAGGACAAGTCGTATATATATGACCAAAGCAAGAGAAGTTGGCGCGAGCCCCTGCCGGGTGAAATCCTTGAGTTTGTCGATGTCGCGGATGTCCTAAAGAATATTGCTGTGGGCGAAAAGGTCATCTTTATATTGCGTCATGCGGAACGTACGGACGATACTGGAAAAACAGGTCATTTGACGGGTAACGGAAAGAAACAGTCACAGACGGTGGGCGAAAAGTTCAAGGGCGAAGAAATTAGTTTTGCGAATTCTACTTACACGCGTAGTTACGAAACATGCGAGAACGTAGCGACTGGCGCAGGCTATGCCCAATTGGTGAGCGATACCATTGCAGATTTGGATGGCGCCTGGTTCGTAAAGAATGAGTCGAAATTTGAAGACTACAAGAATTCCGATGGCGGCGGCTGGGTGGTTACGTCGGCTTATGCATACAAAGGAAGTTATGCGGATGCGTTCTATCCGTTAAAGTCCCGTGGTGAAGAATTTATCACCGAGGTCGTGAAGCCGCGCTTTGAAAAGGTCAACAAGGTGGCTGTCTGGATTTCCCATGACATGCTTGTTGTTCCGCTGGCGGCGTTCTGCACGGACGGAAAGGTTAATTTGCGCTATTTTGACACGAAACAGTGGATTAACTATCTTGCGGGTGTCGCTATCATCATGGGTGCCGACGGTTCTATCCGCTATGTGCCTGTAAAGGGCCTCAGTTCCGGCACGATGACGATGTAGTTGGCTTCGCCAAGTAGTTAGTAGGCAGTGGTTAGTAAACAGGGCGGCTTCGCCGCGATTATAAAAACTTCCGACTTCCTACCGACTACTTCCTACTAACCACCAACCACTAATCACTAAAATTGCTATATTCTCGCGCGTTGATTTTTATCAAACAGTTCACTTAATAAACATGGACGCATTCCGATATGAATGATACACTAAAGAAAGCTATGATTTTTGCCGCGGTGACAACGGTTTCCGGTGCCTTCGCGTCTGATTTTGTAGCTCAACCTGCTGCTTCCAAGGCTGCAAAGGTTGGCCGTTTTGACGAGCAAATCGCTCTGATGCCGGACTCCATTGCCGCTCCGATCAAGGAACAGCTCAAGTGGATGGATGAATCTACTGTTTTCCAGATTGTGGAAACTCACGGTGGTGGCTATTCCATTCTTTATAAGACTTATGAACAGTCCGTTCGCGCCCGCGATATCCGCGATTCCGTCGAAAATGCTAACGGTACGGCCGTGCTCCCGATTGCAAAGGCTAAGCTCGGCAGCGAATACTGCCATGGCAAGATGGAAGGTGGTAAGTGCAATGGCGAAGTCCAGAAGTTCACCCTTGGCAAGCTCGTCGAATTCCAGGCTACCGGTCTCATCGTCGTGATGTCCGTGATCATCGGCCTCCTCGTCCTCTGCACGCTCATGAGCTTTGTCATGAAGAAGCTCGGCTTGGACAAGATCAAGGCCCCTGCTCCTGCTAAGAAGGCCGCTCCTGCTGCTGCCGCTCCGGCCCCCGCGGTTCGTGCTCCTGCACACTGCGATTGGGATCCGAATGCAAAGAGCATCCATCCGGGATTCACCAACAAGCAGCTCCAGGCGTTCCTCGGCATTGCCGCCGTCGCCGCTCTCGAAGAACATCCGGGACTGACAAACGAACAGTTCCTCGTGATTGCTACCGCTGCTGCAACGCAGGCTCTTGGTCAGCCCTGCCGCGTGACCGCTTACAGAAACATTAACTCTCCTGCTTGGACGATCGTCAAGTAAGGTACAACTTTTAAAAACTTAACAGGCTATATAGCCAGGAAAAATCAAAATGAAGAAAACAGTCCGTATCAGTTTCGAAGGCAAGACCTACGACGTCGAAGTAGAAGTCCTTGATTCCGCCGTTTCTGCAGCTCCTGCTGCTCCGGTTGCCGCTCCGGCCCCGGCTCCTGCCGCTGCTCCGGCCCCGGCTGCCGCTGGTGGTACTGAAGTGAAGTGCCCGCTCGCCGGTTCTGTGTTCAAGCTGAAGGTCAAGGTCGGCGATAAGGTCGAAGCCAACCAGGAAGTGGCTATCATCGAAGCCCTCAAGATGGAAAACCCGGTTGTCGCTCCGTGCGCAGGCACTGTGAACTCCATCTCCGTCAAGGAAACCGACACTGTTACTGATGGCCAGGTCTTGATGACCATTGCCTAATGAGGTAAAAGTCAATGAGTGGAATTATTAACTCAGTCGCGGACTTCGCCTCGAGCACAGGATTCGCGCAGATTACCTTCCCGATGGTAATCATGTGGATCGTGAGCTTCGTGTTGATGTTCCTTGCGATTGTCAAAAAATACGAGCCGCTTCTGCTCTTGCCGATTGCTATCGGTGCACTTGCGGTGAACATCCCGTCCGTCGCGTTCTACGACGGTGGCTGGAGCATCGAAGGTATGTTCAGCCCGACTGGCGGTCTCTACTACTACATCAGCCAGGGTATCCATCTGGAACTCTTCCCGCCCATCATCTTCTTGGGCGTGGGTGCCATGACGGACTTTGGACCGCTTATCGCTAATCCGCGTACGCTCATCCTCGGTGGTGGCGCACAGTTTGGCGTGTTCATGACCATGTTTGCAGCTGTCGCTCTCGGTGGCTTTACGCTCGGTGAAGCAGCTTCCATCGGTATCATCGGTGGTGCTGACGGTCCGACGTCCATCTTCACTGCGAACAAGCTTGCTAAGCACCTCATCGGCCCCATCGCCGTTGCCGCTTACACCTACATGGCTCTCGTGCCGCTCATCCAGCCGCCTATCATGCGCGCTATGACGAACGACGCTGAACGCAAGATTCGCATGAAGGCTCTCCGCCAGGTTTCCAAGGCCGAACGCATCGTGTTTGCCGTGATGGTGATGATCGTTTGCGTGCTCGTCGTGCCGGACGCTTCTGCCCTTATCATCATGCTTATGATGGGCAACATCTTCAAGGAAGCTGGTGTCGTTGAACGCCTCGTGAAGACTTCTTCCAACGAACTCATGAACATTGTGACGATCTTCCTCGGCACGTCCGTGGGTCTCACGATGTCTGCCGACATCTTCCTCAAGCCGCAGACTCTCATGATCATCGCTATGGGTGTGGTTGCCTTTGGCTTCTCCACTTTCGGCGGTTTGCTCCTCGCAAAGATCATGAACAAGTGCTCTCCGAAGAACCCGGTGAACCCGCTTATCGGTTCCGCAGGCGTTTCCGCCGTGCCGATGGCTGCCCGTGTTTCTCAGGTTGAAGGTGCCAAGTATGACCCGCAGAACTTCCTCCTCATGCACGCTATGGGTCCGAACGTGTCCGGCGTGATTGGTACGGCAGTTTGCGCTGGTTATATGATCAGTCGCTTGAGCTAAGAAAAGTCGCGAATATTGTCATTCCCGCCGGAGCCTGTGCTGAGCGCAGTCGAAGTAAGCGGGAATCGCCTTTAAATTCCCTCGGCTAGTGCCGGGGGATTTTTTGTGACTTGTAACAACCTGCAAAATTTTTTTTGCAGAAAAAATCCTATGGAGCGAAAAAAAACTTATGTTTTGAAAAATAGGTCTCTTTTAATTTTGCGGTAAAAAAAGGTGTTTGGATGAAATGGAATATTCACAGTCTTGCATTTAAGCAAACTCTCCTTATTTTGCTTGTCATAACCATAATTTTTGGAACGTTGCTTGTGACGCTCCAAAGGTTGATTAATACCCGAATGTCCGAACTGATCATGGCTCGTGGTCAGGAAATCAGTCTAAAGTATGTTTCCGTGATTGACGACATTTTTGAAGATGGGACCGAGGTTGTACAAAATATTGTCGAAATGATTGAACAGGGGCAAGTGACCAAGGAACAGATTGAAGAATTCTTGCCGGCGGAATACCTGAAGGTGCGAGATAAGGATTCGCTTATATCCGCTTTGGTTGTCGCTTACGAACCGGAAAATGGGGAAGAATTTATACGTGTTACGGGTAAAGGATTGGAAGGGAAAGTTATAGAAGGGATGGATTACAAGTCTATGTCGTGGTATGTCGATGCCAAGACGAAAGGCAAGGGCCATTGGTGCGAACCCTTTATCAGTAATTATGTCAATAAGCCTGTTGCTGTATATGCGCAGCCTTTTTACGAGATGCTCCCTGACGGTTCCAAGAAGTTTAAGGGCGTCGTCTGCTTGGACATATTCCTATCGTTCTTGCGTGATGCGGTGGCCTCGATCCAGATTGAAAATTCGGGGTATGCGTTTATCCTCTCGGCAGAGAACAAGATTGTGGCGCACCCGCGCGATGATTGGATTTTCAAGGAAACGCTCTATTCTTTATCTAAAGGCCGCGATGTGAATTTGTCCGATTTTGAAAAGGCCGTCCGCGATTTGCATAGCGGAATTTTGCTGGGTAAGACCTTTAAGGGTGAGAGCGCCTGCATTTATTTTTCGCACATGAAAGTGGATGGCTGGGTGTTTGGCATTATTTGGCCTGCTGATGAGTTTTTCGAAAAACGTCGCAAGATGGCGTCGATTTTGGGAACTTTGAGTATAGCGGGCTATATCCTGATGTTCGGACTTGTGTTGCTGATTTCGAGTCGAGTGGCACGCCCTATCAAGGAACTTGCAAACGTAGCGAAGCGTTTGGGACAAGGCGACTTTGATGTGGAAATTCCGAAAATCAAGGGAAAGGATGAAATTGCGGAATTCGCAGAAACATTCTCGCTCATGCGCGATTCCTTGAAAGAACATATCGAAAAGCAGAAAGGCGTGGAACGAGTGCAGAACGAACTTGAAATGGCTCGGAAAATCCAGCTTGGGCTGCTTGCGAAAAATGATGGCGACGTGGGAGCGCAGGATACTCGCCATAAACTTTCGCCGTTTATTTTGCCTGCAAAGGAAGTCGGTGGAGATTTTTACGATTTCTTCAAAGTAGATGATAACCACTTGGCCTGTTTGATTGCCGATGTTTCTGGCAAGGGCGTCCCTGCGGCGCTGCTCATGATGTCGTCGCGTTCGATGCTCAAGAGTGTTATTCTTGCGGGCAGCTCGGTGGAAGATACTTTCAGCGTTGTGAATGACCGCTTGGCTTTCCGCAATTACTTGAACATGTTCGTTACGGTATGGATGGGCATTCTAGATTTGCGGACTGGCGATATGGAGTTTGCCTGTGCTGGACATAACCCGCCTGTGATTCGGCATGCGGATGGTTCTGTCGAATTTGCGAAAAGCAAACCTGGGCTTGTCATTGCGGCGATGGAAGGCACGCGTTATAAACGGCAAGTGCTTACGCTTAAGCCTGGCGATACGTTGTTCCTTTATACGGACGGCGTCACCGAGGCGACAAATGCAAACGATGAACTTTTCGGTGACGAAAGGCTTTTGCAGACACTTCGTGACGCTGGCGATCGGGAACCTGCTGAGATTTGCCCCTTTGTCAAATCTAAAATTGACGAATTTGTTGGTGACGCTTCGCAGTTTGATGACATCACGATGCTTGCGCTCAAGTTCCTAGGGTGATTTTCTTTATATGAAAAAACAGTTCCCCAAATTGGAGAACTGTTTTAGTATGAGTTTTGCATTGATTTTATTTGATCATGATGCGTGATGCTTTCTTAAGGCTATCGCCTGCGATGCGCACCAGGTAAATGCCGCGTGGCAAATGTCCGAGATTGATGCTTGCGTAAGTCTTTACGTCAACGGATTCGACCAGGTTGCCCATCAAGTCTGTGATTTGTAACGTTGCCGGATTCTTTGTGGCGACGGACAATGTGTTCGCTTCGATAGACCAAGAGGCAATCTTTAAGTCTTGAACATAAGGGATAGTTTGTTCTTTCTTGGACGAACTGGAAGATTTTGAAACGGACGATTTTACTGTTGAAGAACTTGAATTCTTTGCTTCGGAAGAACTGGACGCTTTAACTGCCGAAGAACTCGAAGCTGGCGCCTGAGAGCTGGACAACTTGGAATCCGAGGACTTCGTCACAGAAGAACTGGATTTTCCAGTTGACGAACTCGAAGCGGGAACTTGAGAACTAGAGGACTTTGAATCGGACGATTTTACTGTTGAAGAGCTTGAATTCTTTGCTTCGGAAGAACTGGACGCTTTAACTGCCGAAGAACTCGAAGCAGGTGCCTGGGAACTCGAAGATTTCGAGTCGGACGATTGCTTTATGGATGAACTGGAAACAGGTGGTTTGGAGCTGGAGGATGTTGCTATCGAAGAACTTGAAACAGAGGCGCTAGATGTTGGTTTTGTCACGGTAATTGTTCCAGTGGCGGTCGCGTTGTTGTCGGTCCCTTCTACAATGATTGTAAAGACGTAATCTCCTGCTCCGGCTGTAGGGCTCACTGTGCCGAAAACGGTCAACGTTTTTGCGTCATTGTCGGGTTCGGCCTTTATTCCTTTCGGCACGCCCTTGACATCGATATTCTTCACATGTTCAAGCTTATAGATGATTGGCTTGATGGACTCGCCTGCCGTTACGGTTTGTTCCGCATTGTCGCTGGTGAGTTGGATTGCCGTTACAGCAGACTTGTGCTTGACCTTGATGGTTGCGTTCACGACATCTGTAGAATTGTTCGAACCTGTGGCATTTATGACAAGAGTGATTGTCTGATCTTCATAGTCCTCTGGAATATATCCAGATATGATCAGTTTATCTTCGCCCGTGACTTTATCGTATTTCAGGGTGGGGATCAAATGACCGACATTCACTTCTTGAGCGTTCTTGTATTCTACAACGATGTTTTTGATCTTGTCTCCGGCCGTGACATCCTGGGACTCGTTTTCGACAATCTTGAGATCGACATCGGGCTGCAAGACTGTGATTTTCACTGTGGCCATATCGTCGTTGTCGTAACCTTCGGCAATAATTTTCAAGTTGTATTCTCCGCTGGCTTTTTCGCTCACGGCTCCTTGAATAGTGAAGGTTTTTGCTTTCGTGTCTCGCACGATTTCAAGCGTTCCTTCCGGGAATCCTGAACCCTTGGCGTTCTTGGCGTTCTCATATTTGAATACAATGGGCTTAATTGAATCTCCGGCGTTTACGGTTTGTTCGATATCGCCGCTTGCATGTTCCATTTTCGTTACGCTGGGTTTGTGCTTGATGTTGAAAGTTATCTTCGCTGAATCGTTGTTGTCCAAGCCTTTTGCGTATACATACATCACGATGGTCATGTCGCCATAGTCTTCTGGAATGGGCCCTTGTATCAGGATTTCTTTGGCGTCGGTATTGTTAAAGGTGTTCAAGCTACTCGGAATGTCCTTAAAGTTCAAATCCGTAATGTTTTCGTATTTCAACCTGATGGGTTTGATGTTATCTCCGGCGACGACATCTTGTGAGTCGTTTGCGAGAGCCTTGATGGTGGTGCGGGCAGGAGTGTGATTCACCTTGAGTTTGCAGTCATAGACTACGAAATCTTGTTCCGTCATGTAGGCGACGAGTTTGTATGTGTATTCGTTGTCACGACGGGCTGTTGGAATTGTCCCTTCAATCGTCAGCTTTGAAGAACCGTCACTCGAAGCGATAAGGCCCGGAGGCAGTTCATCGACGATGTCGAATTTAAGAAGCCTTTTGTAGTCGAATACGATGGGCTCGATGGGTTCGCCGCCAGTAACAGTCTGCTCTAGTTTCCCGCTGGAATGTACAAACGCATCGGCTCTATCGATGACTGTAATATGGAATCTAGAGCGAAGGCTAGTGTTGTTCTTCGTATCTTTCGCAAGAATTTCCATCTCGTATTGTCCGGGATCGGTGTCTTTATCGATGGTTCCTGAAATAGTGGCGAGATCGTCATTGGTCCAGTCGTCATGCTCAACTGAACCGGAGAGCCCATCTATAAGCGTAAATTCGACAGCATCGGCGCCTTTAACCACAAAAACGACAGGTTCTATGGTTTCGCCTGCAAATACAGTCTGGTTGGGGTTTCCTTGGCGCAAGTTGACTTTGGGCTGGGGCGGGGTTGTTTCGGCCAGGGCGGCCGTGGCCATCAGCATTAATGAAATCAATAGGATCAGTTTTTTCATAAACCCTCCCAAAGGATGCTTCTGTGAATCAATTTCCACCAAGAAATTTAGAAAAGCGTGATTAGCTTGTCACTTTTTTTTGTTCTATGGAATTTGGATTTTGTTCTTTAGATTTGAAAAATCTTTAATTATTTTGAAAAAATGCTTAAATTTAACTAAAATCGCCACTTTTGTTTCAGAAAAAATGTTGCATTGACAAAAATGATTAGCTAAATTTATAGCATGATGAAATCGGTTACTGAATACAAGAACTATCGCGAATACGTCCTGGACTATTACCAGGAACGCAAGCGCTGTTCTGCGTTTACGTGGCGCGAGTTCGCGAAAATTGCCGGGTTCGCATCGGGGTCGTACTTGAAGCTGGTTTGCGATGGCAAGACGCGGCTTCGTGAAGAAGGAGCGAAGAAAACAGCGCTTGCCATGGGCTTGACTGGTTTTGAATTTGATTACTTTGTTTTGCTGGTACGTTATGAGGGAGCAAAGACGGAACAGGAAAAGAAGAAGTGCTTTGAAGAAATGCAGGCGCTTGGTGAAGCGAACCGTGTAAAAATTCTCGGCAGCGAGATGTACACTTATTACGAGACATGGAAGCATTCTGTTGTCCGTGAGTTGGCGGTCGCGATGCCAGGGGCGAAACCGCATGAAATTGCCAAGATGTGCAAACCCGCAATTTCTGCGGCAGATGTCAGTGCCAGTTTGCAGTTCCTCACGAAATCCGGGCTCTTGACGCGCGATATCAAGGGCAATTACCACCAGACGAACCGTTCGCTTACTACGGGCCGCCTGAACGTGGTTGCTGTCGCAGTGCATTCGCTGCTCCGCCAGATGGGCGAGTTTGCACTGGACGCTTTGGATAAATTGCCTATTTCGGAACGCCACTTTAGTGGCATTACTATGGGCATAACGGAAGAAAGTTATGCGAAAGTCGTCGAAGAAATTACAGCGTTTCGCAAACGTATTGTGTCGATTGTCTCTGCGGACAAGAACATTGAAAAGGTTTATCGCTTGAACATGCAGCTTTTCCCATTGACGGAAAAGATTGAAAATGGCGATATGGGTGTGATATCAAAAAAGAAAGGAGAGTGATCAGAATTATGCTCACGAAAACAATGATGAAATGGAATATTTTGGCGGCCCTTGTGTTTGGGACGTCTTTTTGGGCTTGTTCTGGTGATAAGACCGCCGGCACGGACGAACAGAGCGAAGGCCTCCATGCGGTTAAAGATTTAGATGTGGCCGGCTTGGCGCAAAAGGGCCCGTTCGTGAAGGGCTCCGCCGTGACGGTGCAGGGAATCGACTGCAAGACGATGAAATTCACGAACGAAGAATTCACGGGAAAAGTCAAGAGCGACAAGGGCGACTTTGGCGTTGACGACGTGAATCTCTCTGCATCTTGCGCTTTGTTCGAAGTGTCCGGTTATTACCTCAATGAAGTTACCGGTAAGAAGTCTTCGGACAAGTTGACGCTCCATGCGATTACGGATTTGAGTAAGAGAAAGTCTGTGAACATCAACGTGCTCACGGAACTGGAATACGAGCGCGTGATGACTCTTGTCACCAAGAATAAAATGTCCTTTGCCAATGCGAAATTGCTGGCCGAAGAGGAAGTTCTTGCTTCTTTAGGCGTGATGAATCTTTTTGAATCGTTTGAAGGCTTGAACATTTATAAAGAGGGCGATGGAAATGCGACCCTCCTTGCGACGAGCGTGCTGTTGCAATCGGATCTGGATGCCAAGAAATTGGCAGACCGTATGGAAGCATTCGCTTCGTCTATCGCAGAGACTGGCGAATGGAACGACGACAAGACAAAAACGAAAATGCTGGATTGGGCAAGTACAGCCAAGGCCGACGGCAAATTCGACTCTGTCCGTGAAAATCTAGAGAAGTGGAGCGGGTCCGATAAGATTCCTGGATTTGAAGAGGTGGTTGAAGAGTTTGGGGGCGCTCAGAAAATCCCTGAAGAATGGAGCTGGGATGTGCCCAAGGAAGCTCGCCTGAATCCGAAAATCAAATACGACTCGATGGTCGACCCGCGCGACAAGAAAGTTTACAAGGTCGTGAAAATTGAAGTGCCAGACTCGAATTATTCGCAGGTGTGGATGGCTGAAAACTTGAACTATGCCGATAGCGTCAAGACACCGAGCTTGAAGGGCCGCAACTGGTGCTACAATAATGAAGAAAAAAATTGCAAGGTGGGCGGTCGTTATTACAGCTGGGCGGCGGCAATTGACTCTGTTGCCTTGGCGAAAGATTCGAAGGAACCGTTGAATTGCGGCTATGGTAAAAAGTGCGGACTTGATCGCGCTGTGCAGGGAATTTGTCCTGATGGCTGGCATTTGCCGTCAATCTATGAATGGGGGTTGTTGAGCGTGGCGTTAGGAACTGGCGGCGTAGCTGGCGAGCCACTCAAGGCCTTGACCGGGTGGGACTACGCCGGAACGCCTGACAATAACGGTACGGATCTTTACGGCTTTGCCGCACTCCCGACCGGAAGAAAAATTTCTGCAACTAGTTGGCAAAAGGTGGGCTCGGATGTTTATTACTGGAGCGCCACCGAATACAGTGCCGATCAAGGCCGGTATTTGAATATAAACAACATTTATACCAATTCTTATATCTATCAGAATAGCAAGTCTTATGGACAAAGTGTCCGTTGCGTTAAAGGGGATCCTTCGACTGCACCGGTAAGACCTTCTTCAAGTTCTAGTGATACCGAAGGATGGAGCTGGGATGTGCCTAAGGAAGCACGCCTGAATCCGAAAATCAAATACGATTCGATGATTGACCCGCGCGACAAGAAAGTTTACAAGGTCGTGAAAATTGAAGTGCCAGACTCGAATTATTCGCAGGTGTGGATGGCGGAAAACCTGAACTATGCCGATAGCGCCACGACGCCGAGTTTGATTGGCCGAAACTGGTGCTACAATGATGATGAAAAGAATTGCGAAGTGGGTGGCCGGTATTACACTTGGGCGGCTGCGATTGACTCGGTTGCGCTGGCCGCTGATACTGTAAATCCGATGACTTGCGGTTATGGCGAGGAATGTGAACTTGATAGTATTGTCATACGGGGAATTTGTCCTGAAGGTTGGCATTTGCCTTCAATCCATGAATGGGGCCTGTTGAGCGTGGCTATGGGGCCTGCCGCTGTAGCTGGCGAACCGCTCAAGGCTTTGACTGGGTGGAACTATGCCGGAACGCCTAATAATAACGGTACGGATCTTTACGGCTTTGCCGCACTCCCGACCGGAAGAAAAATCTCTGCAACGAGTTGGGAAAAGGTGGGGTCGAATGTCTATTACTGGAGTTCCACCGAAGAGGATGCTGATGATGGTAGGTATTTCAACATAAACAACCTTTATACCAATTCTTATACGTATCAGAATTCCAAATATTATGGACAAAGTGTCCGTTGCGTAAAAGACTAGGAAAGAGATGAACGTTTTTTTTGGGGGCCCGCATGTGCGGGCCCTTTTTCATGTCCTCAGAACATGCGGGTCATGTTCTAAAATGCCGAAATTTTTGAAATTTAGCGAAAAGTGGTAAAATTTGCTCAAAAACGCAAATTTTATGTTCTAGTGTTAAAGAAATAGGGTATATTCATACTCATGAAGGAAATCGTTGAATATACAGATTATCGCAAGTACATCCAAGACTACTACGATGAACGCAAGCGCTGCTCGGCATTTTCGTGGCAAGAATTTGCCCGGAATGCAGGCTTCTCCTCGGCGGTGTTCTTGAAGTACGTTTGCGAAGGCAAAAAGAACTTGAGTGTCGGCTCCGCAGGTTCTGTCGCGAATGCCATGGGGCTTGTTGGTTTTGAACAGACTTACTTCATATTGATGGTCTCTTACGCCCACGCGAAGAGCGACGCGGCGAAGCGTGCCGCTTTCGAGGAACGGTGTGCGCTGGCGCAGGCGCACAAGGTTCGTGTGTTGGGGAAAGAAGAGTTCGATTATTTCAAGTCGTGGAAAAATCCGGTGCTGCGCGAGATTGCTCCGCACATGCCGGGGGCGCGGCCTCTTGAGATGGCGCATGCCTGCAAACAAAAAATATCTGCGACGGAAGTTTCTGAGACGTTGGACTTTTTGATGAGGGCAGGCCTCCTAAAGAAAGACAAGAATGGAAACTATGTGCAAACGGAAAAGTCCATCTCGATGGGCTCCGTGGATGCCGTGCCGGTGGCTGCCCGCGAAATGCAGCGCCAGATGGGGGAGTTTGCGGTGAAGGCTATGGACTTGCCGCTTTCGGAACGTGACATGTCCGGGGTGACCATGGGCATCACGCACCGGGCCTATGAACAGATAAAAAAGGAAATTGCGGATTTCCGCCGCCGCATTGTGGCAATCGCTTCGGCAGACGACGATACGGAACAGGTGTACCGCCTGAACGTGCAACTGTTCCCGCTAAGCGAAAGATTTACAACAAAAAAAGATGTTAAACTGAACGGAGTGGAATAAAATGAAAAGTATGGTACAAAAGAAAATAGGGATGGGGGTGTTCTCGGCTTGGGCACTTGTCTCGATGTCGTTAATTGTGGCGGCATGTTCCAGCTCCGACGACAAAAGTGTCGCGGGTGGCACTACGGACGATGCTGGCATCACCGCAGTCACGGACTGGGAAGTGGCGGGCGTTACGCAGAAGGGTCCGTTTGTCACAGGTTCTGCCGTGACGGTGCAGGAGCTGGACGGCATCACGCTCAAGCAGACGGGCAAGAGTTTCAAGGGCTCCATCAAGAGCGACAAGGGAGACTTTGCCATCAAGGATATCGATCTCAAATCGCAGTATGCCATTCTCGAGGCGTCGGGTTATTACCGCGACGAGATTACGGGCAAAAAATCTACGGGCACGGTGACGCTCCGCGCGCTGACCGACCTCAGCAATCGCAAGACGGTGAATATCAACCTGCTTACACATTTGGAATACGAACGTGTGATGTACCTTGTGACCGAGAAGAAAAAGCCTATTGCCGATGCAAAGGCGCAGGCGGACGAAGAAATCCTTGCGGCGTTCAACATTGCGGGTGATTTCGGTGAATCCGAAGACCTGAATATTTTTGAATCGGGCGACGGGAACGCTGCCTTGCTTGCTATCAGCGTCTTGATGCAGGCGGATGTGGATGTTGCGGGCCTCACCGAGCGTATGGGCGAGTTCAGTATCGCGATTGCAGAAGGTGGCGCCTGGGAAGATTCCGACACGAAGGCTGTAATTGCAGACTGGGTATGCGATGCCGACCTCAAGGGAACGCTTGCGAACGTGCGAAAAAATGTTGAGAATTGGAAGTATGCGGATTCCGTGCCCGAGTTCGAAAAGTACGTGACGAACTATTGGTGGGAAAATTACGGGCTCGGTCAGTGCACCAAAAAACGCGAAGGCGAAGTCAAGCGCAACGTGAACAAGTTGAGCAAACTGTACAACGAGTACTTCGTGTGCGAAAAGGGCCGCTGGCATATTCCGGGCGATGAACCTGAGCCAAGTTCGTCTGGTTCGCAGGATTCGCATTCTGTGCTTCCTTCGGAACTTCAATTCCTGGAGGAGTTCTGTTCCGTCAGGGGACCGGTGGTTTATGGCGATGGAGAACAAAAGGTGTGGACATGTGCATCTTGGGCAAATGTCCATGATACCACGACAAGAGATTCTGCCGAGAGTGCTTTGGTGGATTCTTTGGGCAAAAATGGCTTTGTTTTTGAAAGGACCATGTTGAGTGATTCGCTGAAATCGTTCTATTTACATTCGTTCCGTGACAGCTTGTCTTATATTTACTCCGCAAAGAAGAATAATGTAGTCTATAAAATTGCAATGACAAAGACTTTGTCTCCGGCAGGGGCTGGCTATGGGGCCTTCATGTTCGATGTCGCTATATTTGAGATGAAGGAAGGGTTTGATGATTTTCCGATATCGATCGCCGCATCGTCGAGTTCTGTCTATAACCCGTTTATTTCGTCTTCTTCAAGTTCTGTAGAACAGAAGAAGGATACCTTGCCGGACTTGCCCGACGAGCTGGCCTTTGTCGAAGATTTTCTTGAAAAGAAGACGGAATACACCGAGTATGCGGAAGGGGCACAGATTATGTGGCGGGGCCAGTCTCGTGCACTTGGGGGTACTTGTGATTCCATTGCGACGGAACTGATAAACGAGGCTGCGGGAAAGGGCTTTGAATATGAAGGTGTGTATTCCAATGATTCTTTGGATAACGATTATACCGAGGATTCGTATGTTTACGTGAATACGTCTGGCGGCAAGGTCTATACGCTCGTGATTACGAAGGGCGAAGTCCGTGTTTGGACTACGTTTGGTATCACGATGCCGTCACAGATGTTTTACGTGAAGCTGATAGTCCGTGAAGAGGGTATCGAAGAGATTCCGACGGAAACTAAAAAGGACTATGATTCTCCTAAGTACAGGGAAATCCCCGAAGACCTGAAGTTTATCTTAGATTCGACGCAGTACTATTATAGGTACTATTCGGATAACCCGAAGTGGACGTCTTGGAAGGCTTATACCCGACTCGGTTCTAGTGTCGGCGCTAGTAATGATGACTATTTCGATGAAGCCAAGGCCAAGGCCGATGAATACGCCTTGATGATGGAAGCGCACGGCTTTACCCTGAAGAGCCAGGAGACGCTCACCATAGACGACCTTGAGTCTATGCTATATACGGAATATACAGAATCGGATTATGACGGCGAACTGACATTCTACCGGTTCGAGAAGGAAGTCGAAAAATTCCGCTATGAGGCAGAGGTCTTTGCGGTTGTTGATTATTACCGCGATCTCGGCGCGGAAGGCTCCCTGTTCCGGGCCAGAATAAATATTACCATCCACGACAAGTAGCCGAAAAAAATGCAGGGCCTTTTTGTGTGGGTTGGGAGTGTTTGGTTGTGGTGGAGCATGTAGAGAAAAAACGCTTTCATTCTTCTTACATTTATAATAAATGACCCGTAAAAACGGGCCTTTTTCATGGCGTTGATATGGACAAATTGTCCAGAAAAATGAAGGAAAATGGGTGTGTAAAGATGTAAATTCGTAAAAAAATATTTACAATTCTTTAAAAAGAGTGTGATTTTCGTCACTGTAAAAAAAATCACACTTTTTTCATAAAATCAAACCTTGAAACAAAATTACGAAAAAATTACATTTTTGCGCAAAACTAACCCTCAGAAGGTAAAAGATGAAAAAAACAATCCATGCTATTGCTGCACTTTCTTTAGTGTTAGCATCAACGTCGTTCGCTTTTTCTCTGGCAGATACGACTATACTTGGTAAAGATTACGCAAAACTTACACGGTGCTCGGATTTGAATAAAGTCCGTGACTGGACCAGTGAAGGCAAGGTCGTCAATGTCATCGTGATGAATGACATCGACTGCGGTAACGCAGAATTCAAGCCTATTGGTCAGTCTGAGTCGAAGGCCTTCGAGGGCGTTTTCGATGGCAATGGAAAGACAATTTCCAAGATGAAGATTTTACATAATGCTGAATATTCCGGTTTTGGGAACGATGATTCTTACGCCGGCTTCTTTGGCGTGATTGGCCAGCAGGGTGTTGTCAAGAACATCACTATTGATAATTCCACCGTGACGGCCGAGTCGCAGTATGCCGGTGCCGTCGTTGGCTTGAACTACGGTGTCGTTGAAAATGCCAAGACGACTGCATCTGTGAAGGTGAATTCTTCGAAGGATCCCGATGAACTTGGCGGTGCCGGTGGTATTGCCGGTCGTAACGGTGGTTACGGCACGATGACTGGTTGCGAAAACCATGCCACGGTATCGGGTGCGCACATGGCTGGCGGTATTGCCGGCGCGAACACGGGTGCAATCAGCAATAGCATCAACTATGGTGCTGTATCCGGCAAAACTGCTGGCGGTATTGTCGGTAACACTCATTATAGAACGATCGAATCTAATGTCACGCACGTTCCGGGCCGTATCGCTGTTTGCCAGAACCTCGGTTCTGTGACAGGTACGACATATGCCGGTGGTATTGTCGGTTACAACAAGGACGGTTCCATCAACAACTGCCGTAACGATGGCTCTGTTGCAGCTCCGGGTACATACTGGGTTTCTGGTATTGCTGGTGGTGTTGTCGGTTATAGCTATTTCGATAATGATAGTCGCTACACTTCCGGTAACTACACGGCTCAGGTGTTGAACTCCTTCAGCACGACTAACTCCGTTACCGGTGATGTCGTGGGTGGTGTTATCGGTAAGGTTGAAAACAAAAATACCAAACATAATGATTATTCTAAAGTTGAAAACTGCTATTACGACTCTCAGGTCTTTAAGAATGCGAGCGCTGTTGGCTCTCAGGGCTCCCATACGGCGGTTACGACTGTCGTGGGCAAGACGACTGCCGACATGAATTCCAATGATGGTTTTGTTAATATCCTGAATACTCAGAACGGCAAGATTGACTATACCTTCGTGTGGCTGAATGAACCGGGTGACTATCCGGTGCTTGACTTCACTGGCTGCCAGGGCAACTACAAGATTACGTTCGTTGTTAAGGGTCATGTTACTCTCGAAGCAACGACCGTCAAGGGCAAGATTGCCGAAGTCACCGTGACCGATCCGACGGTCTCCGGCGCTACCTTCAAGGGCTGGAAGGACGATCATGGTAACGTCCTCACCTCCAAGCAGGCCCAGGATAAGTTCTATACTCGTAGCGTGACCTACAATGCCGTGCTGAACGAAATGTTCGAAATCACCTTCGTTACCGACTACGGTGTTGTACTGGACAAGAAGTTCTTCGAAAGGGGCTCCATCCCGTTCTACTACGACGAAGAAAATGAATCTGAAATTCCGGCTGACCTCGAAACGGATTCTGCAACCTACAAGTTCACTGGCTGGGACAAGCCGTTCACTGCCGCTGTTGACACTGCAACTTACACTGCTCAGTTCGAAAAGATTGCCAAGACCTTCACTGTGACGTTCTATGTCCAGGGCGCAACCTACGACGAACAGACCGTTGCTTTCAATGCTAACGCTCAGGCTCCTGCCAATCCGGTTGTCGAAGGCTTCCGCTTTGACGGTTGGGACAAGGAATTCACGAACGTGAAGGCCAATCTGGAAATTCACGCTCTCCTGACTGCGATGACTGAAGTCTGCTTCGTTACGGTTGACACCACTAAGTGTGACTCGGTCCCTGTGGATACGACGATTGTTATCCCGGATAATCCGCCTTCCAGCGACTCGCTCACTTGCGATGCCTGGTTGAATGGCGAAGTTGAACTCCATGCCGGTGACGAACTGACGATTGCTCAGCTGACGACTCTCGAAGCCAAGTGCTCCGTGAACAAGCTCGACGTGAAGTTCTTCGTTCTCGATAACATGATTGATTCCCAGAGCGTTGCCTATGGTACTGCCGCTCAGGCTCCGGCCGATCCGGTTGTTGAAGGCTATCGCTTTGAAAACTGGGATAAGGACTTCTCGTACGTGATTACCGCTCTCAATGTGAACGCCAACATGACCAAGATGACGACGGTTTGCGTCATCGCTCTCGGCGAAACCAAGTGCGAAGATGTTCCGGCTGACTCTACCATGCCGACTCCGGTTGTCCCGTCTAACGAAGACAGCACCTGCACGGAATGGACTGTTAATGGTGAAACCTTCACCGATTCTACCTTCCTCGCTTCCGAAGTTCCTGAACTTGTGGCCAAGTGCCATGCCAACGAACTCATCGTGAGCTTCTATGTGGCTGAAGGCTCCAATGATGCTGCTCTCTTCAAGACCCAGAAGGTTGCTTACGAAGCTGCCGCTACCGACCCGAAGGACGAAGTCCTGGAATTCTATGGCGAAGGCTATCGTTTCGATGGCTGGGACAAGGACTTCTCGAAGGTGGTTGAAAACCTCGACGTTACGGGTAAGGTCACCAAGATGACGACCGTTTGCGTTGTCGCTCTCGGCGAAACCGATTGCAAGGATGTTCCGGCTGACTCTACCATGCCGACTCCGGTTGTCCCGTCTAACGAAGACAGCACCTGCACGGAATGGACTGTTAATGGTGAAACCTTCACCGATTCTACCTTCCTCGCTTCCGAAGTTCCTGAACTCTTGGCCAAGTGCCATGCCAACGCCTTCGACGTGAAGTTTGTCGCGTTCGACACGGTCCTCGTTGACAGCCAGCGCGTTGCCTTCGATTCCAGCGCTGTTGCTCCGGCTGATCCGGTGTTCGAAGGCTACCGCTTCGACGGTTGGGACAAGGAATTCACGAACGTCCAGTCTGACCTCACCGTGAATGCCAAGATGACTGCGGTTGTTGAATACTGCATCGTCGCCCTCGGCGAAACCAAGTGCGACACTGTTCCGGCCGATACGTCCATCACGACTCCGGACGTTCCGTCCAACGAAGACAGCACCTGCACGGAATGGACTGCCGGTGGCGAAACCTTCAGCGATTCTACCTTCCTCGCTTCCGAAGTTCCTGAACTCGTGGCCAAGTGCCATGCCAACGCCTTCGACGTGAAGTTTGTCGCGTTCGACACGGTCCTCGTTGACAGCCAGCGCGTTGCCTTCGATTCCAGCGCTGTTGCTCCGGCTGATCCGGTCTTTGAAGGCTACCGCTTCGACGGTTGGGACAAGGAATTCACGAACGTCCAGTCTGACCTCACCGTGAACGCCAAGATGACTGCGGTTGTTGAAGTTTGCTTCGTCGCCCTCGGAGAAACCAAGTGCGACACGGTTCCGGCTGACACGACCATTGAAACTCCGGAACTCCCGTCTACCGAAGACAGCACCTGCGTCGATTGGACTGTCGGTGGTGAAACCTTCAGCGAATCCACCTTCCTCGCTTCCGAAGTTTCTGAACTCGTGGCAGTCTGCCTCGCTAAGGAATTCGACGTGAAGTTCGTCGCGTTCGACACCGTCCTCGTTGACAGCCAGCGCGTCGCTTACGGCACTGCCGCTATCGCTCCGGATAGCCTCGTGCCGGTGTTCGAAGGCTACCGCTTCAGCGATTGGGATGCCGACTTCACCTATGTTGATTCCAACATGGTTGTCAACGCCGTGTTCGATACTCTCGTGAAGGTGACCATCTCTGCCGACGTTGGTATCTCTACGCTTGACACGAGCTTCTACGTCATCAAGGACACGTCCTTCACCGGTCTCAAGTCTATGATTGATAGCCTCAGCGGTGAATTCTTCGTCTGCGAAGACATCACGGTTAACGGCGAAGCCCTCGCGGATACGATTGTCGCTACCGAAGATCTCGTTGTGAGCGCCAAGTGCGAACTTGTCCTCCACACTGTTACCTACTATGTGGACGATACTGTGTACGCTACCGAAAAGGTTGCTCATAGCTTCTCCGCCCAGGGCCCGGAGGCTCCTGAAAAGGCTGGCAAGCTGTTCAGCAAGTGGGACAAGGATCTTCACAGTGTTATCGCTGACATCAAGACTAAGGCCATCTTCACCGATGTTGAATACGATACCATCAAGGTTGTCGTGAGCGGTAAGGTCATTGATTCCATCGTGGTTGCCAAGGGTGACTCTGTGGAATACAAGCTCCCGAAGGTCAAGGACACCAAGGATAGCACCTTCCTCGGCTGGAAGGTCAATGGCAAGCTCTTTGATTCCGGTGACAAGATCATCGTCAAGTTCGGAGACAAGAAGATTGTCGCTAGCTTCGATCCTGTGACTGCCCTCCGCGGTACCCGCGCTATTGCCGGCTTCTCCATCTTCAGCGAGAACGGCCAGCTCCAGGTGATTGGTGCCCGCATCGGTGCTGAACTCACCGTGCTTGACCTCCAGGGCCGCGTGGTTGCCAAGAAGTTCGTCCAGAACTCCGTCGAACTCATCAGCGTCGCTACTCGCGGTAGCTACCTGGTTCGCGTGGGCACGATGACCAAGCGCGTCGTCGTCCGCTAATCGGATAGGACTGAAAAATTGAGAAGGCGGCCTCCGGGCCGCCTTCTTTTGTGTATGCGGAAATAAAAAAAGAAGCACTGCGTTAAGCAGTGCTTCTTTTTAAGGGTGGATGACCGGACTCGAACCGGCAACATCCAGAATCACAATCTGGGACTCTAACCAATTGAGCTACATCCACCATGTAGCGAGACCAAATATAAAAAAGCCATCCCAGATTTCAA
>JAEEGH010008950.1_pt1 | contig 23506 bp, 20 predicted proteins | sample 9134181 | NCBI WGS metagenome assembly JAEEGH01 (sample SAMN16246544, study PRJNA631951) | gut metagenome | biome: gut microbiome; feature: rumen; material: DP-attached | host: Bos | place: Iran: Karaj | collected 2018-10
CCCCGATACCTTCCGGTATCAGGGTATAATAATTCAATGTAATCTTCAGGCCATAGTAAACCTATAGCGTATGTCTCAAGACTATTAATATACACCGCCCCAGGAGGTAATACTTTTGTTATTCTGTTTAATAATGTTTCTAATGATAATAATCATTACTGTTACCTCCCTTTCTGGAACTGTTAATCTGTCCTTATCAATAAATCGTTACACATTAGGTATCAACGACATTTTCAATTATACTCATTTTTCTGTTATTGTCAACTAATATTTTATATTTCGATAAATTCTATCATTAATGTTAGTACTCACAGGTCAAATAAACTCATCTGCTCATATTTCTCAGGCAGTTCGTACATATAGTTAAAACATTCATCCGGAGTTGCGTACAATCCGTTTTTCTTACATATATCGTAAAACACCTTATACAGATTTCCGGTATTGGGGCTTGTTATCTCATATGCATTTCCAAACTCCCTAATGTACCTTTCTTTTAGTCCCGGAAAATACTTATCAAGAGCTGCATAGTAATACTCCCTGTCTCCTTCACGCAGAGTCAGTCCCATACCAAAACAGATGATGCCTTTCACTCCTACTCTTACACACTCATTAAGTATAGCAGTGATATTTTCTTCAGTATCATTTATGTAAGGCAGGATAGGTGAAAGCCATACTATGGTGGGGATGCCTCTCTCCTGCATCTTTTGAAGTACCTCTATACGCCTTTTGGTATTGCATACATTTGGCTCTATTATCTTGCAAAGTGCATCATCATATGTGGTCAGAGTTATCTGTACCACACATTTTGTCTCTTTATTTATCTCTGTGAGCAAATCTATATCCCGAAGTATCCTGTCTGATTTTGTCTGTATAGCTACGCCAAATCCGTATCTTTTTATGATCTCCAGGCATTTTCTTGTAAGTCCCAGTTCTTCCTCACAATGCATATACGGGTCGGACATGGCTCCTGTCCCAATCATCCCTTTTTTTCGTTTTGACTTTAAAGTCTTTTCCAAAAGCTCCGGGGCATTCTGTTTTACCTCTATATCCTCAAACCTGTGGGTAAACTGGTAGCAAAGGCTCCTGCTGTCACAGTATATACAGCCATGAGAGCAGCCACGATAGATGTTCATCCCAAAATGTCCGCCCGATCCGATCAATATACCTTTAGCATCAACAAAATGCATGGCTGCCTCCTTTCACGGCTTATTACTCAATTCTTATCTTTCCATATATGTATGACATAAACTGTATGCATTATAATAAAATGAGGTATGTTCCACCAAATGATAAACTGCATCAGGCATGTTTCCAACCAACAGCTGTACTGTAATCGCTGATACCCTGAGAGGGTACCGTTTTGATGCAAAACCGTCCCTCTGATCAACATATCGAGTCATAAGAAACAGCAGATACCAGAGTACCGGTACCTGCTGCTGAATTAGTTCCTTATATTTACTTAAGATCAACCGGCGGATATCACAAAATCCCTTCTCATGTATTCGGTAGCACCTGCACTGTTTACCAGATATACTCTCATGGTATAGTTACCTTGCCATGCCTTAAAACCATTTGACTTAAATCCGTCCCATGTAAAAGTAAATGTTCCGGAATCTGACTTTGTGGTTCCCTCATAGGTGTATACGATCTCCTCAATATCGTTGTACATTACATCTATTACTACTTTGGCGTTCTTTCCTGTATAATTGAACGAACACTGATACTGATCACCCTTTTTCCCACCACTTAAATACCTAATATTCAGAGTGCTGATCGAAGGCTTATTTACCACTACAGGCTTTTTCTTTACTTCAAAGGACTTAGTAACGGTAGCTTTTCCACCGCTGTTTTCTGCCGTAATCTCTAGACTGTAGTTACCGGGCGTGTATCCACCGATAGAAAATGAAGACTTGATGGTACCTGCCGAATAATTCTGGTCGATCACCGTCTGTTTTACTGTCGAACCAGACTTCACCACTACCTTAACTCTCGAAGACTGCGTCACAGCAAATGACAGACTGCCGGATCCGGTATCGGAGCTTGTGCTGACACTAACACTATCTATAGCAGGTTTAGGCATATTCTTTACTTCAAATGAACATGTCGCAGTCTTGCTTTCCTTATCAAGCGTTTCTGCCTTTACCTCAACAGTATATTTGCCGGATTTGATGTTTCCGCCAGATAAGTCGGATATGTAATAATCACTGCCTTTCCCACTCTCAAATACTCCGGATTGGATCGTACTGCCAGAGGAATTTTTAACCTTTATGGAAAGCTTTGATCCTATATTTGTTTCGACATTTATAGCTACGAAAGGATTCTCAACATATACATAATTTTCACCGGTAATTCCAGACGCTGATGCAGACACACTGAGCTTCCTGCTCGGTTTTACCAGTTTAAAAGAAACTGTTTTTTTACTCGACTTTACTTTTTTGTCAGTCTTCTTCCCGTCTTTTGAATATACCGTATATTCATTAAGTGTATATATTTTTGCCTTATAGCTGCCTTTTGCGCAGTAACTTCCTTTGCTGTTCTTGAGATCCCAGTATATTTTCCCGGTAGCCGTTCCATCGCTGTTAAGGGCACATTTTCCTTCTACTGTTGCTATTTTCTTCTTTCCCTTATATATATCCGCGAATATCTTTCCGCCCAAAGTATCAGTCACCGTAAATGAAGCCTTTTCTCCGTATGCTCTCTCGGTTTTCTTGGAATCGGCTTTTGCGGATTTTATTTTTTCGGATTTGCTTACTCCAAAGCTGAAGCTCTCGGTAAATCTTACCACTGCTTCATTATATATGGACTCATATTCTAAAGCGGAAATGTCGTTGGAAAACTCTACGGTCACAACTCCCGCATAGCCTACATCACCGTTATCCGTCTCAAATATTTTCTTCAGGATATCTTTTGAATTTATCGTGATCTTATGGGTCTTATACATCCCGGTGATTTTTTCCTTATAAAGAACTCTTGCTTCTTTTGAATACTCCGGAACATACTTTACAGTCATGTAAACATTGTAATCATCCTTAAAGAAAGCATCTTCAATCTCATCGGGAGCCTCCTGGTCTTTTCCCATATCATAGCTGTCATAATCATCAGCATTTGTGTATTCCGACGGATCATAGAAACTATTATACTTTGACCCTTTACCATACTTCAATTCGAATTCTTCCGCATATTCACTGTAATTTATGGGGAATTCAACATTAAAGGTCAGTGTTTCATCCTTACCCAGATCCATATTCAGAACCTTGGCATCACATGCGAAAGGCACAAGCCCTGTATCGGATATTTTACTCATATCACGCTGTATCAGGTATTTCTCCGGGACTACATAGAACGACTCTTCTGCTGCAAGCTGCTTCGTCGTCATATTGTAAAGTACAACTGTATATAAGCCAAAACTCTTGAACTTTGTCTTTATCGTTACCGAGTTTGTTTTTCCGATTTCCAGAGGGAATTCACCAAGCTTTGACAGCAGATCGGCATTATCAAGGATTTTATTCTTTGTATCCGAGGAATAGCTTACTGTGCACCCCTTGATCACATAAAGCCTGTAATCACTGCTGATATCCCCAACACTATAATTAATCTTAAGACTGCCTCCCTGATCCTTGGAATAAAACAGATACTGGGGTGATACATAATCCTTTGTTTCGACTGAGTTTCCTTCTGAATCGGTAGCACTCCTGACTATGATCTCATAAGGTCCTGATAAGATATTTATTTTATTCTCATCATCCCCATACATAACCGCCTGATAATCATATTCGCATAATATCAGATAATATACCCCTTTTTGTGTAAAACGGCATGTGAGTTCAAACTGATTTTTCCCTTGTTTCAGTTTTTCAGGGTTAAAGGTTTGGCTGGCGATGATATCACCGGCATCCGATATTACAAAAAAGTAAAATTCAGATGGATAATTTCCGTCAGCTGAGACACTCATCTTGTTTTCAAACGTAACCTTTACATTCTGGGCAGAGCCTGCGGAATACACATCATTTTCAAGCTTAATGTCTGTGATCATATCCTTGACAGTCCAGTTGGTTACCACAGTCTTAACCACCTTAAAACCGGATTTTGCCAAAGGATCTCCTGTTATACTACCATACTCCGTATTAAACAGTGCAATGACAAACTCTGCGGAATCTTCTTCATCTGTATATCCCAAATCGACATACAGCTTTTCCAGTGAATCCTCCACAAATACATCTGACTTTATGGTAAAAGTATTGCCATACATTTTTAATTCACTTGCTTTTATATCGATGCCGGGATACTGTGTAAAATCAAGATTATCGTTTATACTGCCTTTAGCCAGAGCTAATCGGTATATCTTATCAAGATCACTGTTTTTCTCCGGCAGATTCTCAACATCAAAGGATACAGTAACACTGAAAATACCCTGATCATCTGTAGTTATAACAGACTGCTCTGTTTTAAAGTTTTTAATGACATTTTCTATATAATAATTATTGTTGTTGACAGAAAATGTACATGTAAGATCCGGATCCCTAAATGAACCTGCGAAAAAACCACCATTATAATAATCTGCCTCAGTCAGCCACAGATGGTACTTTTTGACAGCAGAACCATCACTAAAATCCGGAGTAAGCTCAAATGTCAGCTTGTTCCCCGAAAGCTTCAGATCTGATCCATAGCATCCGCATTGGCTCGCATAACTATAGCTGTTCCCGGGATCACCGAAATAATCATTGCTTTCTTCACAAAGAAAAACATAGTACGCCTGATACATTTCAGCCTCACCGGGGAGACTTTTCAGATCAAAAGATACATCAATACGGCACTTGCCGTTATTATCCGGTGTGTATGATGACTCCTCAGTCCTAAAATTTACCGCATTATCGACTATAAGCCACTGCGAATCTGCAAAGACACCCGAATAAGGAATGCCAAGCAAAACTAAAACGGTCAGCATAACCGCGCTGATCGTGTAAACAATATTTTTAGTAACCTTTTTTATCATGTCTTATATCCCTCCTGCTTATTCCTTATAATATTATATCATATCCCAACAAAATAATGAAGTAACCAAAAGTTACTTTTTTTCTCCTCTTAATCTGTATCTGCAAAATGCATGGCTGCCTCCTTCCACGACCTATTTTGGGCTTATATATCCATATATGTATGACATAAACTATATGCATTATAATAAAATGCGGTATGCTCCACCAAATGATAAACTGCCGCTATGCAATCTACCAGCTTTTCCTTATCCGGCTTATTTCTTGTATATACGGTACATATCAGCCTAAGTAACTCATACTGTATCAATACCCCGTAAAAAGCCTCTTTTTTCGTAATCCTATTGTCGCAGTAAGGAAACGAAGAATATACAAGATTATTGATCAGGAGATTTTCGAAATACACCTCCCATTTAGGATAGTTCTTCTTAAAAGCATCAAAATCATCGGCATAAAGCCTCTCTGCATCTCCCACGCAGCCGCGATATCTCCCAAAAACATCAGAAGCATACTCTCTCAATGTGTCAGATGTTTCAAGAAGTTTTTCAAGTATATTCAACAATATATCCAATGAAATCTCACCTGTTTTATCAACACTCAATAACCTGCCAAGTGATATTATCCTGTCGTATAAACTTTTATTTCTGTCCTGAAGTATATCTCTTGAAGAAAGCCACAACCGCTCAGGGTCCAAGGGAAGAGTTTCTGTAATCTCAGGCTTGTATTTTTCATCCATCTCCTTAAAACAAAACTCCAGTCTGTCCTTACTGATAAGCATCTCAACTACTGCTTCGCAGCTTGCTGAGCATACGGCCTCACGATTGTCATTTATGTTTTTGAGACTTCGGGGATATACTCTGCAGGTCTCGGGTATCATTTTCTCTCCGCATTCCTTTTGCACCATGCACAACCCGTCATCTCCGAGCATACGGCATTGTCCTCTCCAGTCAGGTACAATGTGAGCAAACTTATCCGGAGTACCGAAATCAATCTTTACAAAAGCACTCTCTATTTTCTCATGAAGTGTTTCCGAGCACTCCAAACCTATAAGCCTATAATACTCTTCCTGCGTAACCGCTATCTTCCAGCCCTTACAGCAGGCATTCCGGCAGGAGCCGCATTTACATGAAAAAGAGTCAAAATAATCCGGCACCAGCCATTTTCTATTATTTCCCATCTGTTTCTTTTCTTACCTCAGACCTTCTTCACCAATAATTCAACAACAAATCCATTGTCGTTATAGTATTCCATACCGCCACCCTGCTTCTCCATATAGTGGTTTGCCAAATACAGGCCTAAGCCATATCCCTGTTTGTCAGCAGCATTGCTTCCTCTGTGGAACTTCTCTGTCAGCAGCGGCAGGTCGTCCTCAGAGACTCCCGGTCCGGCATCACGGATTGTAATCTTTATAAATGAAGCTTTATTTCCGTTACCCGGCAGAACCATCTCTGTTTCATCAAATGATACATGAATATCTGTACCTGCATACTTGTAGGAATTGCCCACGATATTGTCTATTACCTGTTCCATTCGTAGTTTATCCATATACACCAGGCATTCAGGGATATGATTATCCATGATGATATTCCCGTATTCCCTTAATCCTTCAAAGTAGCTCTCTATAGTGACGGACTCGTTTTCCTTAGGCTCTATCTTTATTTCCTGCATATCATCCAGAGTAGCCCGGAAAACACTTCCTACCAGCTCATTTATCATATCTGATTTATTGTAAATATATCCGATTTTTTCAAGATTACTCTTTAAGCCTGAAAGACGCTGTTCTGCTTCTTCTTTATCTGTATCATTAAAGTTGTCTGCTTTTGCTTTCAGCTCATTCTCTAATTTTTCAATATCCTTTCTGTATATGAGGTCAAGTACTTCGCAAGTTGCTCTTATTGTAGCAACAGGAGTCTTTAAGTCGTGACTGAGCTCCGCAACCATTTCCCTCTTTGCCTTTTCTGCTTCCAGTTCCCTCTCCTTTGAAGCCTTCAGTTCCTCCCTCATGATATCAAAGCTTTCTGTAAAATTGCCAAACATATTGTTTTTATGTATAGGAAGCGGTACATCCAGATTTCCCTTGGCTATCTCAGATGCAAAATTCTCCATTTCACTTACCGGTTTAATTTCAAACCGGTAAACGATCAGGATCAGAGTATATCCCAAAACCAATAAGACTGCCCAGAAGATAACCATATACTTCAGCATCAAATTCTGACCATTAACCATATTATCATTAAGATTATTCCAGATCTTCTTGTATATCTCAAGCTCCTCTGCATTATAAGAAGCAACACTTCCCATGATGGTCTTCATATTTTTCCATAGGATGACCATTATACCAAGTGCTGCTGCCATAACAATCGTATATATGATTAACAGTTTTCTGATTTTCTTCATAAGCTATCCTAAAATTATATTTCAAGAATATATCCTGTTCCCCATACTGTCTTTATATATTCGGGATTGTTTGGATCCTTTTCCATCTTTTCCCTTAGTTTTCTTATGTGGACATTAAGCGTTCCGTCACCATAAAAACTGTCACCCCAAACCTCATCAAAGAGCTGCTCTTTCGTTACTATAGTGTTTTTGTGCTCATATAACGCTTTCAAAAGAGCAAACTCCTTAGCCTTTAAGGGTATGTGTTCGCCATTCATTATTACTGACATAGTAGGGGCATCCAGATAAAAAACTTCCTGCTTTTCTGTCTTTTGCTCTTGGGATAGTTTGCTTTCTGGTACATTTTCGGTTTTGTCAGTACCCTCAGAAAGCTTCTTAATCTGTTCTACTCTTTTCAGGTTTACCTTGACCTTTGCCAAAAGTACTGAAAGACTATACGGCTTTTTTACATAGTCATCCCCACCTATACTGAGTGCTACCAGCACATCGTCATCACTTTGTCTGGCACTGATAAAGAGTATAGGCAGCTGATAATCCTCGCGTATCTTTCTGCATACTTCAAATCCTGAGCCATCCTTGAGATTGATGTCAAGCAATATCATATCCGTCTCATTATCTTTTAAGAAATCAAAACAAGACTCAGCAGACTCCACATACTGCGTCTTAATATCAAACATTTCAAAATATTCTGCTGTCATCTTGGCAAGTTCAACTTCATCGTCAACTATCAGGCAATTATAATGCATGGAACACCTCATTAGGTTGTTTTTCTCTGATCAACAATACAATTTTACATCATTTTTCTACACTTGTCACTAAAAAAATTGGCGGCAGAGAAAGACCCTCTATCGCCAAATATCTTTATTCCTCAGTTATCATCTCAACCGGATTGAGTTTTCTGACCTTGAGGCCTGCCAAACCTGAAGTAATGATAGCTACAAGCATGATGCCTGCTACGGTTGCCAGCATATAGATGAAAGGAATATCAAAGCATACTCTTTTTATACCAAATCCGGAAAATACCGTTTCTACTCCAAAGCCTCCCACAAAATCTGCCAACACAGCTCCAATGATACCTCCCACAAGGATAGCAGGCATATTTGAAAGCATTATCTGTGAGATAAGGCCGCCGGTGGTCTGTCCGAGAGCCTTGCTTATACCCATACCTCGCCATTCTCTGCTGATCTTGGCACGGATTACCAGGGATTCCACGAATATTACTACAAGCAGGGTCACCACACAAATTACCAAACATAAAGCCTTCATTGTGGATACGAGTGAAACTATTGTGGTTTCCATCGATTTCTGTGAATCCGTATATTGAAGTGTAAGTCCTTTATTTTTTGCAATCTCTTCTATTTTTGCTTTTAAACTTTCAAATGTTTCACCGTCATTGCCTGTTACATATATATTAAAATGAGGCTCTGCGGTCAAGAGCTTTTCGGCGGCAGCTAACGACATGATTCCGGTACGTCCGTAGTGTTCCATTCTCTGATTGATACCGACCACTAAGTAATCAAACTTTTTGCCTGCGTTTTCGACTTCAATAACATCTCCGATCTTAAGTGAAAGGTCCTCTGCTATAGCTGCAGTCACCATTATCTCATTATCATTTTCAGGCAGCCTGCCTTCAATGATATTAGTATTAGTGGTCTGCTTGGGGTCGTCATGCACATAAATACTGTACTGCTTTGTCTGCCCATTATATATCACGTTCATATCGTATCTTGACAGACCGAATGCACTTTTAACCTCAGGGAGTGCTCTTATATCATCCACTACCCCGTTATCGCCGGAAACTATTATGTTACCCACTTCAAACCCCATAATATCTATCATACCTTGGGGATTTCTTCCGAAATTTTCATTTAATCCGAAACCAACTATGGTAAATATTGATAATACAAAAATGATAAAGCTGAGTAGGATATTCTTCCCAAAGCCGCCTAAGGTATCCTTTAAAGAAAGAACTATCGGTACAGGCGCAGGTGTATTTTCAAACGAAAACAGGTTTTTCTTGTAGTTATGTGTTGTGATGCCGCCTCTTAATGCATCAAGTACGGTTATCCTGTTGTACTGCCTGCCAATAATAAGTGTAACGAAGCAGACCAGAAGGCTTAATCCGAAGAATGTAGCCATGGCAACAGTCCAGTTCACAGGCTGATTCCAGCTAAGTCCTATTACAAAACTCAATACATTTCCAAAATAATTAAATGTTCCAATAGCAATTGCAAGACCTATAGCAGATCCCACACAGGCTACCATTGTAATCTGGATTACCAGAGCAGTCTTAAGCTGTCCCACGGTATAACCGCCTGCTTCAAGTATACCGGTATTTTTCATATTTCTTCTGATGAAATTTCTGATACTGAAGGAAATAATGATCAGTGCTATGGCTAGCACCATAAGTGCGAACAGAAGGACCACTGCCATTATAATTTTAGGGACAATCTGATCCCCACTTCTCATTATATCCCAGTTTACCAGCATATATTGTCCGCTAAAGAGGTTAACCATCTTAGGATCACCGGCTATTTCCGGATTCTTTTCCTCCCATTCAACCAAATTAAGTTTGTAGTTGTCAGCCACCTCTTTCTCAATATCTTCGAGATCGAGGTTTTCCTGTTTAAGCACTTCCCGGTCTGTAATGCCCTTATATACAAAGCCCATTTCAAACCCGATATCGGCACCGTCCAGTTCCTTCATTTTAGTATCCGATATATACATACTGTGGGTTGAAATGTTCATAGTCGAACAGAAAATAGGGTCCTCCGAGAATCCGGCTACATTGAATCTGAAGGTTTTATCCTCAGACTTAAGTTCAAAAGTATCACCGATTTCAAAAGAATTTTTAAGATTGAACGGTATAACGATATCATTTTCTCCTAAGTTCATATCAGGCATTTTGATATTCATTATCTCGTTTTTGTTATTAAAATCCTGGAATATATAGTCAAAGGTTTCATACTCATCATCTTTTAAATTTCTGTAATCTGCAGTTAATTCTGCTGCCGGAGTTTTCTCATATTTTACGATATGGGTACTTTCTGAAAATGCCTTATCAGCTGATGAGACAGCTTTGTCATTATCACGGACCCACATGTATATCTCTGCTCCGTTAACCTCTTCGAATCTGTCATCCAGGACTTTTTCCAGTCCCAAAAGTGCCGAGAGACAATCAAATATCAGGATTGCAGACAGACATGTGAGGATGAGGAAGGTGATCATGTCGCCCTTCTGACGCTTTATATTGTTTTTTGCTATGAAAAATATTTTGTACATTTTACCACCCCATCTCCTGAAGGAAATCCTTCAGCTTCTTGTGTCTCTCAATCGCCTTCTCCTGGTTTGGATTCTTGTCATCCTTGTAGTCACCCATGTATGGTCCAAGATCACATTCATCGGAGATAACACCGTCAGCTAAATAGATTATGCGGTTGCCACGTTCTGCTGCCTTTACGGTATGGGTTACCATTACGATGCTCTGTCCTTTATCATTCAGGTCGCTTAAGATATCAAGTACGTTAATCGTATTCTGAGAATTTAGGGCTCCTGTGGGCTCATCTGCAAAGAGCACCTCAGGATCGTTTATGACACCCCTTACCACTGCCACTCTCTGCTGTTGTCCGCCGGAGAGCTGTGTAGGAAACTTTTTGTAATCGCCCTCTTCTATTTCTACTCTGTTCAGCAATTCCTTTGCCTTTGAAGCCAAAGCCCTACGGTCCTTGTTCTTTAGGAGTCCACTGATCATTACATTGTCTAAAGCTGAAAGCGAATCATTTAAGTAGTTCTGCTGGAATACAAAGCCCGCGTGATTCCTTCTGAAAAGTGCCAATTTATCATTAGAAAATTTTGAAATCTCGATATTGCCTTCTTTTACATTATAGGTAACTGTTCCGAGTGACGGTCTGTCCATACCGGATAGTGCATAGAGCAGTGTGCTCTTTCCCGAACCGGAGTTTCCCATAACTACGGTAAAATCTCCTTTATATATACTTAAGTTAAGATTTTTTAGTACATGCTGCTGTACTGATTCATTAGAAAATGTCTTGCATAAATCCTTAGCTGTTAAAACTGTTTCTTTGTTCATGTTATATCCTTTCCACAAAAAATCCGTGCCTCATTTGTTGATCTTAATATACAACAAACGGACACGGAAGTCTTAATCTGTATCTTCTCTATTCCTTAATTATTTCTTAACTGTTCAATTATTGTTTATCAGTGCCTCTACTTCCTCCAACCTCGGTGGATTGAGTGGAAGCGGAAATCTTGAAATTGCTATGGCCGAGCAGGCACTTGCAAACCTTACAAGTTCACTGTCACTCATACCGTACAGTAAGCCATATGTACATCCTGCCTTAAAAGTATCACCTGCGCCTAAAGTACTCTTTACCTCTACCGTGAAAGGCTTCATCCTGTGGATTTCCTCTCCTTTCCTGGCATAGAGCATCTCGCCGCCACCCTGAGTGATGATAGTGAGGCCATCAGTCTCCGCCTGCATAAGCTTCATTATTTCCTCAGGGCACACGCCTGAATAATGCTGTGAGGTACACTCCTTGGACACCACATTTACCGCAGCATTACGATGCAGGTCCGAGTTATGAGGACAGTCTATAGTAACATATGGGATACCGTTTTTCTTACAGATATCTGCTGCCAGCATGGTTTCCTCACCAAAGAAAGGATCTATGGCTGCTGCCTTACATCCGACGATATCTTCTTCTTTGGGTATACTCCACCATCTTTTACCCGAAGAAAACAATGTCTGGAATCTGCCCATGGGTGAACGCACAAGCCCTGCTATCACCACATAATCCATAACACCTGGATCATCCTCCCAGAAATGCATCTTAGAAAGATCTACATTTTTATCCTTGTAAAACTCTCTGAGCATCGGAGACACAGCAGTACCGATCCATGTACCGTCCATCCTTACTGACACCCCAAGAGAATCCAGCACTGTAGCTGCCGTACCTGTCTCTCCTCCTGGCAGAAAATACTGATCTTTTATCTCAGAATATTCATCCGGCTCTAAAAAACCATCCTTCAGCAAAAAAGAATGTGTACCAAGTATCTGCCCAAACAGATATACCTCAACCTTCTCCTTCATATTAATCTCACTTTCTCTTTAGCTTATTTCAAGGATATCTTATATATATAATTTCTTAAAAAGTTTGGATCTGAGGCCCCGCTGCCCAGCATACTGTATAGATTATCCTTACCGGCTATAAGCTTTCCTTTAAAGAAAGTCTCAAGCTCCTTCACCTGCTCTGACTTTAGCCGATTGAAAAAGTCATAATTGTATTTCAGAGCCATACCGGAGAATGCCGATACCTCAACGCTTCTCCACTGCTTCTGGGCCGACAGCGCATATTCCACTCTGTAGTTCTGATAGATGAGCATTACCGAGAGATCATTGTTATCAACTGCAATACACGCTTCCTTTACATCCCCGTACTCTGTGTAAGGATATGCAAAGCATCTGTCCATATTTAACTCTGTTCCGTCCGGCATACCGATTTTCTCGGTATATATGTCGTCCGATCTCAATGTCTCCAGATAACTTGTAAATCTTAATGCATCCTCACATGCCAATGCAAAAGTAACTTTCATGTTCTTCTCCTGCTTTACTTTCCAATCAAAATCACAAGCGTTTGGCTTCAAATTCAAATCCGCCCTTGCCATCAGTTTTCATCACTACATATGAAGGGTATCCGTCCCTTGGCCTTGATATACTGCCGGGATTAATAATCCATTTACCGTTCTGATTTAATAGTTTCTGTACATGGGTATGTCCATAAAGTATCACATCGTATCCGTTGCTTTCTGCAAAGTCCAGCAAGGCTATCTCACTGAAATAGGGCAGCCTGTGTCCATGCTCAATGTGTATCAGCTTACCCTCTATATTGAGGTTTTGTACCGGAAATTCCCGCGAAAGGATATCGCAGTTGCCTTTTACTCCGTTTACCCTGCATCCGAGCCGGTCTCCGATATAATCAAAATCCTCAGACCCGTCTCCGCAGTGTAAAACAAGATTAAATTTACCCTCTTTCTGCCTTATCAGGTCTATATTCTCAGTTCTTCCGTGGGAGTCGCTGATGATCAGTATCCTCAAAACTCATTCTCCTTTGATATGACTGTCAGGCAAACCAACGGGGATTTGTAACCAGCTCATCAGCTATTCCTCCGTTATCATCATAATCGTTTTCTACATAAATCCAACCCTTAAGTCCTGAGGTTGTCTTTACATATGCCACAAAATCACCCAATCCCTGTTCATCCAAAAACTTTACTTTTTTAACATAGAACTTCTGGCCCTTAGTTATTTCATCTTTGAAATTGGTAAGAGTGGAATCGGAAAATACCTTTATATTTCTGGCTGCCTTAAACTTTCTGCCTTTTCCTTCGTTGGAAAACTCGGGTCCTACCTCGTAAATGCCTTTTTTAGGAGCCTTTTCTGTAAATCCTTCGCTGCTTATCTTATAATCTCTCTTTAACCATAAACATCCGAAAGGAACTGCCCAATAATCTTCGCCAAGTGTCAGGTACTTGTTATTTTTCTGAGGTGTAACTAAATAAGAATATGAACTTATATGATAATCTTCTCCTACAAGTACAAGCTTTCCCTTCTTGAATCTGAAAATCTTCATCCCAAGGAGTGATTCATTGAATGCTGAGTAGTAGCTGGCAACGAGTTCCTGATATTTATCGGAAGGATTAATATCAGCTATCTCCACATAGATATAAGCCAGAGAGTAAAGAGGATCATAACCACCGTCCTCTTTTGAACCATTCAAGTATGTATCGACCAGATACCCCTCGGACCATACCTCTTTGCCATCGACAGTGATCTTAAAAGTATAATCTGTCTTGTCATCGTCGAGATATTTTACATTGGGCTCATAATAAATAATCTCTTCCTTGCCGTCTCCGTTTAAGTCAGCGATAAGTGTGTTGTCCTCAGCCTTTATGCTATAGGTTCCTATCAATACGATAAAACCTAATACAAAAAGACCACTTAAAAAAGCTTTCCATAGTTTCTTCATATCAGTTTCTCCTTTTCTTTTTGCTTTACAAGCAAGCTTGCAGTGGATGTGTGTTCTTACGACCTTTGTATCATATTATAAATCCTTAGAATCCTTTAGTCAATAACCATATCAAAACAGCTACGCTGCTTAACGAAAGGTCTGACCTTATTATCAGCCACTGCCACATGGTCGGGATGTACCGCATATCCCTTTAACGCTGCCTCATCGGTCAGTGTAGAATCAAGCATCAGATCTCCGTTTGAGCTTGCAAGACCTTCTGTATACACCTTGATCTCTAACAATCCGGGCACCTTGCCTTTAAGTCCCTCAAGGCCTTCCTTTATGCCTTTCTTGATATCAGCCTTTTCCTCTGCAGAGTACTCGTCCTTTAAAGTCCAGACAATTACATGCTTTACCATCTTTTTTATCCTCCTAGTTTTATCCTATATAAAATTAAAATCCAATCTTCCTTATCTCTTCTACCAGATTCCTGCCATAGTTCTCAGTACCTAAGCAGTTCGGATGAAGATTGTCAATATAGTACTCTGACAGGTGCGGTACCAGCTTAAAACCATCCACCACCTTTACATTTTTGTATCTGCCGGCTATGTCCTTTACCTTTTCACAGAAATCAACAAATTTCTCCATCTGCTCAGGCTGGTCACCTCTCCATATGGGAGAGATGCAAAGCACCGGGATATCATTTCCATAGATACTCATCAGAGTCTCATAGTACTCCTCTACATCTGTCATCGTCTCACTGCCAAACTGGTTTGTACCCAATGCTACTATAATCTTATCGGGTTTGTAACCCTCCATCTTCATCAGGGATTTCTTATCATAAACATAGCCGCCGATACCCTGGTTGATGATATCATAGCCAAGCAGTCTGTTTGCTATGCTGACATATGTCTCTGCCGACCTGAGCGGTCCGTACCCCTGTGTAATAGAATCTCCCAGCCAGAGTACCTTTTCCTTTTTCTCTGCCCTTGTATAAGGCGCATTTATCTCAAAATTTTTTATGAGAACGGTTGCATCGGCAGGCAGGTATACTATAACATCCTTTTTCCCTTCAGGAAGTGTCCATTTAAGTGTACCTTCCTTTTCCAGATCTTTCACATACCTGATATCAACTGCCAGTCCATCCACCAGCACTTCAAATGAGTCCTGTGAACCTGTCCAGATAAACTTATAATCCAAAGAAATGCTCGTTGCCTCAGTTGTAAACTCCAATGTTTTTGCAGTAGATGCCATACATCTGTCATACCAGAAATCAAACGCTCCCTCAAAGTACTTCATCTGCTCCTTTGAGTACTGGAATGACTGTAAGTATCCATCTTCAGTCTCTTCAAAGAAATACGCTCCAAAATAAATGTTTTTCAGTTCCTGATTAGTCATTTTACACCTCTCCATATATTATTAATCTTTTCAAACTATTTTAACATATACCTCCTTTTTCCACAATGCAATTTTAGACATTTTTCAAGGTGTATTTTGTCTAAATGGCATTTAAAAATATAAGTTTAGACAAAGTTCATGGTCAAATCTGTCTAAATTTATCATTTTTATAACTTATCATACTCGATAAAGCAAACACCCCCAGAGTTCCCCCTGAGAGCATTTCTTATTCTATGTAGATTGTCATTTTAGAGCCGACAAGGGCAGTCTGTAAGCCCTATTTTCTGCCAATACATATAGATAATTTCCATACGACTCTATATCCACAAAGTCTGAACCGCAAGGCAGATACACCTTTTTACAGGTTTTAAACCCATCTGAAGATATGAACATTGCCCATTCTGCTACTATTACACTCCAACCCTTTTGCGTGATGCTGGCGGTTAATCCCTCATAATACTCGTTATCAAAAGGCAGCTTCACTTTGCTGATGTTCCCCTTGCTGTCCATAGTATATGCTTGCTTATGCAGGACCGGAATAAAAACTGTATTCTTAACACTTAAAGCACCCTTTTTGTTCTTTTTAGCACCAACTGCCATACCGTAGTAAGCTAACTTGTATACTGAGTACAAGTCACTATAACTTATACTCTCCAAATATTCTCCAAGTGGGAACGAAATCTCATAACAAGTATCCGTTCCGTTTACTCCGGTGACTCCATAGAAATACTTATCATCATTCCAGCCTATGGTATAAAACTGCTCATATGCACCACCGTTTATCCAACTCATACCATCTATGCTGACAAGATCCCATTCATCTATACTTCCGTCACTGTCGATGCTTCCTTCATAAGTAACCATTTCATTATTTGTCATGCTATCGATCCGGTCTTTATCATCGGTATCAATATACAACATTGTACCTTCATCATGATTTAAGGCAACTAAAAGATATAACTTATCTTTCTTGAAATAATATTTAAGTTCTAAGGTAAGCCCATCTTTATAGATTTCAGGATCATAATCAATGATTTCCTCAAACTCCAGCCAGCCCAGAGAATCTAAAGACTTTCCATAGTAGCCTATCGGATCGTCCAACTGACAATAATGAAGGCTCTCATCTATTTCATCATCGTCATCTTCGCCATTTTTCTTGCTAAGATATTTGCTGTATTTTACCAGATAAAGTCCGTCATCCTCAACATTTACCTTCTTGGTTATCTCGTCGAACATAAAGTAGAAATTTCCGGATATTTTATAAAGTTTAGGATTACTCCTGAAATCTATTTCACTCATATATATGTTTTCCTTACTTCTGGAAACCATGAAATGTGTGGTGTACTTCTTAAAGTCCTTTGTCTCAGCTACATAGTACTGTATATAGTCATATTCATAGCTGTCATCCTCCGGAGCTCTATAATCAAGCTGTTTTTTACCTGTAGGATAATATTTTGCACATATATAAAAGACTCCGTCAAACTGAGTCATGTAGTAGCACTCGATTATTTCCTTGTCAGGGATATTTAATTCCTTTCGGAGTTTGCCTTCAATATCTGACTTTGACAGTTTCTTACCATTCTTACTATATAATATCTGGTATTTTCCATCAATTTTACAGAGCTGTGCATAAAGCTTATTTGATCTTGCGCTGCAAACAGTCTCATTTATCCTGTATGAAAGCTCCTGTACAGTAAACTTCGGATCAATTTCTTCTACCTTTGTCTCGATTTCCTTCATGCTCTGGTTTTTCTTTGCAGCCACAGGGCATAAACCCTGAAACTCAACAAGTACAAGTACTGCGATAAGCAGTATGGCTATCCTCGTATACCCTTTCCTCATTTTCCAAGCCTCCTTCATAAAGTATGGTTTAATAAAATCATACTTTATTTTAGCATATTTGACATTTCTTCACAACGAAAATTATTGACAAAAATATACTTAAAGCATATACTTTCATCAATAAAAATTTTTAAGGTGAAGAAAATGAAAATACTGATAGCTTCGGATATCCATGGTTCAGCAAAATATTGCAGATTGTTGCTTGATGCATATAGACGAGAAAAAGCAGATAGGCTGTTATTACTCGGAGATATCCTATACCACGGTCCAAGAAATGATCTGCCTGAAGAATACGCTCCCAAGGAAGTAATAGAACTGCTGAATGCGTATAAAGACGAAATATATGCTGTAAGAGGCAACTGTGAAGCAGAGGTAGACCAGATGGTACTTAAGTTTCCTGTTATGGCTGATTACATGCTGCTCCCTGTTGGGAACAAAATGGTTTTTGCCACACATGGCCATATCTACAACATAGAAAAACTGCCTCCCTTAAAAAAAGGAGATATACTGCTCACCGGTCATACACATGTTACTGCAAATGAAGATATGGGAGATTACATCTATATGAATCCCGGATCGGTATCACTACCCAAAGAAGGAACTCCGCGCGGCTATATCCTCTTAGACGGAGAAACTTTTACTTTTTGCAAATTAGATGAAAGGTGAAAAATCTTTGATTTATGTATAAATATATATTTTTTGATTTAGACGGCACACTCACTCAGTCCGAGTTTGGTATCATGGCTGCGGCTGTGAGAGCACTAAACCATTTTGGGATAGAGACCCCCAGCAAGGAGATATTAAAAAAATTCATAGGTCCGCCTTTATATGTTTCTTTCCATGATTTTTACGGGCTTTCCGAAGAAGACAGTCAGGAAGCGATAAAAATTTACCGGGAATATTATGTAAAAGAAGGCGTATATCAGGCTCCTCTTTACGAGGGCATAAAAGAAATGCTGGAAGAACTTAAAGCTGCCGGATGTACTTTAATGATCACCACATCCAAGCCCGAAACTATGGCTGTCACTGTCGCTAAGAACGATGAAATATTTGATTACTTTGACGGGATCATAGGACCTGCACTGGACGAGCATGACCCAAATAAGGCTATCCTCATCCGTAGGGCTATGGAAAAACTTGGACTTACTGAACAGGATTTAAAAGACATTATCATGATAGGTGACCGTTTCTATGATATAGAAGCTGCCTGTGAGACCGGCATCGATTCCATCGGTGTCCTATACGGATATGGCAGTGAAGATGAACTAAAAAATGCAGGAGCTACATATATTGTAAAGGAAGTTTCTGATATTACCAAAATTATTAAACGTTAAGAGAAAAGAGCAAGGACTTAAAAATCCTTGCTCTTTATTTGATCATAACCTTAGCAAATCTCAGAACCTGCAGCAAGAGGCTTTTCAGGAGTCATAAGTGCAAGATTGCCCTTATCATCCTCAGCACAGAGGAGCATACCCTCTGACTTCATACCGGCTAAAGTAGCAGGTTTTAAGTTAACCACTACCATTACCTTCTTGCCGACCATCTCTTCGGGTGAATAGAAAGCCTTAATACCAGAAAGAATCTGCTTAACATCATTTCCTATCTTTACTTGTGAGCAGAGAAGCTTCTTTGACTTCGGTACTTCCTCACACTTGATGATCTCACCGACTCTGAATTCAAGCTTTGCAAAGTCATCATAGGTGATTTCAGCTTTGGTAGGAACGCTCACGTTAATAGCATCTGATTCCTCGGAAGCATCTGCTGAATTCTCTGGCTTAGCATCCTTAAGTAATATCGCATTAAGTTCTTCAATCTCTTTATCCACATCAATACGAGGGAAAAGGATTTCTCCCTTATGAACGGTTACGTCTAAAGGCAAAACATCAAACTTTGAAGCATTTTCATAGGTAACATCTTTTTCGCCGGCACCTATTTGCTCCCAAACCTTAGGCATTGTTGTAGGCATATAAGGAGAGAGAAGTGTCGATGTAATACGAATGGATTCAAGCAGATTGTAAAGTACTGTCGAAAGACGTGCCTTTTTGCTCTCATCCTTTCCAAGTACCCATGGAGTAGTTTCATCGATATATTTATTGGCACGGTCAACCAGTGTAAAGATGGTCTCTAATGCCTGCTTTATCTGAGTATTGTCAATAAATTCGTCAACCTTACCGCAGATGGATGTCGCAAGAGCTTTAAGCTCATCATCTATGGGCTCTGCCTCGCGATCGGTAGGTAAGGTCCCACCGAAATATTTATCAACCATTGCTACAGTACGTGATACAAGATTTCCAAAACCGTTTGCTAAGTCTGAGTTGATACGGTTGATCAAGATCTCATTTGAGAAATCTGAATCAGCACCAAGTGCCATCTCTCTTAAGATATGGTAACGGATAGCATCACAGCCATAACGTTCACCTAAGATAAACGGATCTACAACATTGCCCTTAGACTTTGACATCTTGTCTCCGTTAAATGTGATCCATCCATGTACTGCCAGATGCTTAGGCAGAGGCAGCTCTAAAGCCATCAGCATAGCAGGCCAGATAAGCGCATGGAATCTCATGATATCCTTTGCTACCATATGTACATCTGCAGGCCAGAATTTTTCAAAATCATTATACTTTCCATTATCGTATCCAAGTGCTGTGATATAGTTTGAAAGAGCATCAATCCATACATATACAACATGCTTGGTATCAAATGTTACAGGCACACCCCATGTAAATGAAGTACGGGATACACACAGATCCTCAAGACCGGGCTTGATAAAGTTGTTTACAAGCTCGACTGCTCTGGACTTTGGCTGAAGATAATCGGTATTAAGCAGTAAATCCTCTAATTTTTCTGCAAACAGAGACATTTTAAAGAAATATGCCTCTTCCTCAGCATCTATAACATCACGTCCGCAGTCAGGGCATTTTCCGTTCTTAAGCTGTGATGAAGTCCAGAATGATTCACAGGGAGTACAATATTTTCCTACATATTTCCCCTTGTAAATATATCCCTTATCATACAGATCTTTAAATATCTTCTGTACACTCTCAATATGATAATCATCTGTAGTACGAATATATCTGTCGTACTTAATATTCATATAGCTCCAAAGATTTTTGAATATCTTTACGATACCATCAACATACTCCTTGGGAGTAATGCCGGCATCCTTTGCTTTCTGCTCAATCTTAAGGCCATGCTCATCAGTACCTGTCAGGAACATAACATCATAGCCCTGCATACGACGATAGCGTGCTATGGAATCACAGGCTACTGTCGTATAACAATGACCGATGTGAGGATTTCCCGAAGGATAATAAATCGGGGTCGTGATGTAAAATTTTTTATTCATAGTTCTCATTCCCTCCTATAAAAAATATAGCTCCCGTCTTATTTAAAGACGGGAGCGTAAACTCTCGTGGTACCACTTTAATTCATCCAAGCCTCACGGCTTAAGACCTTTGTAACTGTCCATCAACAGTCCACACTGTAACGGGTGCACCCGTCAGGACCTTAGATCACTCCTCAGCTCTGCAGCTCCGGGACCATCTTCAACTACTTCTACTGCATCCGCTCTCAGCAAATACGGACTCTCTGTAAGCATTTCAGCAGCCTACTCTTCCCTTCATAGCCATTTTAAGGGTTATAAAATTTTTTTATGTAAGTCGTATTATGTCACAAATAATATATTAAGTCAAGCATTTTTTTATTCATTTATTTCCGGTTTTGTTGACAAGGCTATATCTTAAGCATATACTTTTAAATATAAACATAAGGGAATCAGGTTACGATATGTTAAACAGAGAAGATATGCTGGAGCTGACAAGACGAATGAATCTTGCCAGAAACTGTTTCTTTAGGATTGCGGGAAGTTATAGGGATAAAGATGGATTCGATGACGGTAGTTTTAATACCTCTTTCCTAAAACTCGACCAAAGAGATAAAATAGAAAAACTTGAAATAGCTAAGGCCGTAATCTTTGCGGAAACCAATAAAGAAATAAAAGAATATGACTTTTGTGGTAGGGATAAACAGATCGCAGAATTCAAAAATATGCTTGAAGCACTAAAGGAATGCGGCCTTAAAAATGATGCCCTGCTGGACGTTTTGTATGACATAGTGAGTGAAAATTATGTCAGGGAGTTTCATCCGCAGGGAGATTTTGGCATATTTATGTTTTATGGTTCCTATGATATCAAGATCAAGGGAGCTGACAAAACATATATGGACGATTCGGAAGAGGTGTACAGCTTTATCATATGTGCTGTATGTCCGGTATATGAGGATTATGATCCGGGCCTTCCGGAATGTGGTTTTCTTTATCCCTCATTTAAGGACAGAAGTGTGGATGATGCACATATTGCGGTGCTTGGCAATACAGGCTTTTTACCGTGTAAGTTATAAAACAGGAGGCAATTTGCCTCCTGTTTCTTTATTTGATATTTATACTGTCTCCTGTCTTGCCTAAGAATACTATATATCCGTCTTTGGGAAGAGGTGTCCTGGATGATGCATCCACAACATGTGTTGTAAAGACTTCTTCTCCGTATTTATTGTATACATATACAGAACTGTCCTCAGATCTTTCTGCCACTATTTCATATTCTGCCATATCGGCTCCTATTCTGTACCATGAAGCCTCCATAGTCTTTAATTCAATTGTCTTTATGTCTGTGGTGAGTTCAGGGATATTTTCTACCGGGATACAATTGAGTCCGGTACTTGTTGTAAGTTTCAATCCATTCTCATCCCTTACCAGTTTTATATCTATCAGATCTCTGTTTGCACTGGAAGGAATGGACTGGAATGCTATCGCAGTCGTGCTGTCAACTATTTTTAAAAGTCTCGGGAACCCGCTCATATTTAAATACAGATAACCGTCTGCTACATCCATTGTGTATACAGTGGCTTTTGGCGCTTCATACCATCTTGATGCCTCAAGGTCATCGTACAACATAAAGTCTTTTCCGGATACTGCCTGCCAGCTGTTCCTTACTTCGTCACTTATCGGATTTGCTTCCATCTTTTCTCCGACATATTCCTTACGTTCCAACTGTCCGAGTCCGACCTTTGTATCCTGATAATCTATGGCAAAGTATATCTTTCCGTCTTCGTTTTTGACGAATTTTATTTTCACAGGATTTTTTGCAATACGCACATCGCCCAAATTTCCGTTTTCAATTTTATATGCAAGCTCTACAAATACTCCGTCTTCTGTCAGCATATAGTCCGATTCATCTGCATAAAAAGGAGTGACCGTGGTTACATGCATATACTTATAATCAGGGAAGGAAATAACATTTACGACAGCTCCCCCATCTCTCATATTACCTGAGGTATACATTCCCGCATATTCATCAAAGGAAGCCGGTATTTCGTCTGTTACTTTTATTTCGGGCTGATCTGTATCTTTTACCTCTATACCTCTGTCGGCAAGTATTATATCGAGAATATCCATAGCCAGAGTTCCGTTGTAGGAGCTGGAACCACCGTTGGAAAGCACCGCGATGCTTATATTTTCTTCAGGCGCCACTCCTAAAAATGCGTGATTAAATCCTACATCGCCGCCTTTCGCCAGGAACTTTACTCCCGCAGCATCATATCTGGGCATATTTACATAGTCCCATCCCAGTCCGCTGCCGTCCCTGTATTCATCATCACTCACACTGACCGCCATTTCATTTTTTGAATTTTCCGAAAGAATCGCTTCGTTTCCGGCAAAAAAACATGTTCCGAAATTTGCTATATCTTCGGCTGTCGCATAAACACCACCTGCTCCGAGGCACATTACCGATTCATTTTCGTAATGAAGATTGTTTGCTGAGAATTCTGCAACCAGTCCTTTTTCGTTAG
>JAEEGH010008953.1_pt1 | contig 23502 bp, 22 predicted proteins | sample 9134181 | NCBI WGS metagenome assembly JAEEGH01 (sample SAMN16246544, study PRJNA631951) | gut metagenome | biome: gut microbiome; feature: rumen; material: DP-attached | host: Bos | place: Iran: Karaj | collected 2018-10
CGATCGAAAAGCTGAAGCTGACCTACGGCGTCGTCAGCGAAAAGGACCGGCGCGGGTACGGACTCTATATCCCGATGTGGGAACTATGTTACCGGACGGACACGGACGATCAGGCAGGCTTTTGGAAGATCTATCTGTCCGCGCTCGACGGCTCGACCGTGGAACCGCGCATCACGACCGACAGCCTGCTTCGCGAATCGCAGAACCCGTAAACGCAAAAAAACGGACCGCAGAGGTCCGTTTTTTCATCCCAAAGAGTTTATCTGCGCCGTGAGCCCTGCGCGATCGAGAACAGGCGCAGGACGGTGACGAACGAGCCGAGCGCGGCGAGCACATAGGTGAGCGCGGCGGCGCGCAGCATCTTCTTCGCGCCGGGCAGTTCGTCGTCGGTCAGATAGCCGCCGGCGGTCAGCATGTCGAGCCCGCGGCGCGAGGCGTTGAACTCGACCGGCAGGGTGACGAGCTGGAACAGCAGCACCGCCACGTACAGCACGACGCCGGTCATTGCGATATAGTAGCCGACGTTGCCCGCGCCCGCGGCAAAGATCGAAAGCAGCAAGCCGCCGACCACCAGGAACGGTCCGATCCGGCTGCCGAGATTCGCCGCCGGCAGGATCACGCTTCTCAGCTTCATCGGCGCATAGCCTTCGTTGTATTGCAGCACGTGCCCGATCTCATGCGCGGCGACGGCGTAGGCGGAGACGGAATCGGAATGATAGACCGCCTCGGACAGCCCGACGACCTGGCTTCTCGGATCGAAATGGTCGGTCAGCTCTCCGGCGACCGGCTGCACCGGAAGCGTCAGTCCGTTCTGCCGCAGCAGCTCCTGCGCAAGCTGCGCGCCGTAGATTCCGCGATAAGCGGGCGACTGCGCGTACTTGCGGAACACCCGCTGCACGTGCGACTGCGCAACAAGCGAAAGAATCATGATTGCGATTGCGATAAAATAATACAGATAACCTTCCATACGCATATTATACCGAAATCCTCTTACAAATACCATTGCAAAACGTGAAAAATATGTTATAATTCTCTGTACAAATTGCGAAAAAGAGCAGGTTAATCCCCTCAGGAGGCAGGTTTATGCAATACTTGAAGCTTAAGGACATCCAGAAGGCGCCGGAATCCTACGTCGGCGCGATCACCGTCTGCGGTTGGGTACGCACCGCGCGCGAAGGCAAATCGGTCGGCTTTATCGAGCTCAACGACGGCACCTCGTTCCGTCCCGTGCAGATCGTCTACGCGAACGACGAACGCAAGCTCGGCAAGGGCATCACGACCGGCTGCGCCATCGTCGTCGACGGCGAACTGGTGCTGACGCCGGACGCGCCGCAGCCGTTTGAGATCCACGCAAACGCGATCACGATCGAAGGCGAATGCCCCTCGGACTATCCGATGCAGAAGAAGCGCCACACGCTCGAGTATCTGCGCACGATGCAGACGCTCCGTCCGCGCACGAACACCTTCCTTGCGACGTTCCGCGTGCGCTCGGTCGTGGCGGCGGCGATCCACGAGTTCTTCCAGGACCGCGGCTTCGTCTATGTGCACACGCCGATCCTGACGAACGCCGACTGCGAAGGCCGCGGCGAGATGTTCCAGGTCACGACGCTCGATCTTGAAAACCTGCCGCGCACCGAGGACGGCAAGGTGGACTATTCGCAGGACTTCTTCAAAAAGCCGGTGCATCTTTCCGGTTCCGGTCAGCTGTACGGCGAAGCGTTTGCGCTGGCGTTCCGCGACATCTACACCTTCGGTCCGACGTTCCGCGCCGAGTATTCCTTCACCGCGCGCCACGCGAGCGAGTTCTGGATGATTGAGCCGGAGATGGCGTTCTGCGATCTCGAGGGCGATATGGACGTTGCCGAAGCGATGGTCAAATACATCATCCAGACGGTGCTCGACCGCTGCCCCGCCGAGATGGAATTCTTCAACAAGTTCGTCGACAAGGGACTCTTTGACCGGCTGCACAACGTGCTGCACAACGAATTCCGCCGCCTGACCTACACCGAGGCGATCGAGATCCTCAAGAATTCCGGCGAGCCGTTCGAATATCCGGTCGAATGGGGCGTCGATCTGCAGAGCGAGCACGAACGCTATCTGACCGAAAAGGTCTTCGGCAAGCCCGTGTTCCTCACCGACTATCCGAAGGACATCAAATCGTTCTACATGAGTCAGAACGACGACGGCAGGACCGTCGCGGCGGCGGACCTGCTGGTGCCGGGCGTCGGCGAGATCGTCGGCGGCAGCCAGCGCGAGGAGCGCTACGACGTGCTCGACGCGCGCTGCAAGGAGCTCGGCATGGACATGCGCGAGTACCAGTGGTTCCTCGACCTCAGAAAGTACGGCGGCGTCAAGCACGCGGGCTTCGGCCTCGGCTTCGAGCGCATGGTGATGTACCTCACCGGCATGCAGAACATCCGCGACGTCCTGCCCTTCCCTCGCACCGCAGCAAACCTCGAAATGTAAACAACAACGCAAAAGCCGCCCGCAGGGGCGGCTTTTCTCGTTTTTTAGGCGGCGGGGAACTGCGCCATCAGCTGCTCGAACGCGGCGCGTCCGAGGCTGCTGCGGATCTGCGCATACGACTGCGCGTAGGCGCCTTCGCCGGCATAGAACTGTCTGCGCTGTTCGGGCGAAAGCCGGGACAGCAGGTTCGCCGCCGTGCGGTAGTCGACGTCCGTGCTTTCGGCGGGCTGCGCGCCGGACATCATCGCGTCGATCAGCGGATACCTTCCGTCCTGCGCTTCACTCTGCGCGCCTGCACGGCCGCCGCCGGAGCGGTGATACGCGCTGTACAGCGCCTGTGCCGCCGCTGCCGCCTTTTCGCGGGCACGGTTGATCTGCTCCGCGTTGAATTTGTCGACGTCGATCTTCTGTTCCTGCTGCGCGCGCATCGCGTCATACAGCTGTCCGGCGAGCGTCGATGCGTAATCGCTTTCGAGATCGTCGACGTCCTGCGCTTCGCTGCGGAACGCGCGGTCCTTGACGTCGGTCACATAGGTGCTCGTGCCCATGCCGCGCGCCAGCGCGTCGGCGTCGAGCTCCGCATTCTGCCGCTCGGTCCGCTCCTGCCGCGAGCGGATCGCCTGTTCGTACGCCGGACGCAGCCAGTTCGAGATCGTGTCGCGCAGCACGTCCTCGTCGAGCGGCGTGAACGACACGGTTTCCGGCAGATACGTCTTGAGCATCTCCGAAAAGATCGATTCGAACGACGGCGCGTCGCTGCCGCTGCCGCCGCCCGATCCGCCCGTCTGTGTCCGCCCGCTCTGCCTGCGCGTCAGCGGATCCTTGATCGGCGGTGTCAAAAGTCTGATGGGTGGGATTCGTACCATTCTCATTCTCCTTCCGTAAGTTCGGCAAGTGCCGATTCGAGTTCCGAGAGCTTGCTGTACAGAAGCTCCAGGTTCTGGTTCAGATTGTTTTCGTTCTGCGCGACGCTGCTGTCGTATGCGTCCCGATCCTCGTCTTTTTGGGGCATTCTACCGAGATAGATCGGAAACAGCGCCTGCATGCCGGTCGGGATGTATGCCATACGCGCCTCCTTTACACCGGACGGCGCTGCACGTCAAAGAGCAGCGACGCCTTCGCGTCCAGACGCATCGGCTGTCCGTTCACATTCGAGAACGACAGGCGGAACACGCGCCCGACGCCGCGCAGCGGAATCTCCGTCACCGAATGCGGCGTATCGGAGAAATGCGCCTGCGTCTGATATGCGCCGCCGTTTGTCAGCACGCGCACCAGCACGTCCCCCTCGCCGCTTGCGGTCAGCATCAGCAGCGTCTTGTTCGCTTCCTTGTGCCCGAAATCCTGCACCGGCATGTCCCACCACGCCTCGATCCGGTCGCCGTCGTAGTCGGGACTGTCGTCGAACCGCACCAGCTTGCCCGTCGACGTCAGCGCATACAGCTCGCCGGACAGCGACTGGATATCCGCAAGCAGGAATCCGGTGCGGAGCATATAGGTCCCGCGCAGAAGGTCGTATTCGATCATCGTGTCCGCGTACGAAACGACGTCGCAGGAGCGAAACGCGAAGTACAGCCGGTCGCCGCACGCCGCGGATACCGTCCCGTCGAGCTTCGCTTCCTTCAGAAGCGGCAGCAGCGCAGCGGCATTCGCCGGACGGCGCACCGTTTGCCCGTCGTAGCAGCAAAGCCCGCCGTCGGACAGAAAATACAGCCGGTCCGTGTATCGCACGATCGCCGTATGCACCGGCATCTCGTACGCCGCGTCGATCGCGGTGATGCGGAAATTCGACGGACGGTCGCCGAGCAGGCGGAACACGTTGTTTCTCGTGAAGATCAGCAGCTGATTCGACAGCGCCGCCAGTCCGGTGATCGGATCGTCGCTGACGCCGATATCCACAAACCCGCCGGAGACGTTCTCGCTCGCGGGATCCTGCCGCCAGTCGTCGATGCCGCGGTCCGCGCCGGGCGCTTTGCTCCAGTAGAGGCGGCTCGGCGCAAGCATGTTGCCCGCCGCAAACAGCCGTCCGAAGTACAGTTCCGCGCAGCTGACCGGCACATCGCTGAGCTTTTCCGCCGAGCCGAACGGCGTGATTTCGTGCGTCAGCGGGTTGTAGAGGATCGGCTGCCCGTTGCCGTACACGATCAGCAGGCGGTCCTGACTCTCGATGCGGACCGGCAGAAAATCGATCCGATCCGCCGAAAGCTCGTTCGCAAACGTGTGGATCTGCCGCCATTCACGCTGCGCCGAACGGTAGTAGTACAGCGCATCCCGCGACACGGCGAGATACCGCACGCCCTGCTCGGTCGGATACAGAAACATGCGCAGCAGCGGCGTCTGTGCGGAAAGGATGCCCGAAGCCGCGCGGGAAAACCCGCCCGCCGTGCGAAGATCGCCGGAACGCGTGTCCATGTTGCACGCGTCGGGGCTCTGATCCGCGCTCATCAGCGCTTCCGAAAGGTCCATGCGCACGCCGGAGAACGCGGGCAGCATGCCGTAGGTATATGCCATACGCGTCCCTCCTCAATACCGGTTCAGGATCGCATAGCCCGCGGGCTCGTCCATGTCCATCCGGAGTCTGCGCTTGCGCCGTTCGTACAGCGCCATGACCGTGTTCGCGTGGTTCAGTCCCTGCGCGTCGTTGTGCATCTCGAACCGCGCCACCATGTACAGCACGATCAGCGGATGGCAGGCGGACGGCAGCTCCGGCACGTCGGTCGGCTGCGACAGCGCGTTCGGCAGATACCGGTAGACCACGTGGACCGGACCGTCCTGTACGCCCTTCAGATGCAGCGTCATAGTATTCGGTCCGTAATAGAACGGCATGCGCAGTCCGCCGCGCTCCACGCCGAGCACCTTGGAAACGGTGCGCGGCAGCGTCGCAAGATCGATCGTCCCGTTTGCGATCGCCGCCGGATCGCGCCGCCACGGGCGCAGGGATCTCGTGAGATCGTCGATCGCGTCGTTCGCAAAGCCGGTCAGCTTCTCCCGCCACAGCGGCAGCGCCGCCGTGTCCGACGGATGCTCGAGCTCGGCAAGCGCCAGATTGATCAGTTCCGTGAGCGTCATGCCGATCACCCGATCTTTCTGCCGCCGACGTCCCTGTACGCCGAGACCATGCGCGCGCCTTCCTGCAGCGCGGCGCGGCTTTCGCGGATCACCGCCGCGATCCTTTTGGGCACCTCCACGACCTTATCCGTCGGAATCCGGAAGGCGACGCCGTTGACCGCCCCTTCCAGGAACGGACCGACGGACTCGCTCGGCAGGTAGATCGAAACGGTCGGTTCCTTCTGTTCGTTTACATTCGTTTTCTTGCTTTCTTCCTTCATGCGGTTTCTCCTTTCTCCTTGCGTCGTCGGCGCAACCCGTCGGGCCGCCCGTACCGGCGGCCCGTATCGTCCTTTCGGCCCTTACTCGCTGACGCCGTGCTCGATGCGCACGATCCAGAGCGGGTTCAGAACCTTTGCCGCGTACGCCGCGACCTTCGCGCCGACCGTCGAACGCTGGTTGAGCGGATCTGCGCTGCCTTCGGAGCCGCAGGGCTTGATGATCGTCTCGATCGTGCCGGAGCCGTCGATGTCGATGACGCCGTACGCGTCCGCGCCGAACACCAGCGTTGCGTGGACGTCCGCCTGCTTGTGCGTGCCGGATTCCTCGCCCGCGTCGGTCGTGTAGACCGGATCGTTGATGCGATACGTGATCGCCGTGTCGATCGTGAGGACGTTGGTCTCCGCGTTGTACGCCGTGATCTCGTATTCGGAACCGTTGATCGTGATGACGTTGCCCGCAACCAGATACGCCTTTTCACGGTCGCTCGGGACGGTCTTGAGCTCGATGCTGTTCGTATTCGTGCCCGCCGTCTTGGCGCGGTTGTAGAAGGACTGGCGATAGACCTTCGCCTCGGTCGCTTCAACGAATACGACGCCGAACAGACGCCCGATCTCGCCGGAATAGATCTGCTCCGCATTGCTGTACTTGGAAACATCCTGCCAGAGCGGATCGTTCTGCAGATCGTAGGTCGCGTCGGGCGAGCAGATGCAGACGAAGTGCGGACGGCGCACGCTGCCGTCCGACGCGGTGTTGAACATGCGCGCCTTGTTCTTCTTGAGCGTGCGGACCGCCTTGCGGATCTCGGTCACGGTCAGAACGTCTTCGGAGCCGATTTCGCTGCGGTCCTCCTTGCCGTTCGCGTACTGCACGTTGGTCGTCGCGCACATCGCGTCGCGCGTTACCCACTCGATGACGGTGCCGAGCTGTTCGCCCAGAAGCTCCGCGGAGTCGGCGATCACCTCGTCGTATGCGGTCATGTCGAGCAGATCGGAGATCTCGACGTACGCGCCGTACTGCGCGACCTCGGCTTCGACCTTGGACTGCGAAAGCACCTGTCCCGCGGGCGTGATGCCCTCCTCGAGCGTCAGGCTCGCGACGTCGGGCGTGAACAGATCGTACTTGCGGAACTCCACGCGCTTGCCGCCGTGACGCGGAATGCTGCGCTTCTGTCCGAACTCTGCGTGCACGAGCCGCGTCTTGGCGGTTTCGAGCAGCTTCTTGTCATAGAATTGCTTATTGAAATAAGCGGTGTTGGCTGTGTTGATCGTCGTGTTCATGAATTCGATTCTCCTTTCTCAGATGTGGACGCGTCTGCCGTTTCTTGCGGCGTTGCGGTACTGCTGTTCGAGCGCGCGGAACGATTCGCCGGACATCGCCATGTAGTTCGGCGTCGCCGAGACGGCGCGGTCGGTGCGCTGGCTTTTGGGCAGGGCTCTCTGCGCCTGCATCTTTTCGCCGAGATGCGCCTTCGCGTTCTGTTCGGCTTCCTCCGCACGGCGCTCCGCCGCATAGATGCGGACGGCCGCCTTCGGTTCGAACTCCCTGAGAAGCTCCGCAAACGCGCGGTCCTTCACGGCTGCCGCGAGATCAAAGCCCTCCGGCAGCGCGCCTTCGCGCTCCATTTCGACCAGTGCGTTCGCCGCTTCGACAAAGGGATTTTCCTCCCGTTCGACCGGTTCCGGCGCGGTCTCTGCCTGTTGTTTTCTGAAGATCATGTGTTGCCTCCAAACCATTTGTTTTTCTTTTTCTGCTGCGGGAACAGCGGTTCCGCCGCCGCTTCCGCTTCCCGGATGTGCTTCAGCACCTGCTCCTTGCCCTCAAAGACCATCAGCTCGATCGCCTGTTCGCGGTCGACCGCGCCCATGGAAAGCAGCTTGAGCATCAGCTCGTTCTGTGCGTCCGAGGCGAAACGGCTGCGCTTGACCGCCTTGATCGAGATCGCAAACTCGATCGGCAGCTCCACGCCGCCCGGCGCGGTCCGGTTCATCAGCTCGCTGTCGAAGAGTACCTCCTTCGGCTGCCCGTCGACGGTGATCGTGACCGGACGGAGGAAGCAGTTGAACTCGCGCTCGGTCTCGATCTCCATGCGCACCGCCTGACGGAACGCCTCGTGCATCTGCTCGGTCGCCATGCGGGCGCGCTTGGTGCTCATCTCCTGCAGCGCTTCGATCGCGCGCGCCGCGGTCACGCCGCTTGTGACGTTTCCGCGCGAGCTTTCGTTGGCGCCGCTCTCCTCCTTGATGTCCTCGCGGATCGCGCGGATATAGGAGAGCAGGTAGTTCGGCAGCGGCGGCGTGGAAAACCACGTCACGCCGTTGAGGCTCTCGCCGGTGTGCACGTCCTTGGACCAGTCGCGAAGATCGTCCGGATCGAAGCCGGACGCGTCGGTGACCAGCAGCTTGTTGCGCGAGGCGAGCAGAGCGTTTTTCAGCACGAGCTGATCGAGCTTGTCCGCGTAGCGCTGCTGCGTGCCGAACAGATCGATGATCCCGAAGCCGAGGGCGCTTCCCTTACGCGGGTAGAGCGTCGTCAGTACGAACGGGTACTGACCGTGTGCAAAATAGCCCTCCGGCTTCACGTCGCGGCTGTCCTCGAGCACCGTCCCGCCCGAGAGGATCGCCATGTGTACGCGATACGTCTCGGTCTTCGCGTCGAACTCGCGCCACCAGTATTCGAGCAGCAGGCGCGCTTCCTTCGGATCGGGCGAGAGGATCTCGTCGGTCATCAGCTCCGCCGCGTCAACGGGTTGTTCGTCGATCCGCGCGGCAGTGTCGGGATAGTGCGCTTCGATCCACTCCTTCGAGCGCAGCGCCAGCTTAAAGACCGCACGCCCGTCCTGCAGGTCGGTCACCATCGGATCGAACAGGATGTTGCGGATGTCGACGCGCCTCAGGTATGCGCCGCCGAGCCCGCCGTTCTGCGCGCCGTCGTAGCCGACCTCCTGCACGCAGTAGCCGCCGACCAGCAGATCGTGGATCAGCATGCGGTACTCCACGGGATAGGACGCCGCATCGTGGTTGCGCCGCACGACCGCCTCCACCACGCGGGCGATAAAGACGTCGGACGCGTTCTCGGGCGTGATGACCGCTTCCGGCACCTGGTCCATCAGATCCGCGGTGATGTTCTCGATCGTCGACTGCAGGATCGGCGTCACGGGACGCGGCTCGTTCGGATCGGTCACCGGCACGTCGTACCAGTGCTCGCCGCGATACATGCGCTCGTTGTGCTCCTGCCGCCGCCATTCTCCGGCATAGGCGTTGCGGAACTCGTTGAACAGCGTCATCGCCCGCTCCGCCAGCTGCCGCTTCGTATCGGATTTTCTGTAATTCATATCGTTTTCCTTTCCTTTTTCGTGCTATATCCCGCAGAATCCCGTCAAAGCCGGCTTCGCGGTCGAAAGCGGGTCATAGCGTCTTGCCGGGGTTTGCGGCTTCGGTTCGTTCGCCCGCGGGCGGGACATCAGCCCGTATCGCAGCGCTTCCGGCGCGTGGTCCTCGCAGGCGTCGGAGACGTCCTCCGGAACGTGCGCGTCGTAGGTCAGCGCGGGCAGGGTGCGGATGAGATTGCCGCAGTTCTCGAAGATCAGCAGATTCGGCGCGCCGTCCTCCCGGACCGCGAGATTTTCGCGCACGCGCTGCCAGCCCGGGATGCGCGCATGGTCCGCCGGAATCAGCGGCACGCCGTTTTTCGCGAACACCTCCGCGATGCAGGTCCCCTCCGCGCCCTTCAGCCCGCGCTGCTGCCACGCGTCCGGCGAAGCGACGGTGTAGGCGATGCGCTCGCCCGCCGAAAGCGTGCGCACCCGCTTTGCGATCTCGCTCGACAGCGTCTTACGAAGATACAGTTCCCGGTACACATACAGCCTGCCTTCCGGCGCCACCGCGAACCAGAGCACGCAGCACGGATCGTTGTAGCCCCAATCCATTGCGCGAAAGCGCTTCCACTCCTTCGGGAGTTCCGTTGGCTTCACGACGTGTATGCTGCGGTCGAATTCCTGAAAATACTGTCCCTCGAGCACATCCCAGTTGCCGTCGAGATATGCCTTGCGCAGATGTTCGGGAAGGTTTCGGAGCGTTTCGAGGTACTGCGGGTTCCGGGCGAGCAGAACCGGATTGTCCGTCACCCTCGCCGGAATGAACACATAGTCCTCCGCGCGCTCGCTGTTGCGGTAGTTCCGGTCGATGAACAGGCGCTTCACCCACGCGTGTCCCACCCCGCCGGGGTTGCAGGTGTAGTACATCCGCGGAGAGAAATCGCTGCGCACCGAGCGGTTGCAGGTCGTCAGAAACTGCATCTGCGATTCGGTGAAATGCGTCGCCTCCTCGAGTCCGACGACGTCGTATTCCTGTCCCTGATACTGGAACACATCGGCTTCGCGGTCGCAGTAACCGAGCTTGATGCGGCTGCCGTTCGGAAAGAGGAAGGCGCGCTGCGTGCTTTGGTAGTCGACCGCGCCGTACAGTTCCTTCTGCAGCGGCAGAACGTGGTTCTCATAGAGCTCCGGCAGCGTGCGGCGCAGAAGCAGCAGCCGAAGTCCCGGATAGCGAAAGGCAAGGAGCACGAACTTTCTGCGCATCGCCCACGACTTGCCGCCGCCGCGCGCGCCGCCGTAGGCAATGTGCCGTGCTTCGGCAAGGAAGAACGCCTCCTGTTTCGGGTTCGGCGTGCCCGAAAGCGTCAGGATCATTTCGCGTACCTCAGAAGCGGCTCGTCCATCGTAACGTGCATCGCCGGTGCGTCGCCGCTCTCCGCCGAAGTCCCGATCGATCGAAGGACCTCCAGCGCGACCTGATAGGTCAGCTCGCCGAGCAGCGCGCGCTCCTGCGTGTACGCCGCCACCTTGAGAACCGCATCGAACAGCAGCCGGTCTTTCGCCGTGCGGCGCGGTTCACGGCAGACTTTGACAAGCGCTTCGGGCGGCAGCTTCGCCGCCCTTGCCAGGCCGAACAGGGTGTAGGGGATCTGTCTCTCTTCGAATCCGCCGTTTTTCAGCGGGATGCGCTCGCGCGTTGCATCGCATGCCGCAAAGTACGCCCGGATCGCCTGTGCCGTTGCTTCCGTTTGTTTGTTCATGTTTGCCTCCCTGTCTTTCGCTGAACCGATCATAACCGAAAAGCAAGCGGAAAATTTACCTTTTTTCGAACGATTTTCGTTACAAAAAAACGCCCGAAAACAGGGCGTTTTTTCGCAATTGGAGTGAATTTGACACAATTCGGACCGAAATGCGCGCAAACACGGCGGATTACGGGACGCAATCCCAACTGTCCGCCGTTTTGCATAGAATACCAGGGACGGCTTTCGCCGTCCGGAAAGGAGTATGCTATGGCAACCATCATCAATCAGGCAAACCTGACCTATACATACGGCACAACGACGGCAAGCGTGCTGTCGAATCCCGCGGCGACCGAACGCACCGAAGCGCTCGCGATCGAAAAACGCGCGCTCGAAACCGCGTATCGCGCGGGGGACGAACTGACCTATCTGATCGCGGTGCAGAACGGCGGCGCCGCGCCGGTGACGAACCTTGCGGTGCAGGACAATCTCGGCGCAGCCGGCGGCGTCGTGCCGCTGACCTATACCGGTCCCGCGTCGCTGTACATCGACGGCGTGTTCTCCGAAACCCTGTCGCCCGAGATCGATGAAACCGGCGCGACCTTTACGATTCCGGAGCTGCCCGCCGGTTCCAACGCGCTGATCGTGTATCAGGCGGCGGTCAACGGCTATGCGCCGCTGACGGAGGGCGGCGAAATCACCAACACCGCCTCGATTCAGAACGGCGCGGGCGATCCGCTGACCGCATCCGCAACGGTGCCGGTCGATGCGTACGCCGACGTCTCGATCGAAAAGGAAATGTCCCCGAACCCGATCGAAGCGGGCGGACGGCTCGTCGTGACGTTCACGATCGAAAACCGCGGCAACGTCGAGGCGACCGATCTTGTGCTGACCGACGCGTTTCCGGTCGCGCTTTCCGACGTCGCGGTGACGGTCAACGGCGCGTCCGTGACCGATTTCACCTTCGAGGACAACACCCTGACGCTGCCCGCAAGCGAAGCGACCACGCTGACCGTGCCCGCCGCGACCTTCGAGACCGCCGCATCCGGCGCCGTCACGATCGTCCCCGGCACCCTGACCGTCACCGTAACCTGCACGATCTGACGTCCTCTGCCTCCCTTTTCCGAGGGAGGCGTTTTTTTGCTTGAAAACGGACGGAAAACATGCGATACTGGAACAAAGGAACGGAGGACCATCGCATGAAGCAGTACATCGTCGACGCGTTTACGGACAAACCGTTTTCGGGCAATCCCGCGGCGGTCGTGATTCTCGACCGCCCGATTCCGGATCGTCTGATGCAGAGGATTGCAGCGGAAAACAATCTGGCGGAGACCGCGTTTGCCGTCAAAGAAGGCGACGTCTACAACCTCCGGTGGTTCACGCCGAGCATGGAGGAGGAGCTTTGCGGACACGCGACGCTTGCGGCGTCGTTCGTGATCCTGAACTTCGTCGAACCCGACGCGGACGAGGTGCGCTATACGTCGATCGGCGGTCCGCTCTCGGTGCGCCGTACGGGCGAGCTCTATGAACTGAATTTTCCGACGTTCGCGCTTACGGAGATCCCCGTGACCGACGCGATGGAGCGCGCGTTCGGCGCGCGTCCCGTGCATGCGATCCTCGGACTCGATCTGAACTGCGTCTTTGCCGATGAAGAAACGGTGCGCGCGCTCGAACCGGACTATGCGCTGCTGAAAACGCTGCCCGGACGCATCTGGAACGCCACGGCAAGGGGCAGCGCATACGACTGCGTATCGAGAAGCTTCACGCCCGAGACCGCCGTGCCGGAGGATCCGGTCTGCGGCTCGGCGCACTGTCAGATTGCGGACTACTGGGCAAAAACGCTCGGCAAAACCGTGATCCGCGCCTTTCAGGCTTCGCCGCGCGGCGGCGAGCTGCGCTGTGAACTGCTCGGAAACGGCCGCATCGCGCTTGCCGGAAAGGCGGTCCTCGTCGCCGTCGGCGAATGGACGCCCGCCGCGCTGCAAAACTGAGCGAAACCAAAAGGGACAGTCCCGATCGGGGCTGTCCCTTTTCTGTTGCGGTTCGGATTGCGGCGGCGTTTGTCCGGCCGCCCGCAGGATGCGATTTGTTTTCTACCGTTCAAACCATTTCAGAAGCTTCCTCTTCCGCTCGCCCGCTTTACCCGAATAGGGATGCTCGCGAAGCGGCAGATTCATGTGCGTCCTGCCCGTGAGAACTGTCTGCGGATGCGTGAATTCGCGGAAGCCCCATTCGCCGTGGTAGGCGCCCATGCCGGAATGTCCGGTGCCGTTGAACGGCACGCCCTTGACCATCATGTGGATACAGACCTCGTTGATGCAGCCGCCGCCGAACTGCAGCGTGCGCATCACGCGGTTTGCCCACTTCCTGTCGGACGTGAAAACGTACATCGAAAGCGGATGCTCGCGCTCGGCGATCACGTCAAGGAGCGTTTCGATTTCCGCATCCCGGTACGGCACGACCGGCAGCAGCGGGCAGAACAGCTCGTGCCGCACGATGTCCTCGTCGATCTTCACGGGATACAGGATCGTCGGCGCAAACCTGACCGTCTCGCGGTTTCCGGTGCCGCCGAAGATCACGCGGTCCCGGTACTGTTCGGTCAGACGCTCGCATTTTTCGTAGACCTTTTCGGTGATCAGCTTCGGATAGTCGGGATTCTCCTCCGCCTTTTCGCCGATCTGCCGGATGAATTCCTTTTTCAATTCCGCAAGGAAGGGTTCGGCAACCTCCTCGGCGACGGCGATCTGGTTGATGTTGATGCAGATCTGCCCCGCGTTGCACAGCTTGAAGAACGCAATCTTGCGCGCGGCGTCCCGTAGGTTTGCGTCCTTTCGGACGATGCACCAGTTGCCGGTCTCGCCGCCGAGCTCCAGGGCAACCGACGTCAGATGGCGGGACGCGCGTTCGAGCACGTGCTTTGCCACCGCGGGCGAGCCGGTATAGAAGATCTTGTCGAACCGCTCCTCGAGGCACATGTCCGCCACGTCGTGTCCGCCGTCGACGACCGTGACAAACTCCTCGGGATAGATGTCGGCGATCAGCTTTTTCAGCGCTTCGGTGCTTGCCGCGGACTTGGAGCTCGTCTTGAGCACCGCGGTGTTGCCGCCCGAAATGCTCGCCGCGAGCACGCCGAGCGTCAAGAGAATCGGGAAATTGAACGGCGAGATGATGAGCGACACGCCGTAGGGCATCTTGTACACCGTAGTGCGGGTGCTCGGAAAGCACATCAGGCCGGAGAAATGACGCTCCGGTCTTGCCCAGCGGCGCAGTCCGTGCAGGATCTCGTTGACCTCGACGATCACCGGTCCGAGATCGCAGAGGTACGCCTCGACCGGACTCTTGCGCAGATCGTCGTACAGCGCTTTTTCGAGCATGTCCCTATGATCGAGCACCGCCTGCCTGAGCTTTTTCAGCTGTTCGATGCGCCAGTTGACGTCGAGCGTCGCGCCGGTGCGGAAGAACGCCCGCTGCTTTTCGACGATCGCGTGTACGGTTTCCTGTGTGTATGCCATGTTCAAGCCCTCTTTTCGTCGTTCTGTTTGCGTTCGAGGAAGCGCAGCAGCATCCTGTGCTGGGATCTGAGATACAGCGCGCGTACCGGCGGCAGCACGTTCATCAGAAACCGGCTCGGCAGATACACCGGACAGGGATAGACCTGTTTGCGTCCGCGCTCGATGCCGCGGACCGTCGCCTTCGCCACCGCCTCCGCCGTCTGCACCGGGAACGGCTGCTCGACCTTGTGCCCTGCGCCGCCGACCTCGAAGAAGTTGGTCTTGGTGGACACCGGATAGACGCAGGTGATTTTGAGATTCTTCGGCGACTCTATGCGGATCGCCTGCTGAAAGCCCTTCATCGCGAACTTGGTGGAGGCGTACAGCGCGTAGCCCGGCAGCGCCATCTCGCCCATCGCGGAAATCGTATAGACGAGGTGTCCCTCCCGCCCGTTCAGGTGGTTCAGGTACTTCGAATAGCTGTACATGCAGGAGAAGGTGTTGAGCGAGAAGATCTTTTCGATGCGGTCCCAGTCTTCGTAGTCGTAGCGCTCGTAGTACGGCGCGCCCGCGTTGCAGATCAGGACGTCGATTTTCTCAAACTGCTCCGCCGCCTTTTCAAACAGAGCGTCCACGCCCTCCCGCGTGCTGAGATCGCACGGAAAGAGCGTCACATTTTCGCCGAATCCGGTGAGCTTCTGAATGCTGCGGCTTGCGGCGATGATGCGGTTGTTCTGTTCCGGCTTCGCCAGCATTTCGAGGATCGACTTGCCGATCCCGCTGGACGCGCCGGTGATCACGATGGTTCGGTTTGCAATCATGGCTGCTTCTCCTTACGATTGATACGAGAGTTTCTGAACAAGCTCATAGGCTTGCTTGATGACGGTTTTCAGGCTGCCGACCTTGTCGCAGTCGCCGACAAAATACACGGGCTTGCCGCCCTTCCGCTCCCGGAGCGCAGCAAAGCGCGTGTCCGGCGCGTAGCCGACCGACAGGATGACCGAATCCGCGGGCACGACCTTTTTGCCCTCCGGCGTGTGCAGCACGACGCCCTCCCCGGTGATCGCCTCGACCGTCGCGTTCAGGTACGCCGGGACCTTGTGATAGCGCAGCAGTTCGCGGAGCATCGACGAATTTGCCATGCAGATGCCGCGCGCGCCGACGAGATACGGCGTCATTTCAACGACCGAGGGGAACTTGCCCTGCAGCGCAAGCTCGTACGCGATCTCGCAGCCGGTCAGTCCGCCGCCGATGATGACGACGTCCTTTCCGACCTCCGCTTCGCCGTTCAGGAACTCCGTCGCGGTGATCGCCTTTTCCGCGCCGGGGATCTTCAGCGTTCTTGCGTGCGCGCCGGTCGCGATCACGATCACGTCCGCGTCGAGCGCGTCGACGTCCGCAATCTCCGTGTGCATGTGCACCGCCGCGCCGTAGCTTGCAAGCTGCCTCCGATACCAAAGGAGCAGTTCCTTGTCCTTTTCCTTGAACGACATCGCCGCCGCGGCGTTGAACACGCCGCCGAGCCGGTCCGTCTTTTCGTAGAGATCGACCTTGTGCCCGCGAAGCGACGCCTGGATCGCCGTCTCCATACCGCCGATGCCGCCGCCGATCACTGCGATCCGTTTCGGGTTTTTCGCGGGATCCCTGCGGTATTTCGTTTCGTTGTTCGTCCACGGATTCAGGACGCACCGCCCCATCTCGACGTGCATCGGATCGATGTCCGTGCCCTTGCCGTTCAGACCGTTGAACGGCAGGCACGCGCCGTGGCAGGCGATGCACGGCCGCACGTCGTCGAGCCGGTCCTCTTTGATCTTGGTGATAAACTCCGGATCGCACAGAAGCTGCCGCCCGACGCCCATCGCGTCGATCCTTCCCGCCGCGATCGATTCCGCCGCCGCGTCCGGCTGCATACGCCCCGCGCACACGACCGGCTTGGTCGTAAACCGTTTGATGTGTTCGACGTCACTGAGGTTCATGTTCAGCGGCGCGTACACCGGCGGATGCGCCCAGAACCAGGCGTCGTAGGTGCCGTTGTCGCAGTTGAACATGTCGTAGCCGGCTTCCTCCAGAATGCGGATCGCCTGTTCGGACTCCTCCATCGTGCGTCCGACCTCGGTAAACGCCTCGCCCGGCACTGCGCCCTCGTTGAAGCCGCGCGTCATCGAGCGCACGGAATAGCGCAGCGACACCGGAAAATCCTGCCCGCAGACGGTTTTGATCTCTTTGACGATCTCGCAGGCAAAGCGCAGACGGTTTTCGAGGCTGCCGCCGTAGGCGTCGGTGCGATGGTTCGTATACGGCATGGCAAACTGGTCGAGGAGATACCCCTCGTGCACCGCGTGGATCTCCACGCCGTCGACGCCGGCTTCCTTGCAGCGCAGCGCCGTCTGTCCGAACGCATAAACGAACAGCCGGATCATGTCGCCCTTGAACTGCCCCATCTTCACATCCGGATCCCAGACGTTCGGTTCGTCGGGATCGGGCGCGGACCACCACCATCTTGTCATGAGAAACGGCGACGAGACCGTTCGCAAAAAGCCCTTCTTCACGAACGGACGCAGGATCGGCGGCAGCAGCATCGAGCGTCCCGATCCCGCGCTGATCTGGAAAAAGACCTTGGCGCCGCTCTTGTGAATCGCGTCGATCACCGGACGGACCGGCTTGAACACCTCGGGATGCTTGTACACCCATTTGTTTCCGACGATGGAAACCAGCGGGATCAGCCCCGGAATGAACAGACCGATGTTGTTGTCCTTTCGGTCTGCATAGAAGCGGTCGATGCCCTTGACGTAGCCCGTCTTCGCCTCCCACTGGATCATGTTCGTGCCCTCCATGGGCAGCATGACGATGCGGTTCTTGATCGTGACGTTGCCGATCTTCCACGGCGTGAACAGCGGTTCGAATCTCGGATCCATAAAACCCTCCTCAATCTTCTGTTTCCTCTATGATTATAGCATCCGCGCATGAAAAAACAAAGGGAAATGTGCATGATCCTGCGCGAATCGAACGGTTTTGCCGGTCTTTCGTCATGCGGCGTGAGCGACGGACGACCGGCGGCGAGTTTCCTGCCGAACGCCGCCGGTTTTCGGACGAAAGGACGGTTGACAGAGGTTGGAATGTCCGGTATCATGTAAGGGAACAATGCTGGGAGGTGCTTATGCTGATTTCCGAAGTCCGATCCGGTCAATGGACGCTCGCGCTCGACGGGCGCACGCTTTTGGAGCACCGTCCCGACCGTCCGTTTGCGACGGCGATCCGCCGCGAAAAGACCTACGAAGCGAACCGCGGCACCGTGAAGGAACACATCACGGAGGTCGAGCGCGTTGCGCTGACCGAGATTTCCCGAAACGGCAACGCCGTGACGCTTTCGGCGAACGGGCATTCGCTTTCCGTCGACGTCGCGGAGCAGCCCGGCGGCGCTTTGCTGACCTTTTCGGGCGAGGACGGCTGGGCGTACGAATTCCGTCTGCCCGCGATCGGGAACGAAGCGGTGTTCGGCGGCGGCGAACAGTACCGCAAGACGAACCTGAAAGGCGAAACGGTCGTGAACTTCGTCTCCGAACACATCAAGGCAACGACGATCCTCGAAAAAGCGCTTCTTCCCCGCTTCCTCTACCGCGAAAAACCGCACGGCGCAATTGGCAGCTATGCCCCGATGCCGGTCTTTCAGACCGACCGCGGGCGGCTGTTCCTGTTCGACACCTCCGCCGACGGCAAATCGACCTTCGGCAACGACTGCTATACCTTCACGTTCGACGCGTGCCCGAGATCGCTGACGCTTCTTTTCGGCGACTCGTACGACACGCTTTGCGGGTTCCTTGCCGATCGCATCGAAAACCGCCAGTATCTGCCCGAATGGTGCTATGACGGCATGATCCTCGGCATTCAGGGCGGCACGCAGACGATCCTCGAAAAGACCTTCGCCATGCTCGACGCGGGCGTGAAGATCGCGGGCGTCTGGAGTCAGGACTGGTCCGGCGAAAACCGCACGGTCATGGGCAAGCAGGTGTGGTGGAACTGGGAGGTCGATGAGAAGCTCTATCCCGATCTCTCCGGCGCGATTCAAAAGCTCAACGCGCGCGGCGTGCGCTTCCTTGCGTATATCAATCCGTATCTGGTCAAAGACAGCCGCCTGTACAACGAATGTAAGGAAAAGGGCTATCTCATCACGCATGCCGACGGCAGCGTCTATCACATCAAGTCCACGACGTTCGACGCGGGCATGCTGGACCTCACGAATCCCGACGCCGTGCGCTATACGAAGGACGTCCTCATCAAGCGAAACATGCTCGATCTCGGCGTATCCGGCTGGATGGCGGATTTCGGCGAATATCTGCCGGTCGACTGCGTGCTCCATGACGGCGATCCGAAGACGCTTCACAATCAATGGCCGGTCATCTGGGCAAGGATCAACCGCGAGGCGGTCGAGGAGTACGGACGCGACGACGTCATGTTCTTTATGCGCTCGGGCTACCTCGGCATCCAGACCTACGCGCCGGTGCTGTGGAACGGCGATCAGCACACCGACACCACAAAGGACTACGGCATGCCGTGCGTGATGCCCGCAAGCTTCTCTTTGGGCTTTTCGGGCGCGCCGATGGTGCACTGCGACATCGGCGGGTTCTTCTCGTTTCTGAAACTCAAGCGCAAACCGGAGCTGTTCATCCGCTGGATGGAGCTGTGCGCGTTCTCGCTTCTGATGCGCAGCCACGAATCGATCCGCCCGTGGGCGAACGCGCAGTTCGACGCCGAGGAGGTCAAGCCGTACACGGTAAAACTCACGAATCTCCACGCGGCGCTGAAGCCGTATATCGTCCATTGCGCGGAGCTTGCAAAGCGCGGACTGCCCGCCATGCGTCCCGATTTCTACGAGGCGATGGACTATGGGCAAAGCCATGACATGTACAGCTATTATCTCGGCGAGGACCTCTTTGTTTGCCCGGTGATCGAGCGAAAGGCAAAGACGCGCAAGGTCTGTTTACCGCAGGGCGAATGGATCGGCTTCTGGAGCGGCAAGCCGTATGCGGGAAACGCGGAATACACCGTGCCCGCGCCCTTGGGACAGCCGCCGGTATTTTACAAAAAGAACAGCGCGTATGCGGACCTGTTCCGCCGCGCTGCGGATGAAACCAAATAAACAACGGAGGGTAAGGAAGGAATGGAGCAATCGTATATCTCCCGCACCAGCGGAATCAGGATGAAGGACAAGCTCGGCTATGCCTTCGGCGATCTGGCAAGCTGTCTGGTGTTCGGACTCACGCAGAGCGTGCTCAACAAGTTCTACACGGACGTTCTCGAAATCAGCGTGTTGAGCGTCATGATTATGACGATCATCGCCCGCGTCTGGGACGCGATCAACGATCCGATCTGGGGACGCATGATCGACGGCTCGCGCGTGTATCCCGACGGGCGCTACCGCCACTGGCTCAAGATCTTTGCGGTGCCGGTCGCGGCAGCCGCCGTGCTGATGTTTTTGAACGTGAAGGGCTTCCCGAACGCCGGACGCATCGCTTGGATCTACGTGACGTACATCCTGTTCGGCATGCTCTACACCTGCATCAACATCCCCTACGGCTCGATGGCGCAGGTCATCACCTCGGACGACAAGGAGCGCTCGTCGCTGTCCGTGTTCCGTTCGATCGGATCGACGTTCGGCGCGATGCCCGCGATGGTGCTCGCCTCGTTCTGCTACGTCGCGATGACCGACGCAAACGGCAACAAGGTGCTCGGCGCGGACGGCAAGGTGCTGAAGGTCATGAGCCCCTCGATCACGCTGATCGGCGTTGCGATCATCGCCGTGCTCGCCGTCGTGTTCTACTTCCTCTGCTACGGCTGGAGCAGGGAGCGCGTCACGTCGCGTCCCGCGCCGAAGCAGAAGGGACAGACCGGAAAGGTCATTCTCACCCTTCTGAAGAGCCGTCCGTTTATGGCGGTCTCCGTCGCGTCGATGCTGTTCCTTGCCGCGCAGATGTTCGGGCAGGGCTACAACGCGTACCTCTTTGACAAGTTCTTCAACAAGCAGGGACTGACGATGCTGCCGACCGTGTTCCAGTATCTGCCGGTTGCGGTCATCATGTTCTTCGCGACGAAGATGGGCAACAGATTCGGCCGCCGCGAGGTCTGCTCCTACGGCGTGCTCGCCGCAGCGGCGTTCTATCTCGTGCTGTTCGTTTTAGCGCTATTCGGCATCACCAACGTCTGGCTGTACCTTGCCGCAAACCTCGTCGCGGGCATCGGCACCGCGTTCATCTTCCTGCTCGTGTGGGCGCTCGCGTCCGACGCGATCGACTACAACAAGGTCAAGTACGGGCTGAACGACGATGCGACAAGCTATGCGTTCTACACCTTCATGCGCAAGCTCGGTCAGACCGTTGCGACGATTCTGATCAACGTTCCGCTGCTGATCATCGGCTACGAGGGCAGCAAGCTGCGCACCGAAGGCCTGAACGACGCGGCGCTGAAGACCATGTACAACTATTCGGTCATGATTCCCGCCGTGCTGTTCCTGCTCGTGTTCCTGATCCTCCGCTTCGTCTATCCGCTTTCGAAGAAACGCGTCGACGAACTGCAGGTCGAAAAGGAAGCGTACTACAGCGAACAGGCGGAATAATTCCGAAAACGAAAACCGGCACGGTGCAAAACCGTGCCGGTGTTTTTTTGCGTTCAGTTTCCGTCCCGATACGCCCGTTCGGTCAGCTCCAGCTGAACCAGACCGTTTTCGCGGCAAATCTCCCGAAAGCCGACCGCGCGGTGCATCCGATACGCCGCGTCGCGCGTCGTTTCGAATTCGTTGTGCAGACACTTGACGCCGTGCGAAAACGCGTATTCCGTAAGCAATTGAAGTCCCTGCCTGCCATAGCCTTTCCCGCGCTCGGACGCATCGATCAGAACGCCCATGTCCCACCAGTCGCGATCCGGCGTGTAGTGGAAATTCACATCCCCGACAAACGTGCCGTCCGAGGTGCGCAAAAGATACGCATAGAAGCGCTCCGGCGCACGACCGATCCATTCCGCCTGTATGCGCTTCCATTCCTCCTCCGGATGCGGAATACACCCGTCCGGCGGAAACCACGGCGCGTTGTACGCCATGGTCGCGGGATCGGACAGCATCCGAGCATAGAACCAGCCGTCCTCCGGCTTCGGGATGTACAGCGTAAGATCCATACTCAGTACCGAACGACCGTCAGCCCGAGGAAGCCCGCCAGCGCTTCGATCGTGCCCGCATGCCGTCCCTTGATCACGACGAAGTGCGGTTCAAAGCCCTTGCACACGCTGTCTGTGACGATCTCCTTCGCGATACCGTCGGTTCGGATCACAATGCTCGTGCCGGTAAACTGTTTCGGCTTGTCGAGCGCCGCGCCTTCCAGAAGGAAGATACGGAACCTGCCGTCAAACTCCCTGCCGATGCGGAAGACCGTTGCGTCCCTGAACGCTTCGCAGCCGAAGTCCATGGCGGGACCGATCTTGCGGTTCGGATGCACGCCGACGACCGCGCCGGTGTCCTTTCTCGCAAGCGAGCATGCCGCAGCGCCGCAATGCCAGAAGGTGATCGTGTTTTCCTTTTCATCGAGCGACACCGGATCGCCGAAGAAGACGGGAGAGGCGGAGAGCCGCATGCCGACCCACATCGACAGCGCGCCGTAGACGTCCGCCTCGCAGGCAGCGGCAACGCCTTCGTCGTTGAGCATCGAAAGCACCGTGCACACCGGCGTGCCGAACGCGGTGAAAAAGTCCGGCCAGCAGCGCGACGCCAGAGCGCCGACGCCGTTTTCGCGCACATAGTCGCTGTACGCCTTCAAAAGCCTTGCGTGATCGAGGCGGTTCTTTTCGGGCGTGTTTTCAAATCCGCAGGTCATTGCGGCAGTCTTTTCAAGATACGGTACGCATTCCGCGTCGGTATAGCTTTTCGCGCGTTCGATGAGCTCCCGCGCTTCGATCGAAACGAGCTCCGCACCGAAGGTATGCATCATCTCGGCGTCGAGCGCTCTGCCGAAGCCGAACCCCTGCGGGGTGTGCCCGATCGCCGCGACCTTCAGGGAGCGCATCTCATGCATCAGTTCCGTTGCCGCAAGCAGCTCGCGAAGGTCGCGTACAAGGTCTGCCTCCTCCGGCGCGCCGAAGATATAGTAGAAGTGGCGGTCGAACATGTCCAGGACGTTTGCCGCGGAGTAGGCGCCGGTCAGGGAGTTTAAACGCAGCCGTCCGCCGTCGATCACCGGCTCGCGAAGCGTCCACAGCACGGTCGGACAGTCGAACTTGCGCACCACCTCGCTCATATACGCCGCGTTTGCGAACGTCAGGTTCTGGAACACGATCAGATCGGGCTGCAGCGGTTCGAGATACGCTTTGAGCGCGTCGATTGACAGCAGCTTCTCCTCCGGGCACACAAAGCGCGGATCAAGCGCTTTCAGAACCGTACACGAGCGAATGAACGCATCCTGCGCGCTTTCCATATGGAACGTCGGTACGCCGACCGGAATATAGACAGGGGTAAACTCCTTCATGGGTTTTCTTCCTCCGAATTATTTCACTCTTTGAATCAATCATAATGCAGACGCGCGGAAAAGTCAATGTTTCCGGTTGACATTCTTTTGACGATCGGCTAAAATTGAATTGATTAACAGAATGAATTAAAAAGGAGAAACGAACTTGAACAACGATTTGAAATCCATTGCGAAGGACATTCGCTGCGACGTGCTGCAGTGCATCGGGCACCTCGGCGTCGGGCACATCGGCGGCTGTCTGTCGGTCGTCGAGCTGTTGACCGTTCTCTACTTCGAAGTCATGCACATCGATCCGAAAAACCCGAAGATGGCGGGACGCGACCGTTTTGTCTGCTCGAAGGGCCACGCCGGTCCCGCGGTGTATGCAACGCTTGCGAACCGCGGCTACTTCGACAAGAAGGAACTGCTGACGCTGAATCAGGGCGGCACCAACCTGCCGAGCCACTGCGACATGAACCGCACCGTCGGCATCGACATGACGACCGGCTCGCTCGGTCAGGGCTTTTCCTGCGCAATCGGCGCGGCTTTGGGCGCGAAGCTTGAGGGCGATGGCGCAAGGATTTATACGCTGATCGGCGACGGCTAAAGTCAGGAGGGACAGATCTGGGAGGCGTCGATGTTCACGTCGGCGAAAAAGCTGGATAACCTGATCGCCTTTACCG
>JAEEGH010008956.1_pt1 | contig 23496 bp, 16 predicted proteins | sample 9134181 | NCBI WGS metagenome assembly JAEEGH01 (sample SAMN16246544, study PRJNA631951) | gut metagenome | biome: gut microbiome; feature: rumen; material: DP-attached | host: Bos | place: Iran: Karaj | collected 2018-10
CACCTCACCTGTCTGATGCTGTCCGCGATGTAGAGGTCGATATGTTCCCTCTACCCCCTAATATTGTCATAAAACAGTTCTCGGATATTCACCCTCTTTATTCATACCTTATGGATCAGTACACCATTTATTTCATCCGTGGTATTCTGCGAAAAGAAAACGCTCCGCTATGCTGACCTCTCCCCTTTTTCCGACATCCCTGAAATGACCGTGGAAAAAGCGGCGGTCCGTCAACCGGGCCGCCGTTTTGGATTTCGTTCTATTCTTTTCTTAGTATGTCATCTTCAGGTCGTCTGCAATGTGTTCCTGATCATCGATCCAGGTGATCGAACCGTCATCATTGAGGATCACGCTGCCGGTGCCGTCGGTATAGGCAACCACATCGCTGACCACTTCACCGTTCTCATCTAACGTATACTCATGCTTTTCACAGTCGGTATAATCAATGGAATTTGTGCTCTCATTATAGGTTCCGTGCATGACCCACTCGCTGTGTTCGGAAGCGCTGCTTCCCCACCAAACCTGGATCAGGGCGGTGTCGTCGGTATCCATGGAAACACTTAAGTTCCCGCGGCCTGCATAATACTGGCCGACAAAGTTTATCATCGGATTCTGTCCGTTTACACCAGCAGCTTCTGCTTCTTCTTCATCTTCTCCGGTGTAGGGCTCGCTTGACGGATCATACATCTGCTCTGCTACTGCCTGGATATCAAAGCCGTCCAGATCCTCAGCCTCGGCGATAAGCGCATACGCAATTCCGATCTCGTAATCATACCAGGTGCATACATCGATCGTCCAGCCGTCTTCGATACAGCGATACACCGTCGCGGGCATATTGCCCTCTCCCCAGTTGGCAAGCGTTACATCCTCTTCTGAGTCGAAGGTAACGTATTCCCCGCTGATATCCTCATCCGGATCAGCGCCATACTCTGCTCTCGCCGTGAAGTCAATTCCGTCCATACGGAAGTCCAGCTGCACCAGCGGTCCCGGCACGCCGTTTTCATCGGACTCCACTTCCATAAGGCTCCACCCGTTCACTACTGCTCCATCCGGAGCCTTGAAAAGGCGCATGCAAGCTTCGTGTGCTTCCTCTTCCGTACATTCTCTCCAGGGATTTGCGATCTCAACCGTTTCCTCTGTCTCCACTTTGCTTTCCGTCTGAACGGGAGCGGGAGCGCTTTCCGTAGACGCTGCGGGAGCCGCCTGTTTATTGGCGCAGCCGGTCATGACCATTCCCATCATCATTACTGTTCCTAACATTCCTGCGATACAATTTTTCTTCATAATTCCTCCTGATCTGTTCATTCTCTCTTTTTTTATCGACAAAGTATAGCACTAGTCGAAAATGAACGCAAGAAGTTATTTATTTTTCATGGATGATCACCTGTTCATAGGGTGTTTCTATATTATTTTTCTCCAGGAACAGCTTGATCTCTCTCAAAAACTGCCTTTGTGCCACCATTCTCTTGTACCCGTCTGCATACAGCACAAACTGCAGATCAAATCCGTTATCCGCAAATTTCTCCACGCCCAGATAGGCCGGGGGCTTCACAACGCCATTCATCCGGCTGCCGATCCCGGGAAGAGCATCCTCAATCTTTTTCTCCAGCTCTTCCAACTTTTCCTCATACCGGACTCTGACCGGCACGATCATACGCATCACACCTCCGGTCTCATTGATCACTTTTTTGATCTCGGAATTATTGATCACCGTGACATCCGCATACCAGCTGATCTTTGTCGTGCGGAGCCCGATCTCCGTCACCATGCCGTAGGTGTTATCAATCCTGATATAATCCCCGACATCGAAAGCCCGTTCAAATATGATAAAGAAGCCGGCAAGGATATCCGCCATAATATGCTGTGCGCCGAAACCAATAACCACGGAAAGCACTCCGGCGGAGGCAAGGAGCGTTGTCGGATTGATCCCGCATTTTAGCAGAACATAAAACAGGACAATAATGGCGAATATGTATTTCATGGAGCTTCGGATCAAAAGGCACACGGTTTCTACCCGGGCGGGAGATATTCTGGCGATATAATACAGCACCTTTTTGATAATAGCGTTCAAAAGCACCATGACAACGATCAGAAGGATGCACTGCGCTACGGTAAAAATAATGATGCCTTTCTCCCAGTTACCGTCCGCAACATAACCGAGCACACGGCTGAAGGGAGTTTCAAAACCAAGGAAATGGAACACGAGCGGCAGCAGGAAAACGACACAGATCAGCAAAGCATACCGCCGCAAAGACTTAAACGTCAGTTCCCCGGCGGTCATTTCTTCGGGCTTCTTCGGGCGCATATTCCAGCGCTCTTCAAACTGCGTCTTTTCATTGGTTTTCGCAAGCTTGGAGAATACGAAAAAGCCCCGTTCATCCTCGAACATGTTTGGCGCAGATTCTTCATAGTTGTTCTTCTTTTCTTCCGAACCTTCCTCTTCCGGGGGGAGTTCCTGCACATATTTTTTTCCAAGCCCTCCGAAAACAAGAAGGATCAGCAAAACATAAGCGGAAATGAGCAGCGCTGTCCCGACAGCGCCGACCGGACGGGCCGGATAATTGCACATAACAAGATAACCGCCGTTCTTAAGAAGCCCATCCATTTTATAGCTGCCGGCTAAAACGCTGGTCCCATTATATTGGATCCGGCTCACCTGCTCTGCATCCAAAGCTTCCTTTGTCAGCCCGAAATCTGCAGCATCCATCCCCTGTATCTCGCCATCCGTAGAGACAAGCACCGACAGGTCTTCTCCGTCCAGAATGAACACCTTGTCTGTATCTCCGCTCAGGCCATAATGAAGCGTCCGCTCCAGACTGATCATGTCCCGCATTGAACTGATCTGATCTTCATCTAACGAGATCAGCACACATCCATCCGGATCACCGTTTTCATCCCGAATGCTGACGCCAATGTATTGGCGGAATTCGCCGGACACGTCATCCTCCATCGGCTCCTGGACCACCTGATCCACTCCGTCCAGAAGCGGGCGGAACGCGGCGGATTGATCTCCGTCCTTACGGAATACAAAATGATTATATGGGGAATCTGTTATAAACGTTTCCCCATTTTTGTCGACGACATAGGTAAACTCCACATCAAGCATCTCGGAAAGATCTTTGAGCTCCTCGGTCGTCAATGTATAATAATGGTCAGTTATCGTCTCAGCTGCGATACGGCACTGGAGCAGGTATTGATCGTCCATCCATAGATCGATCTCACCGGTTTCTGTCTCGTAAACGCCCTGTGCTTTTGCGTTTTGCGTAAGAAGTTTTCTGAGATCGGTATACGCACCCACTTCCTTGGAAAGCACCTGCCAGAACCAGGAAAAGGCAAATGTAAGAACCAGGCTGATCACGGAAATAACGACCAGGTTCTGTGAGAATTCCCTTTTGGAAACCACTCCCTTCTCAGCGCAGCCGTATACAAACCATCCGATCAGGCTGACCGCTAAAGTGACCACCACCGTAAGCTGCAGCGCAAACGCAACGCCGGTGAGAAAGACATCCAGAAGGGGAACTGCTGCCGCAATGATCACATCTTCGACCGTGAAAGAACTGCCGATATAGAAGGGAACATCTCCGGAAGCGACATGAAAAACAGATATCCCCGTATTCGCAAAATCGGTCTTTTTGATCCTGGCGCCGTAATCCTTTGTGTCTTCAGAAGAAACAATGGTGCCATCCGAAGCAGAAAAAGCAAACACATCCACGTTGCAGCATGCTCCGAGCACACGCAGCTGTTCGTTAAAAGAAAATGTATCGGATAAAAAGGTGTTGAAATCTTCCGTAGCGACCTCTACCGTAAGGAACTGTTCATCCTCCAGCGGGATTCCGTATGTGATATATTCGAGCTCATCCGAAAATCCACTGTAATAAAAGGAGCCAACATCATTATCATTAAGGAGTTCTCCTTCCTCATACGGGAGATCAACATGCGCCTTTTCCCCGTAGGACATTAAGATATTTCCCTCTTTATCCGTCACATAAGCGTCTGAAAGCTCAAGAAAATTTGCGGACCTTTCAAACTCCTCCTCATTCATAACCCACCCCTCATTGATCCGTCTAGCCAGATGGATGCAACGGGAACGGACAAAGCGTTCGTATCGTTCCGTAGTGTATTCTTCATTTTCCGCAAGCTCCGGTATAATGGCCCTGACTTCGTTCAGTGCATAATCGGTCTGCTTTTTTGTCCTTTTAAATTCATTAGCCGTTGTAAAAACACAGGCCAGGAGAAAGAAAACAAGAGCCTGTACAACAATGATAATTGTGGTTACTTTTTTTATTGAAATTCGATGTTTATTATCCATTTTCAGTTCCGGCTATAGAAACATTATTACTTACCGATAAAGCCATGCCGGTTATCCCCGGCCCAGATATAGCCTATTTTACAGCAGAAATCAGGTTTTGTACAGAGAGCTCTGTTTCCATAGCTTGTTCGAGCTTTTATTCTGTGATAACATACATATCGGAACAACTATCCTTTTCTGTATTGTTTTCGAAGGAATCGCTGTCAGAGCCGAAAAAAGAAGTGTTTCAGACAACAGAGGTGCAGGAGGGCATTCATGAGCAATAAGCCGGAAAGAAAAGAAACCGTAAAAGAAACATTCAAAAGGATATTTTCGCTGAAGGAAGACAAAGCCTCCAATGAGGAAATAAGGACTCGCCTTCTTGACGGCGGCAAGGTGACCGGAACCAATATGTGCATACTGGTATGCGCGATGGTGGTCGCTTCCGTGGGGCTGAATACCGGGTCCACGGCCGTCATTATCGGCGCCATGCTGATCTCCCCTTTGATGGGAAGCATCCTCGCATCGGCGTATGCCGCCGTGTCTGCGGACTATCCGCTGCTCAGGAAGCACCTGATCGGCTTTGGGATGCAGATCGCGATCAGTGTCGGCGCTTCGATCCTCTACTTCCTGCTCTCACCCGTCAAGGAGCCTACCACGGAGCTCCTAAACAGGACCTCGCCTTCCTTTTTTGATGTGATCATCGCCTTTTTCGGAGGGCTTGCCGGGATCATCGGACAGACAAGGGCGGACAAGGTAAACAACATCATCCCCGGCGTTGCGATCGCTACTGCTTTGATGCCGCCTCTTTGCACCTGCGGCTATTCCATCGCAAACGGGCAATGGAGAATGCTGGCCGGAGCAGCGTACCTTTTCCTGATCAACGCGTATTTTATCTGTCTCTCCGCCTGCTTTATCCTGAGCCTGATGAAGATCCCGAAGCAAAGAGAGATCACAGAAAAAGAGTGGAAAAAGCACCGCTTCCGCATGATACGGAATACGATCATCATCACCCTGCCGAGCATCTATGTGTTGTATTCCATCGCTGTATCGCAATAGTGAAAGGTAAAGAAGAATGAGCAAAAAAGACTTTCTGCTTCCGGTCTGTATTCGATCGGAGCAGGAACTGTATTCGGAGTTTGACCCAAGCGGGCAGGTCCTTAGCAGCTCCTTAAGAGATTATCTTTCTGATTACATTGAAGACCGGAACGTAGGAGAAGATGTGCACATAGCGATCCACTCCGCGCAGGAGCCGGATATGGAGCGTTTTCAGGAAGCGTATTCCTCCTTCCTTGGCCGGTTGATCGAACGGAACAGAAAGGAAGCGAACAGGTTTAAGTTTGATTCCATCCGGCTGCTGGTCATCGGGGTCATCTTTGTTGCTGCAGGGATTTTGTTGAGCGGCCACATCAACCAGGTGCTCGCCGTGATCATTTCCACCATCGGCTCCTTTTCCATCTGGGAAGCGTCTGCCGTCTGGATCAAGACGCTACCGAATCTACGCGCGAGAAAAATGCTTCTGAAAAAACTGGCATCAGCAAAGATCCATTTCGAAAAAACAGATCCTTGAAACTTTTTATTGTAACTTTTCAGCTTTTTGCTTGGCGAAAAACTCATCCAGCGTTTTATTGAGCCCGTCTTTGTCAATGGACTTTAAAAGATAGCCGGCGGGCTTTAATGAAAGCACGGCCATGATACTCTGCTTGTCGCTCTTTCCGGTAAGGAACATGACCGGAATGTCTGCCGTTTTGACGGAGGACTGGATCATCTGCAGGACCTGCGGGCCTGTCGTAATGGGCATTTCGTAATCCAAAAGGATCAAATCGGCTGTATTTCCCGCCAGCCATGTGATCGCTTCCATCCCTGAATTCGCCAGAGAAACACGATATTTACCCCTGAGCCATTCCATGATCATGCTCATATAAGAAACATCATCATCCACGATAAGGATGCTCTTTCTCTTTGCCAGGCTGGATACCTTTTCCATATAGTTTTCCACCTGGTTTAAGAATTTATCCATATCGATGGGGCGTGGATAATTGCTCAGTATACAGGAGGCGCCGGTAATTTTCACTGTTGAATTATAGTGATCCTGATCTGCGACAACGATCATATATCTGTCGTGTTCAACACAATAATCCTTTATGAAGATCAGCGAGTCCGCCTGCTTTTCCGCGTCATCATCCACGAACACAACGACCAGCGCTGTTTGCGTAAGTGTCTCATTGAGCGAGCTGACTTTAAGGGGTGAAAAGACAGCCTCCATCCCAAGACCTTTCAGCTTGGCCTCAAGCCCCCTTACGACTATGCCTTCCGCCTCCGCGGTAATTAGAATCTTTTTTTCCATAATATCCTCCTAACTTGTCAGTTTACTTTTAATACGCCTCGTACCGGCTCCGATACTTCTCATGCGCCGCAAACAATTACACTTCCTTTAATAGTTCGGTGATCCCTTCCCAATCCATCTGCTCTACCTTTGCCTGCAGCCTTTTAAATCTGTCAGCGTCGTCCGCGGGAAGCCGGTATTCCCCTGCCGATGAGATCACCATTCGCGCAAGCTCCAGATCCTTTGCATAAGCAAACTCCGAAAGTCCTTCATACAGCTCCGAAAGAGTCGCCGGATCGATCTCGGGAAGGCTTAAATCCTCCTTCGTTCCAAACTCCTCGGAAAGCGCGTCCACAATGTTTTTATACTGTTCCATGGCCGACGCATGGTTTGCGCATATATACTCAATATTACCCTCTTTTCCGGCCATTTCAAGCTTTTCTGCGTCATCTCCCAAAGACAGGGCGCCAACCAGCCGGGAACTGCTCTTTAAGGCGTGGATCTTAACCGTGTAATTCTCCCAGTCCCCGCTATCAAAATAACCTTTAAGCTCATCGGATCTGGCCGGATAAGAATCATAATAGATCTTTAATACAGAAAGGAACGCCTCTTTGGAACCGCTGTTTTTAACTGCGGCCTTCGCGTCAAGCTCCGGGATCTTTTCGTACCACGCAAGCTCTGCTTCCTCTTTCTCTGCATCCGGGACGGGTTCCTTTTGCGCTGCATGATCAGAGAGACCTTCTTCTGTCTCCGGCCCCGGCTCGTCCGACAATGCATCATCAGAAAGGTCTTCTTCTAACTCCACCCCGTCTATTTGCATGTCTTCAGCCATCAGGTCGGAAAGCATAACCTTATGCTCTCCCTTTTCAAAAAAGGTGATCCCGAAGGTCCCGGGGCCTGTGTTTGAAACCAGTCCGGCGGAGGCCTTTTGGAAAACGATATGTTTGAACTTCGCAATAGAATTGATCTGCTTCTCTATAAACTCCAGATCATTTTCCTCAATACCGGCATAGGTAACAAATACAAATTCCTCATCCGGATGATTCTTTGCATTTAGCGAGTTCCTGATAAACTTTGTATGGCACTTCCTGTCCGCGCCAAACAAAAACTGATGGACACCGAACTTTTCTTCCTTTATCCGCAGCACCGGACGAAGCCAAAGCGTGTTTAAGAGGTTATTCACAGCAGGGCTGATAAACCCCCGCCTGCCTAAAAAGTCCGTATTTTTGATAACGAAACTGCAATGCAAAAGCTCCACAGACCTGTTTACCGCAGAAACGATATCCTCCACCCGCGCATTCTGCTGCGCGAGCCTTGCGGCGATCATCGAAAGCAACCCTACAGCGGTGGAAGTGTTATGGGTATTGATCACTGTAACATTCCCAAAGGATTTTGAAGCTTCCACAGCATTGGCATACTCCTCACTTACGGATGCATGCGAGATGAAGATCAGATTATGCGCCCTCTGCAATTCCGCGGCAAAAAACCGGATCAGCTCCTCTTTGGAGGGCGGAACCGACTGAGCGGTCCTGGTGCTGTCCTCCAGATAATGCAGAAGCTCGTCGGAATCGATATCATAGGTATCACTAAACAGCCCCTCATCGGTCCGTATCTTAACCGGGATAATGCTGATCTGAAGATCACGGATCATGCTTTGGGGAATGTCACTCATGGTATCCGTGGCGATGACCACCTGGCGCTTTTTCGTATATCCTCTGGCGGTACTCATGGAGTGGCCGGTGATCTCATTTTTCTCGGCCATGACAAGCTTCTCCTGCGGAAGGAAGCTGATCAGCATATCCTCAAGCTGCCTCCCCGAAACAGGCTTTACCAGATACCCGTCAAAACCGGTGTTGTTATACAGCTCGATATTCTCCCCGCCGGCATTTGCGGTAAGGACAATGACAGGCGTATTCCGGTTCATCCCGCCCGCTTGCCTGCGGATCTGCCGGAAGCACTCGATGCCGTCCATACCGGGCATCAGGTGATCCATAAAGATCACATCATAGTGCTCCTTCAAGGTCTTTGACAGCGCATCCTGGCCGCTTTCGGACAGATCGACGGTAAGATCCGTGCCTTCAAGAAGCTTTGATTCCACGGTCAGGTTCATCTCATTATCGTCCACGATCAAAATCCTGCCATCGGGGGAATGGAAACTGTGTTCAAACTTCTCATCCCCGGATAAACTGCCGGAGGAGAAGACGTTGATGTCACCGACCGTTTCGTTGGAAGACACGCCCTGCTGAACCTCGACTAAAAAAGTTGTGCCCTGGGTGTAAACGCTGTCTACCTTGATCTCCCCATCCATGAGCTCAACCAGCTGTTTAACGATGGAAAGCCCCAGGCCGGTTCCCTCGATATAGCGATTCTTTTCCTCATCCTGGCGCTGGAAGGTGTCAAAAAGATGAGGCAGGGCATCGGCTTTTATTCCCATTCCCGAATCCGTTACATTGATCTTTAAAAGAACTTTTTCATCAGCCGCCGGTTCACATTCCATATAAAGGCTGATAAAGCCCTTGGGGGTATATTTAACTGCATTGTTTAGGAGATTGATCAGGATCTGTTTGATACGGACCTCATCCCCATAAAGCTTTTGCGGCACGTTCGGGTCAATGCCCACCTTAAATTCCAGACCCTTATCCTGCGCCTTGAGCCAGATCATGTTTACGATCTCGGACAGCATAGACTTGATATCATAATCCACCGGCACCACATCCATTTTCCCTGCCTCGATCTTGCTGATATCAAGGATGTCATTGATCAGGGCCAAAAGCATCTTGCCGGCGCCCTGAATATTTCTGGCATCCTTTTTGATCTCTTCGGAGGCATCGGGCTGCCTTAAGATGATCTCATTTAAGCCAAGCACCGTGTTGATCGGCGTACGGATCTCATGGCTCATGCTGGAAAAGAAACGGTTCTGGGATTTATTTAACTCATCGAGCTCTTTTGATTTTTCCTCTGCTCTCGCCGTTTCCTTTGTCATGATCTTCGCCCAGAAGGTGAACAGGATGGTAAGCAAAAGAAGCGCTACGATATACTGTGCATAAGTTAAGACATAGTCCTGTTCTACGGTAACCTCTGGCAAAAGACCGGGGTTATAGTATGAAACGGCTCCGAGAGTGATATAGATCCCAAGATCCAGAAGGCACATCAACACCCGAAACTTCCCATCCAAAACAAGGACAAGATAAAACGCACCCATAAGGAACATCAATGGTCCACCGTTATGGATCCCACCGCCTGCAAAAAAGGCCGCTGGTCTTAAACCAATTACAAGGATCCATGCCAAAATGACCCTGGCAGCGCGGAGCTTCCTTTTTTTGGCGAGAAAATAAATCACCGCAAAGGAGATCACGAAAGCAAACACCGAAAAAAGCAGAACCGTTATATCATGGTCAAATAAAAAGCGGGTGAACGAGAAAGCAACAAGCGCGCCGACCATGCAGACCGAAAAGAGCACAAAGGTCCGGTCCTTGATATATATGGAGGAATCAAATAAATAATCGGAGACTTTAGTTTTGATCTGTCTGAATAATTTCATGCGTCTGCCCTCCCTTCTTTTTTGATCTTTTCTTCGGGCAGAACCGTTTTCATCACTCTCTCAAACTCCGTTATGTCAATGGGCTTGGCCAAAAATCCGTCAAAGCCCTCCCGCATAAACATCTCCCGCGCACCGCCGAGAACATTGGCGGTAAGCGCGATGATCACCGGATTTCTGTTCCGTTCCGAAGCGGCCCTTCTGATATTTTTCATCGCCTCTACGCCGTCCATCTCCGGCATCATGTGGTCCATGAAAATAACATCAAAATCGCCGTCCCTGTATTTTTGTATGGCCTCCGGACCGCTCCCGGCAGTATCCAGTATCAGTCCGTATTCCTTGAAAATACCCGTGGCAACCACAAGATTCATGGGCTCATCGTCGACGATCATGGCCCTGATCCCGTCGAAAGAAAGCTTTCCGGTGTTTATATACCCCCGCACACTGTCCTCATATTCCCCGTTGATGATCCGGACCATGACAGAGCCGTAAACAGGCATCGGAACAAAAAGAATCCCGTTCTCATTAGTTTCCGCGTAGTCTTTATTCGTGCTGACGACCACATGGCAGTTTTCCTTTGCCAGTTTATCAAAAACTTCCCTTTCGTCATAATATGCCGCTTCACCGGTGAACACGTGGGAGACATTCAGTTCATTATAAAGGCGTGAAAACTCTTTGATATCTCCGGTGGCATACATTTTAAGCCCCAGTCCGGCTGCGATCGTTGCCGTCAAGCTGCGGTTATACTCCCGAAGTTGTGGCACCTCTATCCTTTCACTTCTGACATAGTACAGGATGTCACCCACCTTATCGGAAGCTATGGACATACAGGGACTGCTGTCCACCACCTGCTGTGGTATGGAAAGGTGCACGGTGGTACCCTGCCCCTTTTTACTGTCGATCCTGACAAAGCCTCCCATTTTACGGACAAAACCGTAAATAATGGAAAAGCCCAGCCCGATTCCGCCGGTACTCCGGGTCCTTTCTTTATTGGCCTGATACAGGCCTGTGGAAAGCCTGGCGATCTGCCCACGTGTCATGCCGATGCCCGTATCCGTCACCTCTATGACAAGGTTCACTCCATATTCCTGCGGCTCGGCGAACACCTTAAGATAGACGCCGCCCTTTTTGGTAAATTTTAAGGCGTTATCCAAAAGAAGCCTTAATACCTTATGCATTTTTTCGACATCGCCCCTCAATACGGCCGGGGTCTCAGGCGCTAAGTCCACGATCAGCATCAGAGATCTTTTTTTCTCCATAGATTTGTAGTAAGCCACCGCGTCGTTGACGAGGGAATCGCACATGTAATCGCTTTCGGTAAGGATCAGTTCCTTCCGCCGGACCTCTGTATAATCCTGGATGTCATCGATCTGGTGGGTCAGCCGGATACAGGCTTCCCGGATCGATTTCAGTTCCTCACTGTCCTGATTTTTTAAAATAAGCGCAGTCATTCCATTGATCACATTGATCGGGGTCCTAAGTTCGTGGGACACATTGGACATAAAGTCCCCCACATCAGCATGCTCTTTATCAATGGCTTCCTTGTAAAAATCCACATCTTCCTGCTTCTGTTTTCTGTCCGCCACCGAGAAGCGGCACAGCGCGTATATGCAAAGAAGCGCCGCAAAGTGCGATACGATATTTGCTGCGTCGTATCCGTCCAAACGGCCTCCCCAAAGATAGATCATAATGATGCGATACGCCATGATCAGCCCATATTCAATAAGTGAAATATGCAGATAAAGTATATTGTTGAAAAGAGCAAAAGAAAGCATAAGAAGCGCTGTCAGAATAGCCGGATCCAAAAAACTGGTTCCATGAGATCCGACAAAAAAGACCGATAATGCGCTCAAAATGAAATAAACAGCAACCCGGTAGCTGCTTTTAAATTTCTGAGAAAAGTGTATCCAAAGCAAGGCAACGATCCCCAATATGATCAGGGGCAAGACCCAAAGCTCCCAGCCGGAAAGCAGAGTTTCGACGAAAAATCCGATCTGCGCTATGATAATGAGAGCTATGATCAGTCTCTCTTTTCTAAGTTCATTCATACTGTCAACTCCCGAAACTTCTTTTCGATATCAATTTCCTCAACCATAATATCATATTTCACTTCACCCTTAAACCCTTACGCGGATAAACCGGAAGGGCACTCCCCTCAGCGGGAAGTGCCCTTCTTTACATGTATTCAGATTATTTCTTCTTAAATAGTTTTCGCACCGCGAAGATCGCAAGCGAAATGGCAAAGACGATGCCGACTACCGAAACGAGCGGGATGCCGTTTGGCGTTTTCGGCTGGATGTCGACAAGGGCCAGTATACACGAGCCCAGGAACAATACGCAGGCCAGCGCCGCGACGACCACATAGCGGAGGAAGTTCCCTGTCTTTTCCAAGGGTTCTTCGATCCCGGTCAGGTCCAGCGTCAGCTTTGATTTTCCCTTTGTGAAGGTGGAAAGCGTATCCGTGATGAGGCCGGGGATCTTTGCCACTTTCTTTCCGGCGTTCAGGATCGTCTTCCCGGCATCCGCCAGCTTCTTTTCCAGGTTGAAATCCTCTGTTGTCCGCTCCTTCATCTTGTTGGTAAAGAGCTCTAAAAGGTCCAGCTCGGGGCACAGCTCCTCGATCACGCCTTCGATCGTGATCAGCGCCCGGACGAGCATCGTGTAATCGCCGGGAAGCTTCACATAGTTCCTTTCCGCGATATCCGTGATCTCATCAAAGAGTTCCGAAACGTCCATATCAGCGATACTGGTCACGTCAGAGCCGGTGCTCTGGGCTGCCAGCTTGTCGGTGAACCGGTTGACATCCTCAAGCGCCTTATCCCGGTCTGTCTTTGCGGAGGCCATACCCATGCCGAGGAGCCCGTCCACCATGCCTTCGTTGTCGCCTACCAGGATTGCCAACACGATCTTTGTGAGGCTGTTGATATCCTGTTCCGTGATATGCCCTACCATCCCAAGGTCGATCCAATACGGCGTGCCTTTGCTGATCATCAGGTTCCCCTGGTGCGGGTCCCCGTGGAAGGTGCCGACGTCAAAGACCTGGTACAAAAAGTTTTCGCAGATCGCATGCCCGAGCGCTAAAAGATCGATCCCTTCTTCGATCATCCGGTCCTTATGGGCGATGGTATAGCCGTCCACACAGGTCATGGTAAAGATCCGCTCGGTGGTGAGTTCTTCGATCACGGTGGGGCAGCTGATCTTTGTCTCGTCCGGGATGCAGTTTTCTTTGAAGAAGCGGGTGTTGGCGGCCTCGATCCTAAAATCCAGTTCTTCATTGGTCACCTTCTCAAGCTCTTCGATGACCTCCACCATATCCACGAGGTCGCTGCCTTCTTCCGGGTTTTTCTTTTTGCGCCCGGCGAGTTCCTTAAGGAGCTCAAAGTCCTTCCGCATCATCTTCGCGATCTTCGGGCGCTGCACCTTTACGACGACTTTTGTGCCGTCCTTTAACACAGCGTAATGCGCCTGCCCGATGGAAGCGGAGCCCAAAGGCTCATCCCTGAATTCGCTGAAGATCTCGTCGATCTTCTTCCCGGTCTCCTCTTCGATGACCTGCCGCGCGATCTCGGGATCCAACGGCCGCACATTCTGCCGCAGCTTCTCCAGCTCCTTACAGTAGTTCTCCGGGAGCACATCCGTACGGCTCGACATGATCTGCCCGATCTTTACATAGGTGGGGCCAAGGTCTTCGAGCGTCGTCCTCATTTCCTCCGGGGTAAAGCCGTTGGCATAGAAATTATGCGCAGCAAAAATCCCTAAGATCTCCGCACTCCGTTTTTTCTCTTTCTTGTTTTCCGGTTTATCTTTAGCCACGGTCTTCACCTCCCTCTTTATCTTCCGTTACGTTCCTCGGCCATGCCCAGACCAGGCGGATGATACTGACGGCTGCCGAGAAGAATACGGCGATCCCGATGACCTTCGCCAGCATGTCCGGCGTCTTCCACCATGGATTGAAGAACAGGACCACGGCGCAAACGATCAAAAGGGCCCCCAGCAGGGCAAACACCCACCAGGATGATTTCCCGGAGCGCCTTGCATAGGTAACCGAATACCGGAACGTGAGCACGCCGTGTAAGAGCAGCAGAAAGCTTGAGAGCCAGGCAAGTGTAGTCACCACATCATCCCTGAATAGCAGCACGCATAAGCCCACGATACCGAGCGCCAGCGCGATGATGAGGTTCATATACTCGACCAGCATGTTTTTGTTTGTGAAGAATTCAAGGAGCATAACGACACAAACGATGATCAGCCCGTATCCGAACGCCAGCATCAGGGAATCGATGTAGGCAACGGGGCAGATCAGGATGACGAGGCCGAGGGCGATCAGAAGGATCGCGCTGAGCAAAGTGCCCCGCCTGATTTTGTCCAAAGATTCGAATAGCATAGTCCACCTCCCTTTTTATATGATCCAATGAACGGGAATATACCACGAGAGGCTATCGCCCCTTCGTGCGACAGCCTCTTGTTTATTACTATGCTTCTTCTTAATCCTTTTTCTTGAACTTGGCTTTGAAGCCTTCCCATTCGGCAGACATTTTTGCTTTCTTCTCTGCTCTTTTCTCCTTGCGGGCAGCCTTCTTTTCGTCGCGGAGCTCCTGCTTGGCCTGGCGCGCCATTTCGGCCTCCATCTGTCTGGCTTCATCCACCTCTGCAGCCACATGCGCCGCGTCAAAACGTGCGATCACAACCTTGAAGCCGGAAAGCTTCTGATCCAGAACCGATTCATTTTCCTCGTTCGTAAGGGCTACGATCGCCACATCATTATTATGGAGCTTTCCAGCGATCTGCTCCAGCAGGGAGGCATTATCCACCATATCATCCGCATCGACAGCAGATCCGATGAGCGCACCATAGCTTCCGCCAAGCAGAACACCGATCGGCCCTCCGACGATCCCGAAGAGAGCCCCGACCAAACCGCCGAGCGCCGTGTCATCCGCTGTGTTCGCGCCCGTGTCAAATGCATCAAGTGTACGCAGCGCCCCGTTCTCCTTTTTCACCAGAGCTGCCCCGAGCACATACGAATTCTCGTCTCCCGGGTTCTGCTTCAGCTGCGTCATCGCCTGATACGCTTCGCTCTCCACCTCAAAAAGTGCAACTACAATATTCTGTGCCATGATTTTTCCCCTTTCTTATAGCATTTAATATTTTAGTTTCATTGGAACACATTGCTTCATAAAATATATCACAGGTTCAGAAGCTTAAGTATCCGAAATCCGAATAGTAAAATTCTAATACATAATACGAAAAGCGCAATTTTTTCTCAATCAATCGCACGCAAGCTCCACGAGCTGCTCCCTGTACTCCGATGCGGCAGCGATCGAATTGCCGACAGCAATGTTCATCTGTTTATACAGATCGTCCCGGGAAAGCTCAACAGGCAGCGGGATCGTCATTTTATAGAACAGAAACTCCTTGTCCTCATCAACATAAAACGCGCCGCAGAGCACGCGGACATTCGCATAACTCATCGCCTCAAAAAGAGCCGGCAGCTTCTCTTCCTTCAATTCATCAGCGAGCGTCAGAAGCACGGTAAAATACTGCACCTTATCCGTTTCATCGCCAAGAGGCTGGAAGAAAAGCTCTCCGATCATTCCATCCTCGCCAAGCCCATCCACAACCACATGCAGCATCTCGGGGATCGTCACTTCCCCCTGCTCTTCGCTTTCTATTTCTTCCGGCTCCGTAAGCTCGCACGCGATCAGGCCTTCCTCCAGTTCATCCTGCATTTGCGCCAGCAGCTCATGCCGTTCCTGATATTTCTTTTCCAGATCCATATTCTTTATCTCCTCCTTATCTCTTTCTGTTCACGGCGTTCTCTTACTTTCCCCTCATCTTCTTTGCCAGCTGCTCCACTGTCGGAAGTTTTTTCTTTTCGTCGTAAGGCAGTGAAAAGCTATGGATAAGATCAAGATACGATGATCTCATATTTCCCTGCACCCGCTCCTCCTCATTTCCGAAAAGCCCGAGGTAGATCTCAGTTGCATACTGTTTCGCGATATGGCCGCAGGCAGACTCCAGATCGGCATAGCCTGCCTGCGCGGCCAGGAGCCTTCGCATCTGATCTTTGTATGCATCCATGTCTCTGATCTTGCGGTTTTTTTCGTCCATGGCGTCTTCCACATCCTTCATAAACTCTCCGAAGCGGAAATAGTTATCAAACATCTTTTGCTGGATCGCGGTCAGATCCATGGATTCGAAAAAGCTGGTCACAAAGCCCGCAGCGGAGCCCGCGCCGGCCAGGATCGTTCCCAGGCCCGGCACAAAAGTGCCGACCGTCTTCACGGAAGACGCAACCGTATTTGCGATCGCATACTTCTTTTTCCGTTTCGCCAGCTGTCTGGAAAGCGATACCATATTCTTCTCATGCATAATCTTCTTGTATTCTTTTTCCTCTTTTTTGAGATCCTCTTCCGTCTTCTCTGACCCGTCCTCCTTCGTCGATTTAAGCTGCTTCATATATTGTTCGAAATGCCTGTCCTTCATATATTCCGCAGCACTATCTGCCTTTTTCCCCTGAGAATGTCCCACAACAGCTTTATACCCGTTGATCAGGGTATCCAAAGCCCCCGAGAAGGCCTTAAACACCTTTGTGGTTTTGGAAGCGGAGTACTGCATCGAATCACTGAGGGTTCCCATCTGGGACACAACGTCTACGGAGCCGGATACCTTTTCCGCCATGCTCATCGTCGACTTGAGTAAGGTAGTGATCTCGGTAGCCAGATCGGTCGCGCTCATCTTCCCACCGTTCTGCGTCAGGTTATAAAGCCCGTACAATGTGGTGATCATGGTGTCCACACCGCTGATCGCTCCGGATCCGACTTTAAGCTTTCCAAACAAGGGACTGTTCTCTTTGATCTTCCATGCAAAGGGAACACCCGTCTCCAAAACGAAACCGGTAAGGCCGGCAGCAGCGCCCTTATGCGTATTCAGGTCCTCAACATTCGTATTCCCCAGATTGTATGCTTCTCCTACGGCATCATCCGCCTTGAGGAGTTCCTCGATATCCTTTTCAAAGACGCTCTTTTTCTTCTCCAGAGCATCCTTTTCTTCCTTCGGAACCTTTCCCTGAAGGCCTTTGATCTTTTCTTCCTGAACCTTATATTCCCTGGCGCTCTGCAAAGCCTTCGTCAGCATTACTTTCCGGTATTCTTCCGGCTTTTGCATCAGTTCGTTCCGCTTTTCCTCCGTCAGCTCCTCCTGCTTTTCCCCTTCCGATTCCGCTTTGACGCATTCCCTCAGCACATTTTTGAAGTCAGCATTGATCTGCAGCGCCTCGTCCAGTTTACGCATATAAACATAGGCTCCGGTGGCATGAGAGATCAGCTTGAGCCTGGTCGCCATCATCTTCTTCTTTACCTTGTCCACATTCGGGGTATACGACTGGGACTTGCAGGCATCGATCGTCCGCGGATCCTTTCGCGCATCGCTCTCGATCAGATAGTAGATGAAGAGCCGCTCACGCTTCGTTTTTCTAAAAAGCGCTGAAACGAAAAATCCGTGGTGATTGCGGACTCCGACCAACCGTCCGACCCACCCCGCGTTGCTGTAGTTTCGAAGGAACCACTGATCCACCTCTTCCACAGCCTTCAGCTGCGAAGCGGTCAGGCCTTTGTCCATCTCTTTTTCCGAAAGCTCCTCTTCCGGCTTTTCCCTGCTGCCTATAACCGCCACATGCTTTTGGGCAAGCGTTTCGATCGGATCGGCCATCTCCCCGTGTTTGCTTTCAAAGCCTTTGATCAATTTGTTCTGCATCCGGTAATAATCCGCTTCACGGATGACCTCATCAATTTCCTTCGGCCAGGAATTGATACGGAATGCATTCCGGTAAATATCGATCGCAGAGGCATAAGCTTCAAACAGCCGTTCCTTATCCCTGATCTTTGTACGCTCCATCCCCTCCTTATGGGCAAAATGTTTCTTCCACTTTTTGTAATGGGAAGCGAGCTCCTGCATCTGCTCCTGGGCATGCAAGGCGTCCTTCTCTTCGATGGACCGGGCTTTACGGGTAAATTTCGCAATGTTTCCGAACCCTTCTCCACCGGTCTGAATGTCGAGACGGTCATAGAAATCCCATGTCAGTTTTCGGATCAGATCACAGGCCTTCCGGCGATCCTTTCCAATTTCCGTATACTGATGTCCGCGGTGTGTATCAAAAAAGATATTCGCCGTCTCGGAAAGCTCCATCATCGCATCCATCAGCTCCGCAGAGGAGGGTCTTTCACTCTCGTATACATTCGGTCCCAAAAGCTCCGTAAGGTTTTTCACCCGGACAACCGCCTGGCGGAGCGCTTTATAGTAAACGGAATCACCGTTGTCCTTCTTCTCAAGCCGGCTCCAGATCTCATCCTTTTTCCCGTATGTATCGTCATGGATCTGGCTGCATAATTCGCGAAACAGATCCGTCACCTGCTGATCCCATTCCGCGGCGCTCTTCTCTTCTTTCTTTTCTTCCTTCTGTTCCTCTTTTTGTTCCTCTTTCTGCTCTTCCTTCTGCTCTCCTACATGCTGCACCTTCTGCAGCTTTTTCTTCTTCCTTCCTTCTACGACGTCATCCCCGTTGGCCTTAAACCATTCCGCTACGGCCTCCCGGATGGCGTGATCCGACCACTCCCGCTGCTCGCTGTTCAAAAGCTGCCTTGCCAGCGCGTCATATTCGTTCAGGCTGTTGATACGGATCAGATTATGCTGATCGTCCTGAATATACACGCCTTTATCCAGTTCTCCGAGGCCGGAAGAGCGGAACGCCTGCATCTTTCCGTCCTTTTCGGCCAGATAGGTGATCCGCGAAGGATCTTTTTCTTCCTGGCTGGCTTCCTTCTTGTTGGCATCCTTCTGGCTGTGATCCGCCAGGGACAGGATCAACCGGCTCGGATTCTTCACGCACTGCGGCGTAAAATCGTCAGATGACCGATTATCCCAGGAATAGAACACCGTCGTATTCGCTTCCTCTCCGAGATCAATCTCCGAACCGTTTTTCAAATGCTCTTTCGATCTCGATGCCGGATCATACTGGATCAGATTAAAGTGCACCAGATTGAGATAACGCCCATGCTTATCAGAAACCCAGCGTTTGATCTGCATTGCGCCAAGAGCAGCGGCCACCGCGCCATTGCCATGGCCCTGGATCATGATATTGATGGGTTTCTCTTTTTTAAGCTGCGAATCGGAAAGCCCGTTCCAATGCGCAAACTTCGACCGGAGCACAGACTGGCCCATTTCCAGAATATATTGTTCTATATTGTCCTCCGAGTTTTTTTCTGAATTGGACGGATCGGGTCCGCTGATCGTATATCTGGTCTTCAGCGCGCCCTTATCGTTGACGGAGAACTTTTTCTGAAGATGGTTTAACTTCTTCCCCGCCTCCTTTTTGGCCACAGCCTTGCCGGACTCCTTTTTCACCGCCTCCGATTTATCCGTGTCTTTGGAACCTTCCTGTTCCTTATGCGGCATCCAGTAATTCTGAAGCCTTGTACCCGAAATATTGAACTCGACAACATCCTCACCTTCCAAGGCCAGTTTCGACCCGACGGCATGGTTTAAATGGACGTCTCTCGTTTCCTCTTCTCCCGGTTTTTTCACTTTCAACTCGTCAATAGCAGCATATCTTTTGCGCCCGAGGTTTTTGATGATCGCCTCACGAACATTGTTCTGCAGATAGTTTTCCGTGACATCCCCAACCTGCTCCTGGTATTTTGCATAATCGGCGCGCTCTACCGTATACTGGTCATTTTCAACCCGCTTTTTTTGCTGTTCGGTGACTTGCTCCCGTGTCAATCGTTCATCACTCATCTTTTTGCCTCCTCAAAATACGTTCAACGTATTACGAAAAATATCCCCTGCGTACGATCACCGTATCCACGTCAGGGAACAGTCGGCTCGCAAGCTTCCGGCTTTCTACTTTTTTAAGCGGCAGCCGGACCGTCATCTCCTCCGGACAGGATTGATAATACTTGCTGAACACAGTTCTCAAAACAAGAAAGAGTTCTTTCCCCGGTGAAGCAAGAATGCTCTTCAGCATGACCAGAGTGAGCTCATTCGTCATGGTATGTTCAAACAGGGCCATGGAAGTCACATGCCCATTGTCAACCGCAGCAATGCTCATTTCCGGATAATAGTATGTTTTGTTCTCCGGAAGCTCATCAAAGATCCCCGATTTTTCAATATGCCTCATTTCCCGGATCGCTTCGGTAAACACAATGTCCGGCAGATCGATCACAGAGATCAGTCCATTCGTTTTTTTCTGTCCTCCCTTAAGCTTGGCTGCTTTTTCCTCATCCAGATTATCCATTTCATGACGGCAGGTATCCTTTGTAATGATCATCTGCCCGTTATCCGCCACCTGGAATACAAAGCCCCAGGACGAGAAAAAGGCCTCCGCCAGATCATATTCGGGTCCGAAGGGTACATCCACAACGATCCCTGATGCCGGATTATCCCACAAAGCTTCTGCCAATTCTTCCATCATTTTATTGGCAAAGCCTTGCTGCCGATACTTTTCCAGCACATAGATCCAGTGCACCTCGATCATGACCGTGGGTTCTCCATTCACCTGGATCCTGCCTCCCTGCGAAAAAATAAGCACGCCCACAGCGGCATTATCCTCCTCGCTGACCGCTCCAAGGCAAAAAAATCTGCCGCTCTCCACATCACGCTTCATCTCTCCCGGGACAAGCGGCAGAAAATTATCCATTTCCTTCTTGCTGACCCATATTACCATCTGTCTCTCCTTTCCCCGGATCCTTTTTCTCTTTCAGATCCATCAGATACTTATTGAAACTCCCCCCGACCAGGATCAGAAGGATGCAGGAATACCCCCATATCAGCAATACGACAAGCGTCGCAAGGTTTCCGTAGATCGTAGTATAATTTCCAAACCCGACAAAAAGCGAGAAGAACGCTGTAAAGACAGCACACAGCACAGAGGCCAGAATAGCTCCCGGAATGTGCAGCCGGATCTTTCTCTCTGCTCCGGATATCAACGTATAAAGCGCAGTCAGCAGTATGATAAAGAGCACCATCATGATCACAAAGCGAAGCCGCAGTACGGTTTCCGACAGGATCGGGATCGAGATCGATCGCGCTGCGGACGCAAGCACCGCTGAATTTGTCAGAAACAGGCCCATTGCCGAGGCAAAAAGAAATACCGCGATCACCAGAGTGGATAAAAAGCTGAGAAGGTTCTGGATCACAACATTCTGCTTTTTTTCGATCCCGTAAACGTGTCTTAAGCCCCGCATCAGGGCCGTCATTCCCTGTGTCGCGGAGAAGATCATAACGATAAGAGTCAGCGGCACGACTCCCCCTGCTCTTCCATAGGCTTCTCTGATGATCTGCGCCACAAAGTCATCGATATAATCCGGTGTGATATCCGTTACAAAGGGGATCAGCTCTTCCGTTGAAAGGCCTGTTTTGGGAAGAAAGAACAGCAAAAAGACCGTAAGCGGCAGAAGGGACAAAAAAACGAAGAATGCAGCGCTGGCAGCATACGTAACGATATCCTTGGAAGCGATCTGCTTCAGGAAACCCTGGCCGAACTCCTTTAACGCATCGAGTTTGGTATGCTTTTTTTCGGATTTCGGTTCCTGTTTGGGCTTTTTCTTCAGTAGCATGGCTGCATTCTCCGTTCCATGTTATTTCCTGCTCTTACTCTCTCTTTATGTTCATCTCAGAGCGTAATTACCTCCGGTTCTCCGGTGAAGGAAGCGAAGGTGGCTGTTGCTTCTGTTATGGCAAGGATCTGCGTATTGTCGTCATCCGCGCTGTACATTGCCTTAAGAGAGGGCATCTTTTCGAGCATTTTCACCTTAAGCTCGCGGTTATCCTCCTCGACCAGTTTTCCGGAAACACGAAGCCAGGTGCCTTCCATAAATGCACAGATCTCAAAATTCGGATTTGCCGCGATCTGTTTCGAAACGTCCTTTACCTTCCCCGTCTGGATATACAGTTTTCCGTTATCAAGAAGAATGGTTCCAAACGGCCTGACTCTGGGCTTGTCGCCGTCTATGGTCGCCAGATAATAGGTCTGCGCATCGTTAAGGAAGTAGTATACCTTTTCGATCCCTGTCGCGTTCTCGCGCTTTTCCAGCTCAAGCAGTATAGCCTGTGCATGCAGATTAAAGTAAGCAGCCAGATCCGCAATGGAGATCCCGAGGTCCTTATTCAGATGCTCCTCTGCCACCAGAAGATTTGCCACTTTTACGCCGAGATTGATGAACCCGAGTTCCACCTCTCCGCCGAAGGCAATCACCTTCTCCTCATAATTGTCATCAATGAGGCAGACTGTGTCCGGAATGCCGTTGCCATCCATGTCATGCAGATACAGATTATAACCGCCGTTCCCGCTGAGATCGAACGCAATAGTATCGATCTTTCTGCCCATGCTGTCACTAGAAAAAGCAACATCTGCCTTTCCGTCTCCGTTCAGGTCAAGCGCGATCTCTCTCCATCCGCTCTTAACCAGCAGCTTACTGAGCTCCGGGTCATTCTTGATCCTTTTCTTAGCCTCTCCGATGCTTACTTTTTTGATTTCCATAGTGAACCTCCTTATATTTTTCATTTTTTATCATCACTATATCAATACACTTGCCGGATCTTGCGTTTCCTGACAAAGACCGACGAAAGGATCTCCAATCCGAGGATACGCACATGGAATGCAAAGTGTTCAAACGGCGCGAACAGAAGCATTACCGCAAATGCAACGGTGATCGCCGAAGCGATCATCCGAAACAGGGAAAACTTCCTGTTTTCAAATGCTTCCGTGATCTCTTCCGCCACCTCATGCAAGGAAGCCATCGCCCAGAACGCGCCGATCGCGCCGATCGCGTTTGCGTTGTGAAAAAGGATCGCACAGCCAAGGACGACGTCGATAACGATATTTCCGGCTTTTGCCTTTGTTTCTTTTTTGTATTTAACAACAGAAATGATCCCGATGACGGCCTTGACGAGCAGGCCGATCCCGAGCATATAGGGCGTTGCGCCCGTAAACGTCTCGGGAAAAATGATCAGAAGGATCCCCATGGCCCCAAAAAGATATGCAAGCCAATCATTTTGAAGCCCGATAACCAGTTTTTTCATAGTTTCCTCGATTTACCCTCGCAAATTGTTCAAAACAACAAAATTATAACACGTAAGTCTTCGGTCTTCAACGGAGCGATATATTGCCGGTCAGTTTCTTCAGTTCCCGGCAATGAAATGGCCGGTCCGATACTTCGAACAGAGGCGCTCACTTTATGGCAGGCTATCTTCTGGTTTCATAGTCCACCTCGGCATGAATTCCTTCATTCTGCGCTTCTTCCAGAACCAGAGAAATAAAACGTTTTATAACGGCATTTTCCAGGACATTAG
>JAEEGH010008958.1_pt1 | contig 23483 bp, 19 predicted proteins | sample 9134181 | NCBI WGS metagenome assembly JAEEGH01 (sample SAMN16246544, study PRJNA631951) | gut metagenome | biome: gut microbiome; feature: rumen; material: DP-attached | host: Bos | place: Iran: Karaj | collected 2018-10
GCCTTCATCGACGCGCTGATCTTTGCCCTCGTTTCTGCCGTGATTCTTGCCATTGTGTCTCTCCTTCTCTTGCCCCCCGTAATGGCCTCGACTTCAACCGCCAACAAGCTCGCGCAGCAACGCCCTCAACGCCTCCCTGGGCTTGCAGCCGGGGAACATCCGCTCTAGTGTCCTCACGTCATCCAGGTACAGGCGCACCGCCTTGCAGGGGGGGACCGGACCGGGGGGGAGTCCCGCGTTCTTCCTCCGCGTGATCCACCCCGACCTCGCCTGCCGACTCCTCCACTCGAACTCCCGCTCAGCCGCCGCTTCTCTCTCCGCCGGCGTCATCAGCGCACGCCGGGCCAGGCGGTTCAACCGGGTTGACTCCGCCTTCTTCCTCGTCGTGGACTTTTTGCGCTTCATCGACAACGGCCGCCGACCCAACTTGCGGCCAAGGCCTTCATCGAAGGAGGACATCACCGTGACAGCCATCCAACAGATACCCATCCAGTCCATCGCCACCCCGCCCTGGAATGCCCGAACCGCAGACGAAGAGCTCGTCGAATCCGTAAAACTCCACGGGATACTCAGCCCGATCTGCCTGCTCGCCACCGGGCCGAAGGAGTTCCGGGTGGTCTACGGCTCGCGCAGACTCGATGCCGCCAGCAAAGCCGGTCTCGCGACCGTGCCCGCCATCGTCCGGGAAGACCTGCCCGAAGCCGAACAGCGAATCCTCGCCATCATCGAAAACGTCCAGCGGTGCGACAATGACCCGATCCAGGAGGGAAAGCTCTTCAAGGAACTCATCGGCCTTGGCGTCGGCGTCGGCGAGATCTCCAAGCGCATCTGCAAGCACCCGAACTACATCAGACAGCGGATCAAGCTCGCCGGCCTCGCCCCCGCCATCCTGAAACAGCTCGCAGATACGGACTACACCCCCGCCGCCGCCGCCCTGCTCTCTCTCCTCCCCACCGAGGACGCGGGGGCAGTCGTCGAGTCAAGGCCCTATCTCCTCTCCGACGCCGACGAACTCCGCGCGTACATCGCCGAGTCCTCCCCGTCGCTCGCCTCCGCTCCATTCTCCACCGAGGACGCCACCCTCACCCCGGCCCCGGCCTGCGCCGCCTGCCCGAAGCGGATGGAGAACTCCTGCCTTGCGCGAACGTGCTACGCGAAGAAGGTCGCCGCCTTCGTCGGCCGGGAGGTCGCCCGCATCCGCGCAGATGGTCTGCGGGACGCGCCGCTCGTCGCTTCCGAAGAACCGCTGGATGAAATCGGCGGCGACATCTTCAAGCGCCTCGGCGTCGAAATCCTCAAGCGCGAACGAATCGCCGGCGACGACGAATCCGGCGGCCGCCACGCCATCCTTCTCGACGACCTGCGCCCCCGCCTCGTCCGGCTCGTCCCGTCGAACCGCCCGAAGGACGGGAGGGCCCGCCGCCACGGAGATCCCCACCGACAGGCCCAGGTCCGCGCCAGCTTCATCGCCCGCGCCGCCGGCGAACTTCTCGCCCAACGCCTCGACGCTCCCGACGCCGCCCCCATCCCCTCCGACCGCTTTCTCATCTCCCTCGCATCAGCCGCCACCGGCGAAGAGGTCCCCGACCTCGCCGCCGCCCAGCGCGAAGTCCTTCGGCTCCTCGCCTTCCGCCTACGCCAGCGGCTAATGCTCTCGGAGTCCATCAGCGCTATCGAGCCCGACGCCCTCCGCGACACGGCGCAGAACGTGATCGCCTGCATCTCCGACAACCCCGACGCCACCCTCGCCCGCCTCGACGAGCAGGCCGAAACAGCCCTCAAAGCCTAGCGACAAGAACGCGCGTTGTAAACGTTTACAACGGCGTTTTTCCGCCTGTAACGCGCGTTGTGAAATTCCACAACGGCGTTTCTCCGCCGTGCCTCGCTCGTTGCAGGACGAGGCTCAGCAACTCCACCCCTTCGCCCGCATCTCCTCCCGCGTCGCCCGGCGCGCCGCCTCCGTCTGATAAATCGCCTCGTCCTGCAAGCCCGCCCCATCCGTCGGCACCGGGGGACGCGGCTCCGGCGGTTGGAACGGCATGTAGGGGCCCGGGGCAGGCGGGGGCTCCGTCTTGCGCTGCGGGAAATGGCCGGGAAAAAGATCGCTCAAGGCACTCACGGGAATCTCCTTTGTATGGTCTACACCATCGGCCTCAAACCCAATTTCGGGTCGAAAAATTTTCCCCACGCCCTCTCCCGCGGGAAGGGGGCGGGGGGGGGCCGAAACCCATTTCCCACCCCCGCCCGAACGGGGGAAGCACCCCCCTACCACTTCGACCGGCTGTCCCGACGACCCCCTCCTCGCGCGCGCGAAGGCCAGAAACGCCCACAGGAGCGCGCAGGACGCATCCGTACGCCCTGGCCCGGCAACCATGCCCATCGACGACTCCGGCGCGACCTGGCGCATTCTGAGTGGGTTCGCGCGGGCGCGCCCGCGGTGCCCGGGGAGCAAGGGAGGGGATGGGCACTTCGCCCCCCTCCTGCCTGCCCATCAGCACCGTCGTTCCGCCAGCGCGATCCGCCCGCCGGGGAAGGGAACAAAACCGCCTCACCCGGTTGTTAAACCAATCGCCGGACCATCGACACAACCCACCCCACTGCAAGACCTTGCGACTCGTCCGCCGCGAATGATGAATCTTGAACCGTTGGCTTTCACAAGCCGCCCATTTTTCGCACAAGCCACAACCAACGGCAACGCATGGACTTGCGTTGTAACGTCGCATAATCTACGGTATGTTGCGTTGCCACCGCCGGGGCAGAAAAAAGCCCCCTCCGTCAGGAGGGGGTGGGATGAAGGGACCCGGGCTATGGGGCCGACTCCTGGGGGCCTGTCTTGTCGGCGCGCTCGGGACCATCAGCGGGGGGCGAGAGGAGCTTGCCCTCCTTCATCCGCCGCATGACAAGTTGGACCAGGGCATCGGCGGCGAGCTCCATCAGGAAGTCATAGTATTCCTTCGTCAACCTTGGCGCGCCTCGTACTCCCGGATCAGTCCCGCGACGGCTTGATCCGCCTCCAGTCGAACGAGGACCAGCGACTGGCACCGTCCGCCGTCCCCCGCTCATCACTTCCTCGCTTCCGCCGCCAGCCCGACCGCGGCAAGCCGCACGACGGCCACCGCAAACGGCATCCTCTTCTCCTTCGCCCAGCGCTCGATCCGATTGCGCAGACCACGCGGCACCACGACCGTTTCGGCCCGCCCCCCATCGCCGACCACGACGCACCGCCCCGCCGGCGCGCCTGCAACGACCACGTTGCCAACGCCAGCGACGACCATGTTGCCAACGCCAGCGGCGACGCACTCTGCCGATCCCCGAACGCGAACCGACACCCCGCTCATCGTGCCGCCTCCTCGTCGTCGGCCTCGATGCCCAGCAGCGCCAGCACCTTCTCGGCCATCGGGCGGTCCACGAACGTCGTCCCCAGAAGGTCCACCGAGTCGCGGATGTCGTCGTCTGAAAGATTCACATCGATGCCGTCGTCCTCCGCATCGCAGGCCTCCGCCTCGCAGTCCGCCCGAATCCATTCGGCCACCCGGTACTCGAATGCGCCGTCGGTGCCGAACCGGTCCGGCCTGCGGTAGACCGCCTCCATCACCGCCGGCATCGACGCCACAATCACCATGACCGTCTGCCCCTGCTTCTTCATTTTCTTGCTCATGCTTCGCCCCCCTTCTCCAAAAGCCCCTCCGCCTCGAATGCCGCCCTCAACTCCGCCAGCCGTTGGGAATGGACGGGTTCGGGCGCGCTTGTCATTCCATCATCATCGGTTGCAATCCCGTCCAAAATGTCCATCGCCATTTGGCTGGGGTCTTCGAGAAACTGTCCCGCCCACGGCCACACAAAGGCACGGAACACCGTAAAGGCGGTGTTGGGCGGGTCTTTGTCTCCCCAGCTAATGCGATTCATGGCCAGCGCCGCCCGTTCCAAGGCGTCCAGTTCCTCCCCGTCTATGGTGACGTGAATCCCCCGCGCGCCATTCCGAATCTTGATTGCCATATCCTTCACTCCCTTCCCGCCGAGACATCCGCGAAGCGAACCCCGAGCACTTCAAAACACTCTTGCAGATTCAGCTTGTCGAGCTGCTCGGCCTTCTTCACCAAGAGCTCGTCCTCGCGCGTCACGGGGTGGAAAAAGAGCAGACTTTGCACATCGCGCGCCAGTCCGCCACCAAGTTGTTCTTCCAGCCAAGCCGCCAATGCCCCATTAATTCCGAACTCTTCTATCGGGCTTTTCATGCTTTCCAGCCAATCGGCCACACGGGCAGGCATTTTGACTTCGATTGTCATCTTTCTCGTCTTCATCACTTCATCATTCCTTACAAAAAAACCCTCCGCCCGCCGTAAGCTGAGGATGTCTTGACATCCACGGTCGGGACGAAGGGCAAATGCCTGTATGTCTTTTCGCGCGTTCAGCTCTCCGCGCCATTCGGACACTCTTGTCATGTCATCCGAACTGCTTACTACCCTGCCACAAGCCACTCGGAGACGTCAAGCCACAAATCACAAAAAATCTCTAATATTTGCTTTTGTTATTGGGTCAATAGCAAAATCAGACAGATTCAAATCATAAACTTGCTATTGACACGATAGCAAAAACTTTATTGTTCACAAGGGTAACCTGCGCTGGGGACGCTGGCGGGTCTCTCCGTTCGCTGGGGGCATGGGCGAAGAACTGACGTTGTTGCTAACAACAACGCGCGTTGTTCACGTGAACAACGGCGTTTCTTCCCCGAACGCCCCTCCTCCGACCTCGGAAGGCCCAGGCCGGAAGAAACGGTGTTGTTGACAACAACAACGGAGTTTCTGCTCAGCCCCTCCTCCCAGGGCGAAACCAGCCCCCCGCGGGGCCCGCGGCTGCTTCCGTCCCATCTCGAAAAACGCCCAGGAGTCCACGCGCCTGCGTTCGCGCGGGCGCGTGCGCATTGGCCGGGCTGGGGTGGGGTGAGGCGTGGCGGTGTGGTGGGCGTGGTGGCGCTGGCGCGCCGCCTCGGGGGAGGGTTGCCGACAGGGACGGGGATGGAAGGCAGATGCGGGGATGAGGCTGGGCTCCCGGACGGGCGTCCGGGGGCCGATTGGATGGAAAGCACGCGCCTTGCTGGTTCCGCTCCGCGTTGCTCCGCTCCACGGCTTGCCGTCGGTTGACATGGGTTGGCATGGGGTATCCCGGGGCGTGACAGCGTGACAGTGTGACACCCTTTTTTTATTATCTCCGAAAAACCTAAAAATAGGTTATTCTGAGATTGTACTTCTCGGGCGTTTTCTGTCACGTCGTCACGCTTTCGCCGGGGTTCGGAGCATCATCCGGGCTTGGACGGACGGCTTCGCTGTCCTGTTTCGTGGCGACGTGTCCGATGGTGCACTCGGCAATTGGGGCTAGGTTTTTCAGGTAGCGTCCCGCATGGTTCCGGCCCGTGTCCACGCCGTCTTTGACCCGCCTTGCGGTCCGGCTAAGGCGGACTCGCATCAGCTTGGCCCGTTCCCGCTCGTTCGTAATCGTGTCGAACTCCTCGGGGTCGTCCAGATCATGCTCGTCTGCATAGCGGACGTATGCGGCGAACAGGTCGTCCAGCATCGTGATGGCCCCGTTCTTGACGCCGTAGAACTCATCGATGAACAATTCCATCGGGTCCCGCCTCCGGCGGACGGCATCGACGCGTGACTGGCCGGCTTGGCTCTGGGGAAATGGTTGGCGTTTGTCCAGCATCCTCGCCAGCTTCCGCGCCCCCTCGATAGACCAGTTTAGGACTCCCGGCATCTCTGACGAAATGATCTTGCGCGCCAGCTTGTCGTCGTCCTGCGCCGTGCCCCTGACAAGAACATCGAACGGGATCACCCGCATCCGTCGCCACAGTGCCCCGCTCTCGTCCTTCCAGACGGGCAACTTGTTCGCGTTGAAGGTGCAAGCGACGCGGACTTTGAGGTTGCCACGGATCGAACCATGCTTTTCCTCGTCCGTCCAGCGGGCGTCAGACCCGCCACTAACGTTCTTGAGCGACTCCTCGAACCCGTCCGCCACCCGCGAAGGGAGTGCCTCGTCGGAGATGTTGGAGTCGGCACGGGTCAGACTGCCGCTGCGGAACTTGTCGCCGAAATCGCCGATTGTCAGGTTCGTGACAGTGGGGGCCAGCACAGACGTGAGGTCCATCAGGTCGTCTCGCGCCTCCCCGTCTGGTCCGAAGGAAAGCTCGCGCCGGTTCTCCATCAGGGCGCGGAGGACGCACAACGCCACCGACTTCCCAGTTCCCGGCTCGCCGACGAACACCACGAACACAGGCAGGCTCCGATTCCGTGAGATGTTGTACCCGAACCAGAGCTGCATCATCTCCCGGCTCTCGTCGTCCAGGATTTCAAGATAGCGTTCCCACATCGGGCAGGTTGCCGCCGGGTCATACTGGAACGGGCGGGTGTTGGTAGAGAAGAAGTTCGGACTCTTCACCCGCTTGAACACCATCGGACGGGTGGTCTCCCGGCGCTCAAGACGCAAAGGAATGCTGGCCGCCGCGATGTCAAGCAAGCCGTTGCGGAACGCAATGAACTGCGACGCGTCTTTCTCGCTGTCGAGGAAGGCGGGGGGCTGCGGAACAACGCCACGTTGGGCGACCCCGAGAGCTGACACCGACTCTGAGACCGCGTTCTTGGAATACCGTTCCGGATGCTTCTCGATCATCCACGACTTGACCATCGTGGTCAGTCGCCGGGGGTCCCAAATGCGATAGGCTCCCGCATCGGCGTCGTACACGTAGAACCGGGCTCCCCACTCCAGCACCGACAGCTGTGAATCTTGCAGGAACTCGCGCGCGTATTGGACGTAGTTTTTCAGCGGGGCGCCTCCTCCGGCGCCGTTCCTCGGCGAGGTCGCCGTCCGACCGTCATGCTTCTTCCCGCTCATTCCGCACCTCCTTCCAGCCCGGGCAGGACTTGACCGCAAGGCCGATTGCGGCCCTCAAGATGGTCAGGGCCACCCGCCCCTCGGCCTTCTGGCCGGGGGGCGTTTCCGTCCAGCGCCTCCACGTCCACCGCCCAGTACCCGCGCGGCCCCCAGGCCTTCGATGCGTGAAGCTCGGCGACCTGGGCATCCCCGCGGGCGAAAACCTGGGCCTGTTCGAGCATGTCCAGAAGTGGTTTGATTGCCACGTTGTCCAGATCGGGCCTCGTCACGTGCGGCACCTCCAGGCCGTTCCGAACGACAGCCTTCCGCTCCGCCGCCCGGTACGGCCAGACGAACCGAATGCGAACGGCGACGGGCCCGGCGAACGGCACGAACCCTTCGGGCAGGGCCTCCATGATGAGCGACAACAGGCAGGTTTCCTGCTCGCGCTGCGCCCGCGACTTGTACGACCGCGGCCTGCCGTTGACGACGCAAAGCCTTGTCTGCGACTGCCGCGTGTGACTCGGCGGAAGAGTGTCGAAACGGAGGTGAAGCTCCTTGACGTGGGCCGCGTCCTGGGGTACGTTCTCCGTGTTGTTCGTTCCACACGCAACAGCATCAGCCCGCGGTCGCCGTCGCGGGCTTTTTCCATTCTGGGCTACCATCATCACACCCCCGCCGTCACAAGGGCTTCGACGGACTTCCTGCTGTATCCGCATCCGCGAAGGCGTCCCGGAAGAACGATCCGCTGGATAGAACCACGCTTCGCAAGAATCTGCACCGTCCGCACGGTGCAACCAAGGACCTTGGCCGCCTCAAGGCCGCTGACCACCTCCTGCCGAAGCTCGTCCGCCGCCCCGGCCTCCTCGCCCCGGAGGGCTCGTTCCAGTCTTTCCCGGATGCTATTGTTTTGGATTTGTGAAACCATCGCCGCCACCGCTGCGAGCATCCCATGGTCTTGACCGTTCATCTTCTCGTTTCTCCCAGGCCTTCTCCCGCAACGCGGCGCAAACAATCGTTTGCCCATTCGTGAAAACGCCTTGCGGATTCGTCGGCCTTCGGGATTGGCCTCTAACTCAAAATCCGCAACGGCTCAAGGTTTCGGGTGCGACAAATCCGGGCCGTCGCGGGATGCTGGCGCAACGAAAAGCCGCGCCAGCCGCTGGCACGGCCTCCGGGAGAACTTGTTGCGACATTTTACCGTTTGTCGCGCTTCCATCGCTGGAATGCTCTGACCATCGCCCTCTTCTCGTCGTTGCTCGGGTCCTTGACGCCGAAGCGTTCTCGAAGAACCTGCCCCGCCGCGCTCATCACGTCGTAGTTCGGCAACAGCCTCTCCATCGCCTCGAAGTCCTCCTCCGCATACCGGCGGTTGACGCGCCCCAGGGTCCTGCCCATCATCCGCAGCACCTTCGCCGCCCCCTTGTTCGCGCCAGCCGCCGACTTGCCCACCGCCTCCACCGCCGGGGCAAGCTGCCGGACCACCTCGGCCGCCACGGCCTCGGGAGTCCCATCCGCCGACCGCCACCCCCTAGCCGCCTGGATGCCGATGACAACGCCCTCCATGTTCCTCCACATCGCCAATCCCGCCACCGCCGCCCGCTGCAACACCTCCACTTTCCGCAGCAGCACCTGCTTGTCGGCCCCGACCGCGGCCTCCGCCAGCAACACTTTCCACAATCCGCACACTACAGCCCGCGCCTCCTCCCCAGGCAACCGCTCCGATGCGACTTCCAGCCATCCGGCCAGGTCGTCACCCTCGCCGTCGAGAGCAACGTACAGCCATCCCGCCACCGGCGCCTCCTCCAGCCGCAGCCGAACGCGCTCGGCGAGCTCCAGACAGATCAGAAACGACGACGCCTCCTGCGTGAGCCGTTCGGCCTCCTCCCGCAACTCCGCCTCGTCCGCTCGCCGCAGCATCGCCACGTCCGCCGCCGCCGGGCTCACGGGCGTGAAGTACTCCGGCTCGTCCGCCACGCCGGAAACGCCCCGGGAAAGCCCGGCAAGGCGTCCACCATCCCTCGCCGCACTCTTGCCGCCAACGGTGGCGCCGGACGCGCTACGCGGCCTCCTGGTGGCCTTCTCCGTCGTTGTCTTCATCGACTTCTTCGTCCTCATCGCGTCGTCTCCTCCATCATGTCCTTCACCATCCGCACAACCTCGTCCCGGACCTGCTTCCAGTTCTTCGCGTCCATGCCCTCCAGGGCCTCCAGAATGCGCTGTGGTGCGTCGGAAGGGGAGGGGGTGGGCACGACCTCGGCCTCGATGTCCTGCACGTCCTGGGCAGGGGGCAAGGCCGTCTTGGCGTAGACATCGGGGAGTACGCCGACGGCGCCGCGCAAGGCATCATCAGAGACGTGGAAGTAGTGGCCGGTCATCGCCGTGTTGGTGTGCCCGACGATGGACTGGACGATATGCAACGGAACTCCAGCGTTTGCGGCCATGCTAACGAACGTGTGCCGTAACGAATGAAAGCCGACCTCGACGGCCTTCCGGGTTGTCTTCGTGTTTGTCGGGTTGGCGCGCCCCGTGTCGCCCTGCGTGTCGATGCCCGCATCCTCAAACACGTGCTTGACGCGCTCGCTGGTGTAGGAGGAGGACCGTCCGTATTCTTCCGCCAGCTCCGGCAAAATCAGCCCCCGCCGCTTGTTGGCTGGAGTCTCCGAAAGAATCGTTCGGAGAGCGGGGAAGAGCGGGATGCGGACGACTGTCCCGTGCTTCTTCGTCTTGCGTGGAGTCCACTGGATGAACCCGCGCACGAGGTCAACCGCGCCCCAGTCCAGATTCACGCAATCCCCCAGCCTCAAGCCTGTGTAAATCCCGATGGCGAAGAGGACGCGCATCTCCCCGTCAAGAGGCTCGACGACGCGGGCCAGCTCCTCGACGGTTAGCTCCCGCCGGACGTGCGTGTCTCTCTCCATGGGGGAGATTGAATGCCAGGGGTTCGCCCCGTCCAGTCCAGCCCCTTCCTTGTCCAGCACCGCCCACACCATCGCCAGGAGGGCGCGGTAGTTGTTGAACGTCTTGGGGGACCAGCGCGCCTTCACGTCCCGCATGAACTCCTGGGCGGTCTCGCCGTCCACGTCGGCGACGCCGACAACGGAGGAACGGTTCTCTCTCATCCAACGAAGAAATGCATCCCACACCCCCTCGTACATCCGCATAGTCGCCGGTGAAACGGGCTTGCGGGTGAGGCTCCCGGCGAACTTGTCCCAGGCCTTCGAGAGGGGGACCGCCAGGCGCCCGGCCTCAGCCCGCGTCCTCCGCGCCGCGGCGGCAAGAGCTGCGGCAGTGTCGCTCAGACCCGAACGGCTGGCGGCCTTCGCCGTCTTGGATTCCGTCTTCGCGGTCCGGGTGAGCCGGAACGGTGCGACGAACTCGGCGAGCTTTTTCTTGGCCTCACGCTCGTCCGACGTTCCCGTCGTCCTCCTGTAGACCTTCCCGTCAACCATCCACTTTGCCCGCCAATGCTTGCCGTGAAGCTCCAGGCTCCCTTGCCCGTTGGCCCGCCCGGCCGCCTTGCGCCCCCCGGTGCCCTTCTTGCTGCTCTTCCTTGCCATCTTCGCCGCCTTTCGTTCGTGTGCGCAAAGAATGCCACAAGACCGGGGTTAGATGCAAGCATTGTCTCCATATTTTCCCAAAATTGAAAATATGCCAATAATCAAATAGTTTTTCGCAGGTTCAAGTCCTGCAGGGTCCACCGATTTTTTTGATTTGCTCGTGAGGTGGAGGGGGATGGTGAAGGGGTGATAGCGCGATTTCCATTGACAGGGCGGTGCCGATTTGGACAATGGGGTTCGGCTGGAAGCTTTCAACGGGATGGCCGCACGCATAAATCGACATTTTTTGCCGCTAAGCCTTGGAATTGCGGGGATTGCCCTCGTCGTTGGCGCGTTCGGGACGGGGACCGGGGATACCACACCAGCGGAGGATGCCGATGATGGCGTCGTCCTGGGCGAGCTTGACCTTGCCGAGCAGGCCGAAATCTGGCGCAACCAGTATCGGCGGATGACGCCCGGGGGGGATGAGCCGCTTGTGCAGGATGTGGGGGAGCTGCCTGCGGCGTGGGAGGAGTTCTCCTCGACTTGGGACGCCGCCCCGGCTGTACGCGACCTGGCGACATGGCTGGTTCCGTTCTCCGCGGAGCGGGTGGGTTCCGTGACGGTCCTCCGCGATTCCAACGGCACGGTCCTCTGGAGCGGCACGACGGACTTCGCCAAGCCGGACTCCGCCGACGTGACGCTGACCGGCGCGCTCGTGGACGAGCTGGACTGGCCGCTCTATGATGCGGCTCGGGATGAGATCGAGAGTCGGCTGGAAGCCGCATATCCCATGCGGGGCGGCCCCTACACGAACGGATTGCGGTTCATGAACGCCTGGGTGGCGACGAACGGGGACTACCATTTCGACTTCGCCTGGGAATCGAATGGCGAGGTCCAGGTGTTCTGCCGGGCGATGCACACCACGTCATGGGTTGAGACGGTGGTGTTCACGAACGACGAGAACGAGGTGGAGACAAACGATTTCACCCATTGGCGCAACGTGGACGGCGAACGGTTCCGCGGCTCGCCGGACACCTGGGACCTGTCGGGCGTGCTGACGGTGACGAACGGCGTGGGGAGCTTCACCGGCACAAACATCCTGGAAGACTACGACAAGGTGCGATTCTACACGGCGGCGCAGCTTGCGGATTCCGACGGCGACGGCCTGACGGACGGCGAGGAATGGCTCGTCAGCCACAGCGACCCGGACCTGCCCGACACGGACGGCGACGGCATCGACGACGGAATGGAATACGCCTCCGGCACGAGCGCGTCGGCAGCAAATGTGTGGTGGGTGGTGACGACGACGAACGAGTGGGAGGAATATGGGGTCCACTTTGTCGGGGATGAACCATCATGGCCGCCTTACCCAGTTTGGACGAACTTTTTAATTGTCACCGGGATTCCCCCATTATCACTTTCCAACGCCGTCCCGATCGGTGTCAAACTCTCTGGCCTCGTGGATGATGCCATCACAGTGGACACTCAGCAGGTGGAATGGACAAACGGGGCCAAGGTCCTTTCCAATCTCGACGTGACGGATTGCATCACGAATCTGGCGAGCAAGCGTTTCCGGGTTGACTTGTATGACTGGCCGGATCTGCCGGACGGTGGGCCGAACGAGGTCCGGCTGGGACGTTCGGACTACCCTTTCCGTGCGGTTTGGGAGTGGGCAGTGCCCATCGACATTCGGATGGAGCCGATTTACAGCGACCTGAATCTTCCGTTGGAAAATCCCAGTGGCATCATCCTGGGAAGCAATGCGTTGTTTTCAATAATGCCAACCCCTTTTGTGTCGTTTCCTATAGACAAGATTGTGTGGACTTCCGCTTTCCACAAGGTGGAATTCACGGAGAACTACGATAACTGTACCGTGGAGGTCTGCGCGACGAATGCCGGAGATGACGAAATACTTGTGTCCGTGGAAGACATCATCGGCGACTTCAACTTGCCGCCGTTCCATGTCAAGGTCATGCCGCTGACCGTGGTGACGGCCAAGGTCGGAGTGGTTTTGGGCCCCAATGGTCAGTGGGCCGTTGACGGCTATTCCATCACACAAGCGGTCGAAAAGGCCAACGCCATTCTGGCACAAGCAGGATTACAGCTCGACCTTGATCCATCTCTCATGCCCATACCATATGACAAAGGGTATTGGGATGTTATTTGCAGCAGTAATAAGTATGGCCAACTGCTGTCAAAAATTCCGAATTTCGGCGGACTCAAGGTGTATTTCGTAAACAGTCTTTCCAGAAATGGAGAAGGCACGGCCGACGGTGTGAACAACCCTTGGGGCATGGTGGTTGCATGTGGCACTGATACAAATGGCAATCCTCGTGATATTGGGCATACGCTTGCGCATGAAACAAGCCATGCTTGCGGATTGCGAGATTTGTTTCCTTACATCATTTCTCAGGGGCTGTATGCGGATGGCGTAATTCGTGAAGAATGGATGCCCGTTGATTGGGGCAATTACGGTTTGATTAACAATGAAGCAATCCCGATAGCTTATCTTATGCAACGTCTTTTGATGTATTGGCGTGGTTCCAACTGCGACATCCCGTCAGGGGAGGTTTACGGTGTGTGGTATACCCATGACACAAGCACCAACAGACTATGGCATTTGACCAATGCTCCTGTCGGATTGTCTGGAATGACAAATATCCCTCCGGTGCATCAACGGCCATGACAAGAAAACACGGCAACAAGGAGAAGCAGAGATGACACATTTGGCCTTGAAAAGCGGATTCATCTGGATGGCCGCCCTGTTTTGTTGCGTGGGAGGAACGCAAGGGAGAACCATTCGCGAGGTGTTGGACGTGCTGCTGGCCACGGAATATTGTGGGGAGGTGATGATGGACGGCTGGGACATGTCGACCGCCATTCGCGGCGAATCGCCTATCTCCGACGATAGCGTTTTCGATGTGCCGGAGGAGGCATGGCTCCCCGTTCTACTCGAAATGGCTGGAGAGGAATTGGAAGCGTGCAAACGGGACACGGTGGAAGACATTGCTGGAATCCGGCGGTGGGAGGCAGCCGGCGAGATACGCGACAACTCCGACGACGAAGGCTCCCGCTTTTTGTGGAAAGCCCACTGGAGAGTTCAGGGCAGGCGGAACAAATTAATGAAGATGGTGATTTGTCTCCAATACGCGGAAGGTGGTACCCAAGAGGTGTTGGACATTCTGGAACGCATCGGGTTGGAGAGCCCGCCTGAGTTCGACCTCGCCTTGCGCGTCGCTATTTCGTTTGTGAGAAAGGCGTGCCGCGATGGACAGTTTACTCGCTGCTTGGAGTTTGGACGGCGCTGCCGGAACCCAAATGGCCCCGGCAACGACCAAGAGTGGGAGATTTGCCACGAGGTCGGTCACTACGCCCTTCCGAGGTTGAAGGAAGAATCAGATCGCAGAAATTGCTATCAGTATATGCTGGAATTTGCTGAAACAGTGAGCAACATCTATATTGCCAGGGGATTCGACGAGATGGCCCTGGGAGCCATTCCTGGATGGGCTGGGAGCTTGCAACGCCGACTCCTGGCCGCTCGTTTTCCTGACGAACCAATTCCACATCATATGTCTTACAACATGAACACAAAGGAACTGGTCGTAGGGGAAATTGATGAGTCCGAGCTTCCTAAACTGCTGAATCACCGGGCGGCGGCGGAGCTGGCGGCGGACGAGTCGGACTTGACCGACTTGCGGGAGGTCTACGGGGACTGGGCGCAGAAGGCCGAGGAAGAATAGCCACGAGGATGTTCGCTTAGGGGGATGGCATAGGGAAATCGGACTGCACAGACGGCTCCTCTCCCAGAAGCGGATAACTGGACATCTGTTCAATATAATCCTTGAAGACCATCTACCGGAGGGGTAGTCTCATCGGCGATGAACACGACGACGACAAGACAGGTGGGCACGGCGGCGGCAGAGCCGAGCAGGTTGACGATTCCCTTCATGGGCGGAGCCGTGGTGGCGGGGTTCCCGTCCCCGGCAGAGCAGTATGTGGAGAGGCCGCTGGACCTCAACGAGCTCTTGGTGGCGAGACCGGCGGCAACGTACTATGTGAGAGCCGAGGGGGATTCCATGGAGGGCGCGGGCATACGCTCCGGGGACCTGCTGGTGGTGGACCGCTCGCTGGAACCCGAGGACGGGGCCGTGGTCATCGCCTGCGTGGACGGCGAGTTCACGGTCAAGACCCTGCGCAAGGGACGTGGCGGCGTCTGGCTGGAAGCAGCCAACCCCGCATACAAGCCCATCCGCTTCAGCGGAGAGATGGAGCTGCGCGTGTTCGGAGTGGTGACGGCGGTGATTCACAGGTTCGCCGTTGTCCGTTCGGAGGCCGAAGCGGAATGATCGCGTTGGCGGATGCCAACAATTTCTACGTGTCCTGCGAGCGGGCCTTCGACCCGAGGTTGGAGGGGAAGCCCGTCGCGGTGCTAAGCAACAACGACGGATGCGTGATTTCGCGGTCGCCGGAATGCAAGGCGCTTGGGGTGGAGATGGGAACGCCGTATTTCAAGCTGAAAAAGGCAGGGCTGGTGTTCCGCTCCTCGAACTACGAGCTCTACGGGGACATGTCGGCGAGGATTGCGGCAACGCTGGGGACGTTCACGCCCGATGTGGAGCAGTACTCGATTGACGAGGCGTTCCTGCACTTCGATGACGGCGCGGGCAGACGGGCCGGTGGCTGGGAGGCGTTGGGCAAGGCCATACGCGCCCGGGTGCTGCAATGGACGGGAGTGCCGTGCGGAATCGGATTCGCGCCGACGCGAACCCTGGCGAAGATCGCCAACCACATCGGGAAGAAGCTTCCGGGCGGAGTCTTCGTCATGCCGGAAGACCCAAAGGTCGTGCTGGCAGGGCTCCCGGTCGAGGAGGTGTGGGGCGTGGGCAGGAGGCTGGCCGAGCGGTTGAGGCGAGGCGGGGTGTCCACCGCCTGGGAGCTGGCGAGGTGCGGACCCGAGTTCTTCCGCCGGGGGCATTTCGCCGTGACCGTGGCGCGGACGGCAATGGAGCTGCGGGGCACCCCGGCGACGGACGCGGATTCGCTGGAGCGAGAGGAAATGCAGTCGGTGGGGGTGTCGCGGATGTTCGGAACTCCTGCGACCGAGGCACAGGAGCTGGAAGAAGCCGTGTCCGTCTATGCGGCATCGGCGGCGGCCAAGCTGCGGAAAGGCGGGATGGTGGCATCGGTCGCCAACGTCTACGTGCAAGAGTCCGCCCCGCAGGGGACCGGCGGCTGGAAGGATGAGAACTGGTGGACGCCGTTTCTGACGGTGACGGTTGCGTTTTCCTCGCCCACGTCGGCGACGCCGGAGATTCTGTCGGCGGTGAGGCCTGCGGTCGGGAGGCTGTTCGTCACGGGGAAACGTTATCGGCGGGCCGGGGTTCTGTTGTGCGGCCTGGAGCGTGCCGGGCAGGCGATGGACCTGTTCCGGGGCGACCCGGCGAAGCGGCCTGCGGCCAAGCTCTCGGCCGCGGCCGACGCCATCAATGCCCGGTTCGGACGCCGGACGGTCTTTTTCGCCTCCGAAGGAACCGAACGCAAGTGGCGGATGAAGCGCGAAATGCTCTCCAGCCGCTTCACCACCCGCTGGAACGAGCTCCTGGTCGCGAAGTGATACGTGTGTTCACCCCGGAATAATCTTTCGGGAACCCAGTCGTGTATTCTCCCCTTTGTCAGCCTCTGAACTGACACCCTCCGGGGGGATGGTGTTGACAGAATGGGGCAAGATGCAAGCATGTGGGAGGGGCTGCAATTCCTTGCTCCGTGGTCATTTCGCATTATTGTTTTGTTGAGGGCGAGATGGACTGATTTAACGATGGAGTACGGAAAAGGCTAAACGAGGAGTTTTTTGGGGAGGGCGGGGTAGAAGAAAGAAGCGCGTTTTACTAAGAAAACTGGCCGGGGAAGAAAAATATCCGTTTGTCCACGTCGGTTCGTCTGAAACAGAGCAAAAACAGGTGTTTGGGGCATTATTGGCTTGAAATTCAGAGGGGGAATAGGGAGAATTGATGGTGCCAAGAGGAGAAGTGTGCCATGATGCGAAAAATTTGCGTTTTTGGGCTGATTTCGAGCATTTTTGCATTTTTTACGGGTGTGGCATGTGGGGGGGAGGAGCTGTTGTTCGCAGCGCAGGAGGGTGCGCCGGTGCCGGAAATTGGAGTGCTGACGGCGACGAACAGCGTGGAGTGGGACATGGTGTCGCGGGGGATTGACGAGATCGGGGTGCGGTTCAAGGCGGATGACGTGCTGCCGTCGTCGGCGGTGATCCGCTGGAAGGGTGGGGAGCATTACTATTTTCAGCGGCTGGACCTGTCTGGGGCGACGGTGGGGGACTGGGTGGACTGTTCGTTCTCTCTGGAGGGGCTGGAGGATGGTGGCTGGGGCGGCGGGGGGCGGTCGGAGGAGGATTTCGAGCAGGACCTGCGTCAGTTCCAGGAGGTGCAGGTGCAGGTGTGCCGTCGGGGGATGGGGGAGCAGCGGTATGAGGTGAAGGGGTTCTATCGGGCGAAGGATGGGGCGGTTGTGACCCGGGATATCTTCACGGTGAGTTTCATGTGGCACGGGGGAAGCAGCGAGTCGGAATGGGAGTATGGGGAGGTTCCGGAGCTGCCGGAGGTGCCCGAGAAGGGACGGCGGTATGTCGAGAGCGGTGTGATCCACACGTTTGCGGGCTGGACCCCGGCGGTATCGGCGGTGACGGACGATGCCACGTACACGGCGACGTATGACGAAGCGGCGGTTGTCGCGCAGATTGCCGGCGGTGAGGTGTATCCGAGCCTGGCGGCGGCGGTAGCGGCGGCGGAGCCGGGCGCGACGGTGGTGTTGCAGGCGGACGACGATATCTCCTTTGCCGAGGGCGGGGTCGTGATCGACAAGGACATCGTCATCGACGGTGCCGGGTTCACGGTCAAGGGCGTCAGCAATGCCGACATCCACAACGTGACGGCGAAGGCGACGCCGCCGGACGTGGAGTTCGACGGAGTGGAGGGCTCGAACGTGCGCGGGTTCTTCGTGAAGGCGGGAAACGTGACGTTCACGAACCTCGTGATGACGGAGTTCGGGGACACGGACTACGTGAACAAGTTCGGCTACACGCCGATCCAGACGGCGAGCGCGTATGACGGGACGCTGACGGTCGCGGACGTGGACATCGACAAGTTCAACCGGACGGCGATCTGCATCCGGGGCGGCACGTTCTCGATCAGCGGCGGCACCATCACGGCCAACGCCGCGAACCGGGATGTCGAGACGCTGGGCAAGGACCACTTCCAGCAGCCGATCGAGATCCGGGGCGGGACGGGGACGATCGACGGCGTGACGGTCACGAGCGAAGGCTACCCGTATGACAGCAACGGCGGCGGGGCCATCGTGGCCTGGAGCGACGTCACGATCCGCGACGTGACCATCGACTTCACGGGGGTGGGCATCTGGTCGGACTACGCGGACATTGTTGTCGAGGGCGAGAACACCTCGGTGGCGGCGACGGACAAGGTGCTGTTCGTCGAAGACGGCGGCTCGATTGCGGTTGCGGCGGGTGGTTTTGCTGGTGAGCTGGCGGTCGATGCGGTGGAGGGGAGCAGCATCGTCGTCAACGGAGGCACGTTCGATGCGCCGGTGCCGACGGAATTCGTGGGTGACGGCCTTGCGCCGACGACACTCGCCGACGCGGACGGCAAGTACACGGTCAGGACCGCGCGGACGGTCACGTTCGACGCCAACGGCGGGACGGCGGTCGAGGCGGTTGTCGTCGCCGACGGCGAGCCGGTCTCCGCGCCCGATCCGGCCCCTGAGAAGCAATACTTCACGCTCCGCGCGTGGCAGCTGTCCGGCGAAGACTATGACTTCGCGACGCCGGTGACGGCGGACATCGAGCTGGTGGCCGCCTGGGCGCGCAAGCAGCAGACGGTGACGTTCGATCCGTCCCCCTACGGGACGTTCCGTGGCGAGCCGACGCTGGAGATGACCTTCGAGATCGGCGGGACCTACCATGACCTGCCTGGGACCACGCCGGATGGGACCCATGCCCGCATCGGGTGGTACACGATGCCCGATGGCGAAGGCGGAGAGCCCGTTGCGGACGGGGATGCCGTCACCGGCGGTGCCACGCTGACACTCTACGCGCACTGGACGGACAAGCAGACGGTGACATTCGATGCGCAAAACGAGACGGATCCCTCGACGAAGGTTTACACGGTTGGCGGCCGGTATGGGACGTTGCCGAGGCCGACGTGGGCGGGCCATGCGTTCCTGGGCTGGTACACGGCGGCGGAAGGCGGCAAGCATTTGTCGGCGACTAGCATCGTGACCACCCGGCCGACGCGGACGATGTACGCGCACTGGACGACCGAGCAGACGGTTGTCTTCGACGCGCAGGGCGGAGCATGCGAGCCTGGCACGATGAGCGCCACGATTGGCGGCCGGTACGGTTCGCTGCCGAAGCCGACGAAGGCCGGACACGCATTCGTCGGCTGGTACACGGCGGCGGAAGGCGGCAAGCATTTGACGGCGAACAGCATCGTGACGACGCTGGATACGCGCACGTTCTACGCGCACTGGACGGACGAGCAGACGGTGATCTTCGACGCGCAGGGCGGGGCGTGCGAGCCCGCGACGATGATCGCCGAGATGGGTGGCCGATATGGGGCCCTGCCGAAGCCGACAAAGGCCGGGTACGCATTTGTCGGATGGTACACGAAGGCGGAGGGTGGCAACCATCTGACGGCAAACAGCATCGTGACGACGCTGAATACGCGTACGTTCTACGCGCATTGGACGACCGAGCAGACGGTGACATTTGATGCGCAGGGTGGAACGTGCGATCCGGGGACGATGGTCGCCACGGTGGGCGAAGCGTACGGCGCGTTGCCCGTGCCGGAGAAGGAGGGCCAGAAGTTCCTGGGCTGGTACACGAAGGCGGAGGGCGGCTCGAAGGTGTCCGCGGCCAGCGTCGTGACGGCTGTGACGAAACGGACGCTGTACGCGCACTGGAAGGAGAGCGCCGGAACCCTGTCCATCTCGGGCTTCTCGAGGTCGGTGCGTGCCGGGACTCTCGCACGGGATGCCAAGTTCGATGCCGATGAGTACACGCTCTCGTTCGAGACGGAGGCCGGAGTGACCTACGAGGTGCAGTGGACGGCTGAGCTGGGAGGGGAGTGGACGACGCTGAAGAGCTGGACCGCGGAGGAGGACGGCGAGATGGCGGTCACGGTGACCGTGCCCGCAGGGGCGAACACCGGGTTCTTCCGCCTGGTCGCGCAGGAGGCGGAATGATGAATGCATAATGCACAATGCACAATTCATAATGCACAATGCACAATGAAGAATTCACAATGAAGAATGCAAAATGCACAATTAGAATTTATGAACGCGCGCGGGGGGGCGCGCGAGAGGCGGGGTGGGGAGAGATGAGAGCATGATGACGACAGAATCGACAGAGACGACAGAGTCGACAGAGAGGGCGTGGACGCTGGGATCGGCGGGGACGCTGGGGAAGGTGGAGGCGTGTGGGGGGAGGGGCGGATTTTCGAGGGATGCACGGCCGAAAGTTTGTTGCAGGATGGCTTTGTAGGGAGATGGTGGAGATGAAGACCATGAAAAATTGGACGAATGCTGTGGTGGCCGGTGTGCTGGGGCTGTTCGCCTGCGGGGCGACGGCGTTGGCCGATGTGGACGTGACTGTGTCGGTGACGGGAAACGGGACCGTGGCCCCGATGGTGGCATCGGTGGCCGAGGGCGATAGCCTGACCCTGACCGCAACGGCGGACGAGGGCTGGTCGTTCGTGGAGTGGCTGCAGGGCGAAACGGTGGTGGGCCGCGATGCGACTCTGACGCTGGAGAATGTCCAGGAAGCGGTTGCTTTGACGGCTGTGTTCGCCGAGTTGCTGGGGGTGACGGTGGATGGCGTGGACGTGGCGCAGGGGAGCGGGGAGGGATGGGAGCTGGAAGAGAGTGTTTGGAATGGGCATAACCTGCACATTTTTGCTGGGCAGCATCTGTTAAGTGGCACTTCAACGGCTGTGGCGGTCCGGGTGGAGCAGGACTGCGGGCTGGTGTTGAGCAATCTGAGCCTGGATGTGAGCGGGGCGCATGGGGCCCCTGGCCTCAAGCTGGACAACGGCGTGAGCTGCGAAGTGACGCTGGTGGGGGAGAACTCGTTGAAGTCGGGGGCCGAACGGGCGGGGTTGGAAGTGCAATTCGATTCCACTTTGGATATTTCGGCGGATTCGACGGGAAGTCTAGATGCGGAAGGCGGGGACTACGGGGCCGGCATCGGCGGCGGGAAGTACGGGACGAACGGTACAATCCGAATTTGGGGCGGGACTGTGACGGCGAAAGGGAAATCCGTGTATTGGGCGTCTTCGTCCACGGATTTGGGAAGTGCCGGAATTGGAGGCGGATACTATGGGTCCGCAGGGACGATTGAAATTCATGGTGGTGTCATTCGTGCCTGTGGCGGCACGCATGCCGCAGGGATTGGCGGAGGGGAAGCGGGAAGCGGTGGAGTGATCCACATTTCCGGGGGGGACGTGTTTGCCGAATCGGATCCTACGCCCAGAACAATATCCGAAGGACCCGGCATTGGGGCGGGATCAGCGTGGGCTTATGGGGCGGAATATGTGATAGCGACCAACAAATGGGCGGGGGATATTGAAATCAGCGGGGGCAAGGTGGAAGCCATCGGAGGAAGTGCAGGGGCGGGAATTGGGGGGGGAAACCGGACGGAGACGGGGCGCATTCGCATCACGGGCGGCAACGTGACGGCCAGGTCGCGTGGGTTGGGGGCGGGAATAGGGTTGGCGCAAAACAGCGGGCAGTTCAACATAGACAACGGTCTCGAGATTGAAATATCTGGCGGCTGGGTCAAAGCATATGGTGGAACGAACGCGGCGGGGATCGGAGGCGGAAATTGGTGGAACGGAGGGCGAGTGATAATTTCGGGAGGAACGGTATATGCGGAGAAAGGCCCCAGTGCTTCTTATGATATAGGTGACGGGAACAGCGCAAGGTGCTCGGGGGGAGGAGTGAACACGTTCACGGGTGGAAACATCTGGGCGAAGAACGGGGCGGTGTTTCCGGCGGCGAAGGGGGTTGAAGGGGCGTCGGTGGTCTGCGCGGTGATTGGCGGATTCGAGGCAGGGGAGGCGGTCGAGCTGGAAGGATTGCCGGAGGGGTACGGGGCGGATGACCTGGTTGCCTGGGATGATGGGACGGTTCGGGTGTGGCTGCCGGAGGGGGGATATGAGCTGACGGCGAACGAAGAGACGGTGTGGGTGCAGGTGTCCGGCGGGCGTGCGCTGGTCGGCAGGGCTTTGTCCGAGCCTGTCGGGGTAACGGTGGATGACGTGGATGTAAGTTGCGGTGGGGCCAGTGATTGGGTGTATGGCGATGGCGTCCTGACGATTCTTGGGGGGAGCCATGTCGTGTCGGGGAGCAGCACGGCGGTGCAGGTGGTGACGCGGGGGACGGGGACGGCGGTGGAGCTGGACAACGCGACGCTGGACTTGAGTGCCACAGCGAACGCTCGCGCGTTTGCGGTGGAAAGCGGAAGCTGCGATCTGACCCTGTCGGGCGTGAATGTGTTGAAGAGCGGCGCGAGCCGGAACGGGATTTGGCTGGCGGACGGAACGACGCTAAAAGTGACGGCGGAATCGACGGGGTGCGTCACGGTGATGGCCGGGGCTCCCAACGCCGGGATGAGCGGCTCCGGGGCTACGTTTGAGATTGCTGGCGGGACGATGTGGGTGCGGGGGGCGGACACGACATCGACCAACGACATTTATGTGGGGAATCTGACAATAACGGGGGGAAGTCTGCATCCGATGCGGCGGACGACGACGGGGGACGACGCGATTCAGCCGACGCGGCCCGTGGGGGCGGACGGAAAGCGGGTGCGGTGCGTGACGGTGCCGGGCCTGACGCCGGGCGATGTGGTGACGGTGGAGTATCTGGAGGGATATGGGACGAGCGGGCTGGTTGCGGATGAGCTGGGCCGGATTTATCTGTGGTTGCCGGAAGGAGACTGGCGGTTCAAGGTGAATGGAACACGGTATGTGGCGAGTCTGCGGGGCTACGACCAGCTGGCAATCGCGCCTACGGGCCCGGTGTACTGGATTGCCGATTTGCGGGGCGGTCCCGAGGCGGAGAGTTATCCGGTGACGACTAGGTGGACGATACCGGAAGGTGGCTGGACTGAAGCCCACAAGGGTGACTTCCTCGTGATGCGCCGGGTGGAGCCGGGAACGTTCCGAATGGGGGCGCCGAGTTCGCAGGTGGGGTATGGGAGTTCCATGGCAGGCTTGCAGGAAACATTACATGACGTGACTTTGACCCAACCGTATTTCATTGGTGTGTTTGAAATGACGCAAAAGCAATGGGATTACATCATGGGTTTTGCCCCGTCCCGGAGTACAAGCTATGGGGGAGGGATTGGAACATATCGCCCCGTGAATACCACGACATATGCTGCCTTGAGAGGAGCGGACAAGATTGGGCAGACTGAGTGGCCGGGAGCAGTGACGGCAACGAGCTTGGTAGGGCGGTTGCGGGCGAGAATTGCCGGATTCACGTCGGAATTGCCCTCAGAAGCGCAGTGGCAAATGGCGGCCCGGGCCGGAACAACGAATGCCTTAACCAGTGGAGAGGAGCTTTCGGGCACAGGAACGTGTCCTCGTGTGGCACGCTTGGCACGGTATGCCAACAATTCGACAGACGGGAGGGGCGGTTATGCCACACAAAACCAGACGACAACAGTTGGAAGTTATTTGCCAAATGCATGGGGACTGTATGACACATTGGGCAATATTATCGAACAAGCGATGGACGGGATTCCAGCGAATTGGGGAAGCGATGAAAGAGTCGATCCATTGGGGACAACCAGCAATCCGGGTGGGATGAGCGGCGCGACTTATGATGGGGCAAATTGCCAGCGTGTCGATCGAGTTTTCACCACAACTGTGCAACTAGGCAACGTCAATCCTGAGCATTGGGGCGTCCGTCTAGCCAGCACTGCGTCGGCGGGGAGCGTGCGTTTTGTGACGGGGGTGGGGAGCAATGCGGTGACGGGGGGGGTGCAGG
>JAEEGH010008959.1_pt1 | contig 23482 bp, 20 predicted proteins | sample 9134181 | NCBI WGS metagenome assembly JAEEGH01 (sample SAMN16246544, study PRJNA631951) | gut metagenome | biome: gut microbiome; feature: rumen; material: DP-attached | host: Bos | place: Iran: Karaj | collected 2018-10
TATCTCAGTCCCAATGTGGCCGATCACCCTCTCAGGCCGGCTACCGATCGTCGCCTTGGTGGGCCGTTGCCCCGCCAACTAGCTAATCGGACGCAAGCTCATCCCCTGCCGATAAATCTTTTGTCAACCCCGGATGTCCAGGGCCACTATATCCGGTATTACCCGCGCGTTGGCACGGCTATTCCCGGGCAGGGGGCAGATTGCTTACGCGTTACTCACCCGTTCGCCGCTATGCATTGCTGCACCGCTCGACTTGCATGTATAAGACACGCCACCAGCGTTCGTTCTGAGCCAGGATCAAACTCTTCATTAATATTTTAAAGTCTTGGTCCCGTTAATCACGTTCGTATCATTGACTATTCCAAGAAATCTCTTGGACCCGTCACTAAGCACATCTCCGATTCCTTCAATCTACTCAGCAACCTCTCGGGTTGCTGTCCCTCGATCGCGGCTTACTTGGTTCTTCGCTTTCAGCGTTTCGTTTTCGGCCGTCCCTCTCAGGAACGACGCCAATTATAGAATTTTCAGGAACTTTTGCAAGGGTGTTTTTGCAGAAAAAATCGCATTTTTTTCTTATTTTCGCAAAAAACGGGAAAGCAACGAGTCTTTCGCAGGGAAAATACCAAAGAGTTCACAAACTATTCACACAAAAATTTCGGGCACTCGAGTTTTTCTGCTAAAAATCAAGGCTATTACGCCCGATAGGAGCGAACTATAAGTGAAAAAGGATCCTTTTCCATGTCAATCGGAGTACTTTCGACCTGCCAACGGAACCACGTAAGCTGCCTTTTAGCATAATTGCGGGTCTTTTTCTTGACTTCTTCAACGACTCCCGCCATTTCCGCAGGCGTTTTCACCTGCAAAAGTTCCCTATAGCCAAGACTTTGCCACGCAGGAGCGGACAACGGAACATCCTTAGCAAGCACGTTCACCTCGTCAACCCAACCGTCCTGAATCATCTGGTCCACGCGGGAATCAATCCTCTTATATAGAGCATCTCGCTCCCGTTGCAGCCAAAAGATTGGCAACTTCCCTATTCCGCCTTCACGGTCTTTCTGGAATTCCGATAGCCTGCGACCCGTCGCCTTGAACACCTCTACGATTCGAACTAGGCGATGTACATTGTTCGGTTCCACATTCCGCACCAATTCCGGATCAGCCGCCATCGCCATTTTATACAAACTATCGGTCCCCTCGCGAGTCGCAAGGTTTTCCAATTCCAGCCGGACTTCTTCAGGAACCGCGGGAATCTGCGGCAAGCCAAGCATCAGGCTCTGCAGATAAAGTCCCGTCCCCCCCACCAGGATATAATTTCGTTCCGGATTCGCAGACAGCAACTCTTTTACTTTGTCACAAAAGCCACCCGCCGAAAAAGACGACATCGGATCCAGGAAATCAACCAGGTGATGTTTCACCCGCACAAGGCTCGCGGCGTCAGGCTGCGCCGTTCCAATACAAAAGCCCTTGTAAATCTGCCTGGAATCGACGCCGATAATTTCGGCATCATAATGTTCGGCAAGCCGCAAGGATAATTCCGATTTTCCGATTCCGGTCGCTCCGACCAACGCAAACAAGACAGGCATGGCCTCAATTTAGTTATATTATCAGCCACCATGGGAAAAATGAAACACGTTGTCGCCATAATCATCGTTCTTACCTCATTGATCGGAGGTTTCATCTTCCTGCTTCCGAAACTTTCAGGAATGCTCGCGACAGACAGCACCACCAACGCCACGGCCACCGACTCCACCACAGTTCAAGAATCCGTTCCAGACACGCTTTCCTTCGAAGAAAAGATGCAGCAGGCCCTGCTCCCTCTGGAAGTCAGCTATTCCAAGCGCAAGAAGCGCCATATCTGGACGATGGGAGGCGGCCAAACCGTCATCATGTACCTCCTGCAAGCCCAAAGATTCATTGAAAAGAACGGCGGCAAGATTCTTTTCATGGAAGAACTCTACAATAACAACGAAGTCTTCCAGGCAGCCAAAGTCGACCTGATCAAGGATAACGGGGATACACTGAACCTCGAATTCCAGGTTTCCCGAAACGAATTCAAGCCGGGGGCCTCCATTCTCGCAGTCGCCTTCCAGGTTACGACCTTAACCCCCGAATTGATTGTCGGTTTGAACCAGCTGGATTTCAAGTACGATTTACTTGTTCCGCCCTTCGGTCCAAGCGACGACTTTTACCGCGATCTGGACAGAATCAAGCGCAAGGAAATCGCCCTGTGGATCCCCATGGAATCGACCAAGCTTAACAAGGCGCACAACAAACTTCGTCCGCTGCGCATCCACCATACCGAAGAACAAATCGAAAACGTCATCACCGAAGCCTACCGCAAGCTTCCCGAAGCCAAGGGGATCGTCAGCCGCTACGGGGACCAAGCCGTTGAGCACAGACAACTCCTGCAAGCTATCTTGAAGCCCACCAAGGAACATGGGCTCTGGTTCGCCGACATCTCCATGAACAAACTATCCATCGTCCCGCAGACATGCCAAGATATGGAAATGACCTGCAAGTGCACGGCACCGTACAATCCCGACAACAGTTCCCTATCGGACTATACCAAGTCCAAACTGCGCGAAGCCAAGCGGAACGGTCTTGCCACCATGATTCTCCCCTTAAACCAGAGTTCGCTGGATAAGCTCGGCAACCTGTCCGAAATAGCCCAGAAACAGGGCACCACCCTCGTAAATTTATCTACCTTTATGAAGAAATGACAAGGAGTCCCGCATGACCGTAAAACTTGGATTTAATGTTGACCATATCGCCACCATCCGCGAAGCCCGCAAAATTTGCGAACCGGATCCCATCGCGGCTGCCGTACTCGCCGAACTCGCCGGAGCGGAAGGCATCACCATGCACTTGCGCGAAGACAAGCAGCACATCCAGGATCGCGACGTTCAGCTTTTGCGCCGCACGGTCACGACCAAGATGAACCTGGAAATCTGCCCCGCACAGGAAATGGTCCAGGTCGCCATCAACAACCAGCCGGACACCGTGACCCTCGTCCCCGAAATCCACACTGAACTTTCCACCGAAGACGGCCTGAATGTCGCCGCCAAGGTGGCAGACCTCGCAAAGCCCGTCATGACGCTCAAGAACAACGACATTGCCGTAGGCGTGTTCATTGACGCCGAAACGGAACAGGTCAAGGCAGCCAAGAAAATCGGAGCGGACTTCGTGGAATTCAACACGGGCAAATACGCCACCAGCTGTTCTCTCGGCAGCAACGAAGAAGTGGAACGCGAAATTTCCGCCCTCGAAGATATGACCGTTCTCGCCCGCAAATACGGTTTGAAGGTCAAGGCAGGACGCGGCCTCAATTATAGGAACGTCGCCCCCATCGCCGCTATCGAAGGAATCGATGAACTCGTCATCGGTCACAGTATCGTGAGCAAGTCCGTAATGGTAGGCATTGACCGTGCCGTACGCGACATGCTAGAAATCATCAGGCGTTAAGTCAATTACATAGGGGAACGGGGACACCCCGTAACGCCCCGACGCATCAAGGATATCCGGCCCATTCAGCGGCAACACTCGGAGACGCCTTGCGGATTTTTCGGGACTGTTCACTGTCATCTGCCAGGGCTATATCGCCGCTGGCAATTTTTTGTTTAATTTCTTCAAAGGTTTTCGGCTGTTCCTTTTCTGGCAGTTTGTCGCCAGGAACCAAACAGGGAGCATCGATGGCCGTTTTCGCCTTGTCTTTCACAGGCGTATACTCACGGGCTGCCGGGACCTCGTAGAAACGGTCTTCCTCGGGGCACCACGCCATCAGCTTTTTGCCGTAAACGCAGCCTGCATCGAGACCGATAAATCCCGGACGGTTGACAAAACCCATCTTCGCCCAATGTCCGAAAACGACCGTCTTATTCCATTTAATTTGTTCAAACCACGGACGATCTTCCCAGAACCTTACAGACAAAAGAACCTCCGGGTCCATGTCCTCTAGTCGAGCCTTTCCGGGCTCAAGCCCGGCATGCACGAGCAGTGCATGGGGCGTATCACGCCACAAAGGCCACTGCTTGACAACCGATACAATATAGGTCCATTCTTCCATCGGAAGTTTCGCAAAACGCGCTCGCTGCTTTTCGGTCCAGCCGCTTTCAGGAAGCTCCATCGCGCGTATCAAGTGCTCTTCATGGTTCCCGCGCACCGTCAAGATTCCGTTATCCTGCACGAACCGAAGCGCGCGCATCATGTCGGGGCCCTTGTTAATGACATCGCCCGTCTGGTACAGCGTATCCTTTCCGCGCACAAAGCCAAAAGCCTCTACGATGCGTTCGAGTTCGTCGGCACATCCATGCACATCACCGATGTATAATGTTCTACAGTTCATACGAAGAAATCAAATGTGAAATGTGAAGTGTGAAATCACATCCCACGTCAAATTACATTCCTCATTCCACCTTCCACATTATTTAATGTGCACCGCCTGTCGGATTTTGTTGAGTTCGTCGGCAGTCAGTTCGCGGAATTCACCGGCAGGCAATTCTCCCAAAGTCAGCTTGCAATAGCTCACACGCTTGAGGTCTCGGATTTCGTAACCCACGGCACGCATCATACGGCGGATTTCACGGTTCTTGCCTTCGACAAGTACCAGTTCCGCAAAGCCCTTTTCCAGATAGATATCCGTCGCGAAGGCGATTTCCTCTTCTTCGGCCCCTTCTTCACGGATGTCGACGCCATCCACCAGTTTTTGGGCGGCATGCTCCGATAACGGGCGATCCGTCCACACGTAGTAGCTGCGTGGAATTTCATAGCTCGGATGCGTGAGCCTATGCAACAATTCACCATCATCGGTAAACAGCAGCAACCCGCGGCTCTGCAGGTCAAGGCGTCCCACATACTTCAGGCTCTGGTAGGCCGGAGGCAAGTAGTCATAAACCGTGCGACGACCTTGCGGGTCGGTCTTGGTACACACGCAACCGGCCGGCTTATGGAACATAATGGTCGTCGTCTTGCGCGGGAGCTTGGCAGGCTTGCCATCCACCAAAATACTATCAGCGTTTTCGTCAACCTGGTGACCGAGGTCCTTGACAGTCTCGCCGTTCACCTGCACGCGCCCCTCTTCTATCAAGGTATCGGCGGCGCGGCGACTAGCGATACCGCAGAGAGAAATGAACTTGTTAATGCGCATAGAAAGTAGACAGTAGGAAGTGGTTAGTGGTTAGGTTTTTCTTCTTCGTAGAGCAGTCCGAACCGGAGACCTGCAGTACTTATCTTAAATGTTTCAACGCGGAGTTTCTCCAATAGCGACTTGAGCCAGAAAAGCCCGCAAATAATGACTTCGTGGCGCCCGTTTTCCAGCCCCGGGAGCATCGCGCGCAGCTCCTTCGACAAGTTCGAAATCTTCGTCGTCACGGCATCCAGATCACTAATGGACAGTTCCAGACCTTCGATAGCCTTGTAGTCGAACTGTTGCTTGTTCAGGTAAACCATCGCAAGGGCCGTACCCGTGCCGCCAATCAGGTACACCGGCTTTTTCGTCATACCCTTGAAAGACACTTCCTTGAAGGTTTCCTTCACGAACTTCTTGTATTCGGGGCCAGGAATCGGGCCCATCGCCTTGAACATCTTGAGCGCGCCCACCGGAATCGAGAACGTGGTATCGCCGTTGCTGAGTTCCGTAGATCCACCACCGATGTCAATCGTCACGATACCTTCGCCATGCCATTCCTTCACGGAACGGTAGGTGAGCTTGCCTTCTTCTTCGCCGCTGATGATTCGCGGCTTCATCCAGAGTGTCTTCTCGACGGCGGCAATCACTTCGTCAGGGTTCTCGGCATTGCGCATCGCCTCGGTCATCACGGCGGCCTTAAGGTTTGCCCCCAAGGCATGCAAGTCCATGCGGAACTTCGTCATGATGGCTTCGAGTTCCTTGATTCGCTTTTCGGTAATGGCGCCGTGTTCGTAAATGTCTTCGCCCAGGCGACAGACTTCAACTTTCTGCAGCTTCGGCACCAGCACCTTTTGATCCGCGGACACTTCGGCAGGCACAGCGTCCTTAGCGTCGGTGGTTTCAGTCGGCGATTCGGTCCCTGAACTTGCCGAAGGGGTCGAATCCTCGAACGCCGCAATCAGAAGAATGCAGCTGTGGCTCCCGATGTCGACCGTAGCAATCAACTTGTTATCCATTCTTCGCCTCGTCGGTGCCGCTGGAGGCCGCTTCGTCTTTGGCCTTCAGCATACCGCTTTTAATCTTCTCAGCAATCTTTGCCGGATTCGTCAGGAATTCTTTCGCAAAAGCAATCGCTTCTTCTATCACAGAATCAGGATGTTTCCCGCTCCAACCGGCGACCAAGTCGCCCGATTCGCTACCGAGTTCCTTGCCCTCGCGGATTTCCTGTCCCATCTTAAGAGCAAGCAACAGTCCGAGTTCAAAGGCGCGGGGTTCATTTTTACCATCAAGAAGCTTTTCAACGCGCTTGACACGTTCTTCGTAAGGGATATTCTCTAATTCGGCGAGGTCTTTTTCTGAAATCATATACCAAAAATAGAAAACGAGTTCCGGACTTGTCCGGAACTCGCCAACAAAGGAGAAAATTGTTGAGATTACTTCTTTGCAGCCTTCTTAGCAGGAGCCTTCTTGGCGACCGGCTTCTTTGCAGCGGGCTTCTTAGCAGCGACCGGCTTCTTTGCAGCAGGCTTCTTGGCAGCGGCCGGCTTCTTTGCAGCAGCGGGCTTCTTGGCTGCGACCGGCTTCTTTGCAGCAGCGGGCTTCTTTGCAGCGGCCGGCTTCTTTACAGCAGCGGGCTTCTTTGCAGCGGCCGGCTTCTTTGCAGCAGCGGGCTTCTTTGCAGCGGCCGGCTTCTTTGCAGCAGCAGGCTTCTTTGCAGCAGCGGGTTTCTTAGCAGCAGCGGGCTTCTTTGCAGCAGCCGGCTTCTTTGTAGCAGTCTTTGTAGCCATTTTTTTTCTTCCTTATGGTTATGTTGTGAATTATCTGTGTATAAAATAACTTATTTTCACAAATAATCAACACTTTTTTTCAAAAAAATTAAAAAAAATTCATTTTTTACAAAAAAAATGATTATAGAAAGAATATTTTTCGGTGGATAATGTTGAAATTAATTTGTTCAAAGTTCAAAAAATCACGCAGGTCACCACTTTGTCAACAAAAAAAATTCCCGAAAAAAAATCGGGAACCCTTCTATCAAAAAAAAGATTTCAAGCCGTAACTTGAAGAATATCAAACAGATACGAGCGAACTTTATCTATTCGGATTCTGCACACTGTCGATATATTTCTTAAATCCTTCAACACCGAGGCTGAACATATCCACGAACTTCGTTGCGAACGGAGGCAGCTTGCGCTGGTGCATACCCAGGGCGTCGTGCATCACGAGCACTTGGCCGTCCGTAAACTTACCGCCGCCAATACCGATCGTCACCGCGTTCACCATGCCGGTAATCTTGGTACCGAGCTCTTCGGGAATGTGTTCTAGCACCATCTCGAAACAACCCAGGTCGTCTACGTACTTGGCAGCCTTGATGATTGCGGCCGCTTCTTCTTCGGTGCGGCCCTTCTGCTTAAAGTTTTCGGCCGTCTGCGGCAAAAGTCCGAGGTGCGCGCAAATGGGAATGTCGTGGCTCAGCAAGTATTCGTGCACGCCCGCGGGGGTGCCCTCGATTTTGACGCAAGAAGCCCCCACGTCCATAAAGCGGCGAGCGTTATCGTATGCCGTTTGCGGGTCCTTGTCACTCAAGTAGGGCATGTCGGCCACCACGTGGGTGTTCGGTGCCCCGCGGCAAACCGCCGCCACAAAAATCAGCATTTCGTTCATACCGATTTCGCGGGTGCTCTTGTAGCCGAGCATCGTGTTTGCAAGACTGTCGCCTACCAAAATCTGGTCTACGCCGGCCGCCTCCGCCATCTGGGCAAAAGCGTAGTCGTAGGCGGTAATCATCGAAACTTTTTCGCCTTTAGCTTTCTTGTTCTTTATGTCGATTGGGCTGAGCATAACTTACGAACCTCCTGTAGCCATGAAAGGGAATGGATTTCTTTCAGGAATCCGATGTGATTGCGTAGATAAGATAGCAAAGCATTCTCCACAAAAACGCGACCGTTCAGATTTTGGGGAGCATCAAGGCCGTTTTTTTCACATAGATATAACTCCCAAAGGCCTTTCAGCGTTTCCTGGTGCGCCCTTGCGCTCTGCACACCCAAGCAATGTCTGCAAAGAAGCGCTCCCGTTTCAGGGAAAAAATCTGCCGCCGGTTCAACAATCGACTTCTCGCAGCGGCTGCATACACCCAGTTCCAGATGGTATCCCCACAGGTCGCTGATATCGAGCAGCCACTTGGCAAAAACACCCTCGGCAGGATTCGACCGGTCAAGCTGCGAAAGCGCACTATCCAGCAGGGCGAATTCATCTGGCAAGGGCACGCCTTGAGGGGCGTAGCGCAAGACGATTTCAGCCATGACCTGGGCTACAGCAAGCTCCATAAGGGAGGCCCGCAAGGTTTCTCTCCAGTTGATAATCGAGGCTTCCTTGATAAACTGCAGTTCCGTCGAAGGATTCTGCCGAAAAACCACCTCCGACAACGCCAGCGGATCAAGCGCCCCCTTGAACGGGGATTCCTTTCGTTTTGCGCCCTTGACAATAAAACTCACCACGCCACACTCTTCCGTGAGCGCCTTCACAATAAAGCTAGAGTCGCTGTACGCGAACCGGTGCAACGTAATGCAACGAGATTTAATCATAAGTTCGAATTTCAGAATTCGGTATTCGGAATGATTTTTTGAAAAAACAACTCTGAATTCTGAACTCTGAATTCTGAATTAAGTGTTGGGGAACGGAGGCCAGCCCATCACCTGTCCACCGAGCACGTGCAGGTGAATGTGGAACACCGTCTGGCCAGCGTCGGCCTTGCAGTTGAATACGAAACGAGCACCAGATTCTTCTATACCGAGCTCCTTGGCAATGAGCTGGGCGCGGTAAAGCATCTTGCCTACCAGTTCGCAGTCGGAAGGCTGCATGTCCATGATGGTCGAAATGTGGCGCTTGGGCACTACCAAAAAGTGCACCGGGGCCTGCGGGGCAATATCGTAGAAAGCAAAGACGTCATCGTCTTCGTAGATTTTCTTGGAAGGGATTTCACCCTTGATGATCTTACAGAAAAGGCAATTTTCACTCATAATGATTATAAGGTAGTAAAAATGTACCTGTTACTTTTTCTTGCGGCCCGGAGGCGTAGGCATAAAGGGGCTGCTTGCCTCGGATTTTTCCTTAGTGGCGGCCATGGTTTCTTGGCTAACGACCACGGAATCTCCCACGGAAAGCCCCTTGAGAATCTGGATGTTCACGCCGTCGCTGATGCCGGTCTTGACGGGGCGGGGAGCGGCCTTGCCATCGATGCTTACCCACACCAGGTTGCCGCTCGGTTTCTTGCCGTCGGCACGTTTCTTGAAAGACTTGGGGAAACTGCCGGGGGGCGGGAAATTACCCTTTTTGAAGTCGCCTTTCGGGACATCGCCGGCGTTAAAATTCGCATTGTCGAGGCCATCTTTCACCGAGGAACTATCGCCAGATTCGTGCGGTGGGCGCATTCCCTTGGGCGGTTCTGCCATCGGGGTGCCGTCGGCGGGAGTAAACTTGAGCGCCTTCACCGGGATCGCGATGGCATCAGTAATTTCCTGGGTCACGATGGTGCAGGTCGCCGTCATGCCCGGAAGCAGTTTCTGTTCCGGATTCTCGGCGGTAATCACGACGGTGTAAGTCACCACGTTGCTTGTGGTCGTGGGGTTCAGACGGACTTCCTGCACGGTACCATTAAAGGAGTCACTCTGATAAGCATCAACCGTAAAGGAGACCTTCTGGCCCTGCTTGACCTGCCCGATATCGGCTTCGTCCACGTCGGCCATCACCTTCATCTGGCTCAAGTCCCTGGCAATCACAAATAAAGTAGGAGTACTCATGGAAGCGGCCACGGTCTGGCCGACTTCTACCGCACGCTTCAAAACGACGCCATCGATGGGACTCTTGATGGTCGCGTAGCCCAAGTTGAGGCGAGCCTGGTTGACTTCGTTCTGGCTGCGTTCTACAGCAAGTTTTGCCGAATTCATGTTGTATTCGGCGGTTTCGAGTTCCACGGCACTGGCGGAATTGCTTTCGGAAAGCTTCTTGACGCGGTTATAAGTCGATTCCTTGTACTTAAAATCGTTTTCAGCCGACTTGTAGGCGATTTCGGCCTGCGCGAGTGTAGCCTTGAGCTTGGACTTGTCGAGTTCGGCAATGACCTGTCCCTTCTTGACCTTGGAATTGAAATCGACGTTGATTTTCGCGATGTCACCCGACACCTGCGTGCCGACTTCCACCTGGTCGACAGGTTCCAGCGTACCCGTTGCCGAGATGGTGGTTGAAATCGTGGTCTGCACCACCTTGGCGCTTACGAGCGGGCCTGCGGCGTTTTCGGCAGTCGCCGAAAAAAAGAACATCTTGACGCCATAAGCGATAGCGCCAAGAATCACGAGGATGATGAAGATTTTCAAGAATTTTTTCATAAACGCAACCTAAAATAGAAAGTCTCGCCCTTTTTCGAATAATTAGATGCGCTTGAACGACAAAAGGTTGCCTATTCGCAAGAGTTTATTCCCATTTTTTTATATTATATCCAAGATCCTTCAACTATGCCCTACAGGCTACGCTCAGGATGACACTTCAGTCATTCTTTCGTCTCTCGTCTGTAGGACCGAAGGTCCGTTCTTTCGTCTAAACTATGACACGCATCGCAAAAAAAGATGATTCCGCTGAGGTCCGCCGCATCACTTGGGTGGGACTCGGCTGGAACGTAGCCCTGTCGATAGGCAAGTTTTTTGCAGGCTATTTTGGCGGGTCTCAGGCACTTATCGCCGACGCCATTCACAGCGCATCTGATTTTATCACGGACATTGCGATTATCGTAGGCGCCCGTTTCTGGAATTCGCCGCCCGACGCGAAACACCCGTATGGGCACAGGCGTTTCGAGACTCTGATTTCGGTCGGAATCGGACTTGCTGTTTGCGCCGTGGGCCTCGGGCTCGGTTACAATGCCGTCGTGGCACTCACGAACGGCGAGCAGTCGCACCCCGAATGGATTGCGGCGATTATGGCAGCAGTTTCAATCATCGTGAAAGAGGCGCTTTTCCGCTACACCCGGGCGAAAGGTCGCGCCATCCGCAGCGAAGCCGTCGAGGCAAACGCTTGGCACCATAGGAGCGACGCCTACAGTTCCATACCGGTCTTGATTGCAGTCTTGTTCGGGATTCTTTTCCCGACGCTCTGGTTTGCAGACTCCGTAGGCGCAATTATCGTTTCCGTTTTCATTCTGCATTCGGGCTTTGAAATTGCGTGGCCGGGAATCCATCGTGTGGCCGACGAAGGCGCAAGCGCCGAAGTGGCCCAAAAGCTAAAGGATATTGCACTCGCCTGTCCGAACGTAATTAGCATTCACGGGTTCCGCACGCGTTACGTGGGTTCTGATTTACATGTAGATTTACACGTCGTCGTCCCTGCCGACATGACGCTCTTGGCCGCCCACGACTTGGCCGAAGAAGTAGAACGCCGTATGATCGAGGCGGGAGAAAACGTCGTCGACGCGCTTGTGCACATCGACCCGTACGACGAAAGAAAAGTGAAATAAGTAGAGATCCTTTTTGATTTTACTAAATTCAAACTTATGAAAAAATTCGCAAGAAAAATTTCCAGCCTTGTAGCATGTATCGCGGGAGCATTGATGTTTGCGGCTCCGGCTGAGGCCCAAGTCAACCTGACCGTACACAAGGAAGTTTTGCCCAACGGGCTCACGGTGCTTCTGCACCCGAACAAGCAGGCCCCCACGGTAAGTTGCCGTCTGTTCTACGTGACGGGTTCCGTGCACGAAGTTCCGGGAAAGTCGGGTCTTGCGCACATTCTGGAACATGAACTTTTCAAGGGCACAAAGAAAGTCGGCATAACCGACAGCATTGCCGACGCCAAGTTTATGGTCACTCAAGATAGCCTGCAAGCCTTGATCCGCCCGGCAATTCTGGCGGGCGACACGGCAACAGTCAAGAAACTCACCGCCGAACACGATTCCGTGGTGAACGAACACCGCAAGATTTTTGTGAAGGACGAACTTTGGAGCGCTTACCAGGCCGCCGGTGGCACAGGTCTGAACGCCTTCACCAGCGATCTCATGACCGCCTATATCGTGACGCTTCCGAAGAACAAGATTGAACTTTTCATGTGGCTCGAAGCAGACCGTATGCAGAACGCCGTGCTGCGCGAGTTCTATTCCGAACGCATGGTCGTGCGCGAAGAACGCCGCATGCGCTACGACGACAAGCCGACAGGCCGGTTCATCGAGACACTCAATTCCATGATTTACGAGGCTTTCCCGTACCGCGTGCCGACAATCGGCTGGCCAAGCGATATCATGAACTTGACGCGCGAAATGGCCGACGAACATTACCGCAAGTATTACAAGCCGCGCAACGCGATCCTTGTACTTGCAGGCGACCTCGACACGACCGCAACCATGGAAATGGTCAAGAAATACTTTGGCCCGATTCCGACCGGCGAAGCGTTCCCGCCACTCACGATTCGTGACCCCGAACAGGCCGGCGAAAAACGGCTGACAGTCACACGCCCCGACGCCCCAAACATGTATGCATTGACCTTCAAGACACCTGAAGTCGGCGACAGCATTCTTTATCCGCTCGACATTGCCGAGGGCGTCTTGAACGGCCGCTCCGGCAGACTCTACAAGCGCCTGGTACAAGAAGAAAAACTTGCCGTGAGCGTGAGTGCCAGCAACAGCCCGAACAAGTACATTTCGGAATTCGGTGTCACCGTGAACATGCGGCCGGATGCAGACCCTGCGAAAGTCGAAAAAATCGTGTGGGAAGAACTCGAAAAACTCAAGACCGAACCCGTGACCGAACGAGATTTTCAGAAGGTCAAGAACCGCGCCTACGCCGGGCTCGTACGCAGCCTGACCGATATGGAAAATGTGGCGACCATGCTCGCCTGGTACGAAATGTTCGGCGATTACCGCATCTTCCTGAATTGGGCTGACCAGCTCAATAAAGTTTCTGCAGCAGACGTTCAGACAGCAGCCCAGAAGACTTTCGTAAAAGAAAAGTCTGTCGCGGGATTTCTTCTTAAAAAATAAATTTCACTAAAAACACAAGCAAATAAGCCGGACCTCGTCCGGCATATCATTACCGTGCGAACTTCGCAATTTCTTGCCCGATTTCGCGGGCTTTTTGCGGATTTTCGTTGTAGATGGCGTCAATCTTTTGACAGCCCAGTTCTAGCAGTTTGCGAGCCATCGACGAATCACGCTTCTCGCGCAAGTCACGGAGCGCAAGGTCTATCAGCTTGACATCAGCCTGAACCGGATAGCCCTTCATAAATTCGTAGAACAGCTTGATTTGCTCATTATACTGTTCGTCTGTTTCGAGCGCAAGCAAGAACGGAATCACGCGCGTATTCAGGAGCTTGCCTAAATCGCCCATGAAAGTGTTCAATGTAAGCCCCTTCGGGAACAATTCTTCGGAATCATTCTGCAAGTCTTCGGTATCCATGAATGCGCCCGACTCGATTTGTTCCAAAGCATCGTTCAAGAAATCCATTTCTTTTTTGCGAGCCTGTTCGCGGAATCGCGCCTGGTAATAAATCGGAAGAGTCGTGAGGCAGAAATGCGCCTGGTTCGCCCCGATAAATTCACCGATGTAATAGATATCGGCGTCTTCGGCGAGAATGTCTTCTTCGCGGGTAAAGTTACCGATCTTTGCAGGAATCGGGATGACTTCCATACTCGATAGTTCATGCAGGCGTTCACGCATCGATTCGACATCCATATCGGGCGGAAGTTCCACGCCGTCGGCCTGCATCGATTCCAGCATGTCGTTGATCTTGTCATCGACCGCACGGTCGAGCGCCTTCTTGCTAGGTACACGCGGCGAGAACATGCGGAAATCGCCTTCAAGCGCCAAGAGACCGTTCTTGATCATGTCATCGAACGGAGTGCCGCTATCCCGTTCATCGGGGTTCGGCAAAATCTTGGCGTAGGCAATCATGCGCCCGCACAGGTTGTCGTCATTTCCTTTTTTCTGTTCAATACCTAACATACAGGGAGCAATATAGTAAAAGTAGGAAGTTAGAAGTAGGCAGTAGACAGTGTGAGGCGTGAGGCATGAGGTGTGAAGCGTGAGGTGTGCGGTGTGAGGTGCGAGTTTTATAAAAAAGGGGCAAGTCTGCCCCTCGTTCACACTTCGTTGTTCACTACCCCATCGAGCGGGGCTCAGACGCCGCCCCGCAACGCCCGCTACTTCACGCGGATGATTTGCTGGCGGAGCAGGGATCCGTCGCCACGCTGCAGCAAGTACACACCCGGCGCCAGGTTCTCCGTTTCCAAAGAAGAACTTTCGCGCAGCAACTGCCCCGTCAAGGTAAACAGGCGCACGCGAGTTGTCGGGACCAGTTGCAGACTCGGTGCAGCAATTCCACGAACGGATGTGGTTTCGTCCGCCTTGACCAAAATCAATTCCAGCTGATCAAGATTAGGGCCATCGTTGCCGCCAATCGTCGCAAAGGTAAAGTAGCTTGCACCGGCAGGAAGCCTTGACGCAATTGACAAGGTATCCCAAGTCGTCCAACTTTCTGTTGCTTCAAAGGTGAGCGTCTCGGCGCTCTTGCAACCGTCAATTCCCGCAGCACACTCGTCAGGTGCTGCTGCCGCCAAACTACGCGCCTTGCCGCTGCCATTTGCATAGCGAATCACAACCTGGTACTCACCCGCGACTTCAGCATATACAGGCACCTGAATCACGCTCAAGTCGCCAGCGGCAAAATTCACGAAAGCGGTTCCGTTAAATCCCGCATTGTTGCTTTCGGCAGCGGCATTCGTAATGATGCCATCTTCCACCTGGAACACTGTCGTACCCTTGGCGGTAAAACTCGGAATGAGTTCAATGTCGCCCGCTGCGACGATTTCGGCCGTCGCCTTGCTCGCATCAATATCCGCAGCGCTCTTGCCGCTCCAGCCCGCAAAAGTCCAGCCTTCGTTCGGTTCGGCGGTAAAGATTGCAGTCTTTCCCTCCATAACCTTATCGCCGCTAAGGTTTGTCGTGACCTTGCCGCCGATGGCGTCGCCAAGTGTCACCTTATAGTAAGTGGCGTTCGCATCGACCGTCGCGACCTCGTTCGAATAGGCTCCGAGGCCGCCCATGCTGTTCGCAGCACGCACCGTAATCTTGGAGCCCACCGCGATACCATCGAGCGAGAAACTCGGCGCAACAACATTTGCCTTATATTTACCATTGACAAATACTACCCAAGCGCGGGCGTTGTCGTCGTCGGCCCACACAATTTCGGCACCTTCCTGCGCAATTTTCGGGGCGGAAACCTGCGCCGTCAACTTGGTCGGATCCCAGTTGTCACTACCCTTGAGCACGTTTTGGAGCGTGTACTTCGCAGCATCGTTTGCATTCCATACCGTCTTGAGAGTCACATCCCAGCTTGTTCCATCTTTCGTACCCTGAAACCTAGTCTTGCGCTGGCTTGTGTTGACTGCACCGCCGCTAGCATTTTTACTGTTGTACTCGCCGAACACAACGGGTGCGGAGTTCATGTCGGGCCCCCAGCCTTCGGCCTTGGGTTCCGCCACCATCTTTGTATTCAAGAAAACCGTTTTGGCGCGAGCCCACGAACGGCCGAGATAGAAAGTCTTGTTAAAGCTGTTGTTTGTCACGGTTATTGTCGTGTTGTTGAACACGTAGCCCCAATCGGTATTGTTCTGCGAGGCGGTAATGTAGCCACCGCTACGGCGCATCACCAGGTTCGTGCCTTCAAAAAACACGTCGCCGTCACCGCAAATAAAGTCGACCGTACCTTCGATTTGGCCATTTTCCCAGTAGCTGCGGCCCTTCTTGTTGTTGTTCAACTTGGTGTAGTAGGTATCCTGCGTACTCAGGAGCTTTACGTTCTTGTATACAAGCTTGTCGCCCACCGTCATGAGCGCATCGTGGCGGCAGGCGCTGCCGCAGTTGGCTTCGTTCCCGTAGTTCGCCTTGTTGTAAAGCGTAATGTCTTGCATGTACACGCTGTTCGCGCTCACCTTGAGCGTCGCGGTCACGCTGATGCCTTCGTTAATGGACTTGTTGTAAAGAACCGTCTTGTCGGCGCTCTGGCCCACGAGCGAAGTATTCGACGCCGTGAAAGTCGTCATCTGGTTGCTGTCGCCGGTAAGGCTTCCGATGTTGTATTCGCCATCGGGGAAGAAGATAACGAAATGGTTCGATTCGCTCGCCCCCGAAGCACTTGCCGCCGCAATGGCCGCCTTAAAGTCGCCATCGACACCGACCACGAAATTGATTTTCTTTTTTTCGACAGCGGAAGCAGAAATTGCGAGACCTAAAGTCGCAAGTAGACAGATTTTTGATGTAACACTATTCAACATAAAACCTCATATACGGATTGCTTCGCCTTCGGCTCGCAATGACGTTATCTCGCTTTTCCTTTTATATCAAACACATTCCCGTTCGCTTTTTTCAGGTAAACGCCAGCAGCGTTGTCGCGGCTACCGAAATCTACATAGTAGCGTGCGGCGGCATTCGCCTGAACAGCCTGCACGGCGCGGGTCCCGATCACGGTCGTGCCGGGACCTAAATCCACCTTGCCGGCGTACAAGTCCGCACTCATCCAGCCGATGTAATCGATGTTCGCCATGCCTTCGCTACCCGTACTCGTAAACTTGAGTTCGCTGTATCCCTTTTCGAGCGGCACCTTAATGGTTTGCGATTCCCAAGTGGTCCAGCCGCCAGTAGAGCCCATGCTCACGCCTTGAACAATAAGCACATCGCCCACGTATATGTCGTAGCCGCGAGCGCTAGAGCCCCCGTTTGCAAAGCGGATTGTCAAATCGTAATCACCCGCCTTGGCTGCGGTTACGCCGTAAGTCACGTAGCTACCCTTTTCGTTGTCTACATTGGCGTAGCCTTCGCCCACGAATCCCTTATTCGTCGTTTCCTTAGCCCCCTTGATGTCCGCGAAATTCACGCCATCGATGTACGTCTTGCAGGTATCGCTCCCGCACATGGCCGCCGGAGGAGGCGGTTCCACATAAGTACCCGTCGCCTTTTCAAGCGCTTCCAAATATGCGGCTTCCGTCGAAAGGATTGCGCTGCCGTAGTCGCCCGCCCACTGGTAACCCGTGCGGCGTTCCTCGCTGATCTTCATAAAGTCCTGCGTCTTGGTGCTCTCACCATCGCGATCGCAGAAAAAGTAATCGTCGCTATTCACTTCGTAAAAGCGGAACCACAGCGAAGAGCCCGACTTGTCGACTACGCCGGCCGTCTTGCTAAAGGCCTTGTCCTTGAGTTTGTTTTTCTTGTACCAGGCAATGGCACCCTTGACCGCCTTCTGAATCGCTTCGGTCTGTTCCGGCCAGTTCATCAGGAACCACACCACGCCCATCGATTCATTGCCGGACTTGCTCGGCAGTTCGTATGCGCGGGCCCCCACTGGAGCGAGGCTGCTCGTGTCGTGCTGGGCGCACCACACCGTCAAATTTCCGTTGTTCACAATCTGCGCCTTGAGCAAGTAGTCAATCGCCTTGTCCATCGCACCCTGCATCTTGCTGCGAGTCGCATCGTCAATGATATCACTATCGAAAGGCGAAGTCTTGTTTGCAATGTCCATCATCGTGACCATCGCGCGAATCATGGCGTTGTCGTTCAGCGTAATTTGGTCCGAATAGTTCCCGCGCTTGGGCCACACCTGCGGAAGCCCGCCCTTGGAACGCTGCATGGTCAGCAAAAAGTTCACCGCCTTATTGAAGCTCGTCTTAAAAGCGACCTTGTAATTGTTGTTAGTCGTCTCCTTGTAACGCACTGCCAGCAAGCGCATTTCTTGAATAGTCGCGTTGTTGTCAATCGTGCCGAGGTCGCCACCATCCTTAGCGCGCCATTCCGACTTTTGTCCGCCGGAGTAGGCACTCTTGTACTTGTCGGCCATCGCTTTGTAAAACCCACCGTTGCTAATTTGCCACGTGGTCATGTTGTAGGTATACTGGTCAATGTCCATGCCAGATGCTGCCTTCGTCAATTCCGAATAGCCGCGGTAAGAATTAATCTTCGAAACAGCCATCGAAGGGGGAACGTAATCTGCCGCAAAAGACGACAACGCTAAACCAAGTACGCCCAATACCGGCGCCGAACATTTCCAAACACTCATAAAAACCTCATCCCGCGAATCCGCGCAAATTCTTGTCTAAATCTATGTTATTTTCGGGAAAAACGGTAATTACAAATATATTTCAGTCTACATTTTAAGCCAAAAATTAACCAGAAACGACGATGTTTCCCAAATTTTTACACGAATAGAAGTCCACAATTAGGCGTGAAAGGCGAAAGATGATAAGTCGCTAGGCGAACATTCGTCGAGCACATGTGAGCGATTCGGGGGAACGCCCTGAATTTTCTATCTTTGGGTCTGTATGAATACCAAGATTTACTATACCCTGACTGACGAATCGCCGTTCTTGGCGACTCAATCTTTGCTCCCCATCGTGCGCGGTTTTGCGAAGGCCGCTGACATCGATGTCGAAACCAAGAACATTTCCCTGCCGGGCCGCATTCTGGCCGCTTTCGGCAAGGCTTCTGACGACCTTGATTTCTTGGGAAAACTCACGCTGGATCCGAGCGCAAACATCATCAAGCTTCCGAACATTTCGGCTTCTGTGCCGCAGCTCAAGGCCGCGATTGCCGAACTCCAGAAGAACGGTTTCGATGTGCCCGACTATCCGGATGCTCCGGCGAACGACGAAGAAAAGGCCATCCGCGCCAAGTACGACAAGGTGAAGGGTTCTGCCGTGAACCCGGTGCTACGCCAGGGTAACTCCGACCGTCGCGCCCCCAAGGCCGTGAAGAATTACGCACGCAACAATCCGCATAGCAACGGCGTGTGGAATGAATCGGTGAAGACGCACGTTTCGAGCATGTCTGCAAACGACTTCTACGGCAATGAAAAGTCGATTACACTTGCGAAGGCCGACACCTTCAAGATTGAATTTGTCGATAAAGCCGGCGCTGTGACGGAACTGCGTGCCGCAAAGCCGCTCCTCGAAGGCGAAATCCTCGATGCCACCGTGATGCGCATGGCCGCTCTCGAAAAGTTTATCGCCGAGCAGATGGCTGACGCCAAGGCGAAGGGCGTGCTGTTCTCGGTGCACCTGAAGGCCACCATGATGAAGGTCTCTGACCCGGTACTGTTCGGTGCATTCGTTCGCGTGTTCTTCAAGGATGTTTTCGTGAAGTACGCCGACCTGTTCAAGGAACTCGGCATTGACGCGAACAACGGTCTCGGCGATTTGTACAAGCGCCTGGAAGGCAACGCCAAGGAAGCCGAAGTGAAGGCCGCCATTGACGCCGCCCTCGCTGCCGGTCCGGATTTGGCCATGGTCGATTCCGCGAAGGGTATCACCAACCTGCACGTGCCCAGCGACATCATCATCGACGCTTCGATGCCCGCGATGATCCGCAATTCCGGCTGCATGTGGAACAAGGAAGGCAAGCTGCAAGAAGTGAAGGCTTGTGTTCCGGACCGCTGCTACGCCGGCATCTACGAAGCCGCGATTGAATTCTGCAAGAAGAACGGCGCCTTCGACCCGAAAACCATGGGCACTGTTCCGAACGTCGGCCTCATGGCCCAAGGCGCCGAAGAATACGGCAGCCACGACAAAACCTTTATCGCCAAGGGCAAGGGCGTCATCCGCGCCGTGAATGCCAACGGCGAAGTGCTCTTGCAGCAGGAAGTCGAAGCTGGCGACATCTACCGTATGTGCCAAGCGAAAGACGCCCCGATTCGCGACTGGGTCAAACTCGCCGTCACGCGCGCTCGCGTGAGCAACACACCAGCAATCTTCTGGCTCGATCCGCAGCGCGCCCATGACCGCGAAATCCAGAAGAAGGTGGATGTTTATCTGAAGGACCACGACCTGAACGGCCTCAGCATCAAGATCATGAGCCCGAAGGACGCCATCGTGGAAACGATGACCCGCGCCAAGGCTGGTCTCGACACTATCAGCGTCACGGGCAACGTGATGCGCGACTACCTTACCGACCTTTTCCCGATTCTCGAAGTCGGAACGTCTGCCAAGATGCTCAGCATCGTGCCACTCATGGCTGGTGGCGGACTCTTCGAAACGGGTGCAGGTGGCTCCGCCCCCAAGCAGGTGCAGCAGTTCCTCGCCGAAAACTACCTCCGCTGGGATTCCCTCGGCGAATACTTCGCGCTCGTGCCCGCATTCGAACAAGTCGCCTCGACAACCGGTAACGCCAAGGCTAAAGTCCTTGCCGACACGCTCGACGAGGCGAACGGCAAGATTCTCGAATTCAACCGTACGCCTGCCCGCAAGATTGGCGAGCTCGACAACCGCGGCTCACACTTCTACCTGGCCCTCTACTGGTCGCAGGCTCTCGCCGCCCAGAAGGACGACGCGGAACTTGCCGCCAAGTTCGCCCCGGTCGCTGCGACCCTCACCGAAAACGAGCAGAAGATTGTCGCCGCGTTTGCCGCCGAGCAAGGCAAACCCGCCGACATCGGTGGCTATTACCTGCCGAAGCCGGAACTTCTGAAGAAGTGGCTCCGCCCGGTTGCGGAATTCAACGCCGTCATTGACGCGCTGTAATCGGCGTGCTGCAATTATCGCAGGTATGAAAATCAAGAACGCCTCCTGACGGAGGCGTTCTTTTTTGCAAGTTACATTTTAAAGAATTCGTTCACTTTGCTGCAGACAAAGTCGATTTCTTCGGTTTTCAGGCCAAAGAACATCGGCAGACGCAGCAAGCGATTGCTTTCGTTGGTGGTAAACTTATCTTCGCCGCTAAAGCGACCGTAGCGCAGGCCCGCGGGCGATGAATGCAGCGGCACGTAGTGGAATACCGCCAAAATGCCGTTATACACCAGGTGTTTGAGGAGCGCAGTACGCGTCTGCAGGTCTTCGACCTTCAAGTAGAACATGTGCGCATTGTGCGTACAATGTTCCGGAATGAACGGCAACTCGATTAAGCCCTTGTCGGCCAGTGGCTGCAAGCGTTCGCGGTAAGCGTTCCAGCTTGCCATGCGGTTGTCGTAAATTTCGTCAGCGCATTCCAGCTCCGCATAAAGGTAAGCGGCATTGAGTTCGCTCGGCAAGTAGCTGGAGCCGAGTTCTACCCATGTATACTTGTCGACTTCGCCACGGTGGAACTGGCAGCGGTTCGTGCCCTTTTCGCGAATGATTTCGGCGCGGTCGCAATACTTTTTGTCGTTAATGAGCAGCGCACCGCCCTCACCCATGCTGTAATTCTTGGTTTCGTGATAGCTGTAGCAACCAAAATCGCCAAGTGTTCCGAGCGCCTTGCCCTTGTAAGTTGCCATCATGCCTTGAGCAGCATCTTCAACCACGAACAGGTTGTGGCGTTTTGCAATCTCGTTGATTTTATCCATCTCGCAAGCCACACCCGCGTAGTGCACCGGCACAATCGCCTTCGTCTTTTCGGTGATGGCGACCTCGATCAAGCTTTCGTCCAGGTTCATGGTGTCGGGGCGAATATCCACGAACACGCACTTGGCCCCCTGCGACACGAACGCATCGGCCGTACTCACGAACGTGAATGACGGCATAATCACCTCGTCGCCAGGCTGAATATCGCAAAGGCGCGCAGACATTTCAAGCGCATGCGTGCAACTCGTGGTCAGCAGCGCCTTCGCCGTACCGGTATGCTTTTCAAGCCAATCATGGCACATCAAGTTGTAAGTGCCATCACCACAAATACGGCCACTTTCGACGGCCTGCTTCACATAATCGAGTTCGAGCCCCACGAACGGCGGCTTATTGAATGGAATCTTCATAACGCAGAAAATATATATTTTTCAGGCATAAAAAAGATATATTGTTTACACCATGAGTTTTAAAAAGAAAATGTTGCTTCTCGGCGGTGGCCATGCCGAAATTCCGCTGATCCAGGCCGCGCAAAGTTTAGGCTGGTACGTGATTACCACGGGTAATGCCCGCGAAGGATTGGGCCACCCTTACGCCGACAAGAACGTTTTTGCAGACTTTAGCGACAAAGACGCCATGCTAGAACTCGCTAAAAGTGAGAGCGTTCAAGCGGTTTGCTCCGGCTGCAACGATTTCGCATTGCTTTCGACCGTGTACGTTTGCGAAAAGTTGGGACTCCCCGGTCACGACAGCTACGCGACAAGCCTAGAAATCCACCACAAGGACAAATACCGTGCACTCGCTACTAGACTCGGTATCCCGACGCCGCGCGCGCTCGTTGTTCGAAGCGCAGCCGATTTCGAAACCGCCATCGCACAACTAACCTTCCCAATTATTGTAAAGCCGGTCGATTTGACAGGTGGCAAGGGCATTCACCGCGCCGCAAACGCCGACGAAGCCCGGGTCGCTTACAAAGATGCTTGCAGCCGCACACGCCAAGACCACATCGTAGTCGAAGAATTCGTGCAAGGTTCAAACCACGGATTCTCCGCCATGCTCGTAAAAGGCAAAGTCGCATTCGCCTTCTCTGACAACGAGCAATACTACATCAACAAGTACATGGTCTCGGGCGCAAATTCGCCGAGCACCTCCAGCGGCAAGACTCTCGCCATGCTCCGCGAATACAGCGAGCGCATCGCGCAGGAACTCCACCTAGTTGACGGCATTTTGCACATCCAGTATATCGAACGGGCCGACGGCACGCCCGTCATCATCGAAATCTGTCGCCGTCCGCCGGGAGATTTGTACATCAAGTTCGTGAAGTACGCGACAGGCATCGACTACCCGAAATTTATCGTTCTGGCCGAAACCGGCGAAGACATCGCCGACATCGCCGACGTTTCTACACAAGGATTCTGGCTGCGCCACTGCATTATGGCAGGGTCCGAAATTTCCAACGGCAGCATCGTTCGCGACGTGACATTCGCCCCTGAAATTCAAGGTAACATCGTCGAAAAATTCCTGTGGTATAAACCGGGCGAAGTCATTACAGATAAACTCACCTACAAAGCCGGAATCGTATTCTTCAAGTTCGATACCCTCGCCGAGATGCAAGACAAAACTGGCCGCATGACCGAACTCGCGAAAATAGTGGTAGAATAAAGATTTTTAAACAGAGCCCACGCATTCCGCCATAAATTATCCTATATTCCATAACATGAAGAAGGAACCTTATCAGATTGCGTTTATCGGGGGCGGAATCAATTCGGCCATCGGCGAAGTCCACAAGGCCGCAAGCCAGATGGACGGCCATTTTGAACTTGTAGCGGGCGCATTCAGCACCCACGCCGAAACCAACCAAAAAACCGCCCGCACTTGGGGCGTCACAGACGAACGCACCTACGCCGACTACCACGAACTTTTGAAAGCCGAAAAAGGCAAGCTCGACGCCGTCGTAGTGCTCGCGCCGACCGACTACCACAAAGACATCGTGATTGACGCACTGAACGCCGGGTTCCCCGTGATTTGCG
>JAEEGH010008962.1_pt1 | contig 23477 bp, 16 predicted proteins | sample 9134181 | NCBI WGS metagenome assembly JAEEGH01 (sample SAMN16246544, study PRJNA631951) | gut metagenome | biome: gut microbiome; feature: rumen; material: DP-attached | host: Bos | place: Iran: Karaj | collected 2018-10
ATCTGATTCCGGCGCGCGCGAAAGAGCAGGCGGCGAAGTGGGGCATTCCCAAGACCTACACGCTTATGCGCGAAATGTTTGCGAATGAAGACATTGACGCAGTCTTCTGCCTGGTGGAGCCGGGCAGCATGTTCCATGTTGCGACACTCGCCATCGAGCATGGCTATCACGCGTTTTTGGAAAAGCCGCCAGGCATCACTTCCTATCAGGCGGATTCGTTGGCGCGCAAGGCGGACGCATCCGGCAAGACGGTGATGGTCGCCTTCAACCGTCGATTCATTCCTGTTGTCCGCAAGACGAAGGAAATGGTCAAATCCGTGACGGATAAAGTGACGCAAGTGGAAGGCTGCTTCTTCAAGTTCGGTGATGCGGCGTTCGACAAAGGCTCTTTGCCGTCGTTTGTGTCCGATACCATCCATTCCGTTGATTTGATGCGCTATCTGTGCGATGGGAACGAAGCCGTGAAAGCATCGTTGGTTGTCAATCGTTATGACAGCGTTGTTGACAACGCATGGAATGGCATCTGCGTCTTCGACAACGGGACGACGGGCATCATCAAAGCCAACTATCGCGTGGGCGGCCGTGTCCATCAATTCCAGATGCATGGTGTTGGCGTTAGCGCATTTATCGATCTCGGCATGGGGGCACAGATGGATGTGTCGAGCCGTATTCTGACGCATTCTGGAGCCATTAGCTATTCACTGGCCGCTACAGGAGCCGCGAAGGAGGAAAGCGTCATTCTGGATGGTCGTGAACTGGCTGGTAGCAACGACTTCCATAAATTCTACGGCTATTATTTCGAAGACAGGCATTTCATTGATTGTGTAAAATCTGGCGAAACGCCTGAAACCACAATTCAGGACGCACGGCTAAGCGTCCATTTGGTGGAAAAATTCCTTGCCAACCAATTGTAAAACATTAAGCGGGCACCGTCTTCTGGCGTGCCCGCTTAATGTTTGCTTATGGCCTATTGCCTATGGCTTATGGCTAACCACTGACCACTAATCACTAATCACTATAAGAATAGCCGCGGTCACGTTCAGGGCCGCCCATGCCGATGCGGAAGAGCTTCACTTCATGCTTGGCGGGCTTGATGGCGACGAAATCAACGAGCATCTGCTTGTCGCGGGCGAAAGGCGCGGTCTTGTAGGCACCTGGAATCATGTCGGCATCGCGAATGCCACCATAGCCTTGTGAGATCGTGTAATCCACGCCGTTGGATTTCAAGTAGTTATCGAAATGGGAGTCGCCGCAAAGGCATCCTGCGAGCCAACGTTTGCCGTCGATGGCAAAATTCCATTTGATTCCTTCGGCTTCGCCTGACTTCGCGGCGACGAAATCCTCCATGATTTTGATGGCGATTTCCTGTCGTTTCGCCTTCGTGTCGGGGAAGCTTACCCAATGGCCGATGACGGTCTGGATGCAGAAATGCTGCACGACGACGGCCGTCCAACCAGCGGGAAGCGTCTCCAACGCCTTTACAAAGAAGTTCAACTGTTCAATGGAATAGCCATAATATCCGTCATCGGAGGTGTTAAGGAAAATGGCGCGAGTCTTCTTAGCGGGTATGTCATAGTAGCCATAGTCGCCAGTTTGGCCAAGATTCAGCTTGAAGCCTTTGTCGTTGTTGACGGCGACGTTGAACGCCGAACCGAATTCGGCGCTGCTAAAACGCGATTTGGAATGGTCATGGTTGCCGACGGCAAACAGAACGGGCAGTTTGCATTCCGCATAGAGAGCCTGCTGGACAGCGACGCGGTGCATGAGTTCCTCTGCCGTGCAGTTGCGGAATTTCGGCGGCCAGTCTTTCGTGATGGGAACGCCGAGATCCAAATCAATGTCGCCTAAATCCGCGACGAAATCTGCATTTGCCTCTTCCGCAGCTATTTGCGCAAGCAATGTGTGCATCTTCGAATCCGCGAAGGAGAAATCCTTTGGAAAATCATGCGATCTGGAATGGACATCCGTGATGATTGGGAAGGCGACGGTCATATCATCACCTTTCCATGCCTTGTAGCGGTTAAGCGCCGTGGCGATTTCGTTTTTCGCCCAGTCTGGAATCGTCACACGACTACGCAACGGGAGGAACTTACGATAGTCAGGCAATGGCGGCTTGGCATCCTCAGCCATGAGCGGAAGGGATGTTGCGGCGATCGCTGCGCCAGCGGCGCAGGTTGTGATGAATTCACGTCTGTTCATGATGAATCCTTATGATTTTTATGCTTCCTTTTGATCCAAATCCAACGCCTTCACGACTTTCTGCAGTTCTTCACGGATGGCGATATGCTGTGGACAGACTTTTTCGCATTTTCCACATTGGATACAATCCGTCGCATGATTTTTTCCATGATATTTGACGAGCCAGTTTTCCTGTCCAATGGCTGCGGCTTTGTCGCTGTAAAGCGTCAGATTGTTCATGGCTGTGAAGGAGCCTGATATGCCGATGTTTTTCGGACAGACTTTTGCACAGTAATCGCAGGTCGTGCAGGGGACGACTGGGGAGTTACGGATGATTTCCTGCGCTTTCCGCATTGTTTCCATCTGCATGCATCCCAAGCCTTTAAACGTTTTCATATAGGAAAGATTGTCTTCCATTTGGGCGATGTTGCTCATGCCGGAGAGGACGGTGATGACGCCTTCAAGATTCGCGGCAAAACGGATGGCCCATGACGCGGCTGACGAATCTGGTTCTACCTGTTTGAAAAGCTCTTGGACTTCTTTGGGCGGGTGGGCGAGCATGCCGCCTTTCACAGGCTCCATGATGATGATGGGCTTGCCGTGGGCACGTGCGACTTCATAGCAGCGTCTGGACTGGATGGCGTGGTTATCCCAGTCTGCATAATTGATTTGCAACTGCACGAATTCCATTTCCGGATGGGCGTTCAGAATTTTTTCCAATTCATCCGCCGTGGAATGGAAAGAGAAGCCGACATGCTTGAGAATGCCTTCCGCCTTCTTGGTCTGAATCCAGTCCCAAATGCCGAAATCATCAAAGAAATGCGTACGGTCTTCGCCTAGATTGTGCAGCAGATAGAAATCGAAATAGTTTGCTCCTGTCTGTTTGAGCGATGTTTCCAACTGCGCCTTGGCCTCGTCCGCCGTCTTGCATTTGATCCATGGGGCGAGTTTTGTGGCGAGTTGATAGCTTTCGCGCGGATAACGTTCCACAAGTGCCTGGCGTATAGCATCTTCGCTGCCGCCATACGCCCATGCCGTGTCAAAATAAGTGAAACCTGCTTCCAAGAAGCGATCCACCATCACTTTGACTTGTTCGATATCGATGACGTCATTCTGCTTCGGTAGCCGCATGAGCCCGAAGCCGAGCTTTCTGATGTTCAGTCCCAAAAGATCCATTGTTTGACTCTCTTTCCTGTGGTTGTGGTGGTTAAGATACGAAATCAACGAACTTTGCGAATATTGATATCCTGCGTGAGAAGGGCCTGGAAATCTTCCAGCGTGCACATCTGCGAGCCTTCGCGGGAGATGGAGGCTCCGGAGGCGGTGACGCCGTAGCGGAGAATGTCCGGCAGGGGGAGGCCGCGCTGAACGGCCGTGCAGATGCCTGCGACCATCGAATCGCCTGCGCCTTGAATGGAGCGGACATCGACTTTGACGGCATTGCAAGTATATGCGCCATCGAGACTTCCGATATAAGCGCCATCAGCGCCCATGGAGATGCAAATAAGGCCAAGACCATATTTGCGAATGATATCCTGCGCGGCTTTATCGAGTTCTTCGATGTTGTTGATTTGGCAGTTGAACGTGCCTTGGAATTCATGGATGTTCGGTTTGATGAAGAAAGGCGATGCTTCCAACGCCTTCAGCAACAATTGCTTCTCTGCATCGACGACAACTTTGCAGTTCGGTGCTTCCTGCTTGACTGCCTGTGCGCAGCGGAAGTAGAAATCGCTGTCCAAGCCTTTCGGCAGGCTGCCGGAGAGCGTGATAAAATCGCTTTTCTTCGCGACATCGACGACGAGGCGGAGCAGTTTTTCACCCGCTTCAGGCGAGACGGGAGCGCCGTATTCGTTCACTTCGATAGTATGCTTAAGGCTTTCATCGAAAATTTTCGTGCAGACGCGCAACTGGCCTGGTACGTCAATGAATTCATACGGAATGCCATGGGCGGCCATGGACTGCTTGAGCGGCGAAGCGTGTCCGTCTGTGAAATCGAAACCGATGGTCATGGTTTCGACACCAAGGCCGTTCAACGCCAAGGAGACGTTAATGCCTTTGCCGCAAGCATCTGTGCGAAGCACGCGGACACGGTTCATCTTGTAGATGTCAAACTTCTCAACGGCGACGGTTTTATCAATACAGGGATTGGGAGTAAGAGTGGTGATCATGGTTTTTCTTTTGTTTTATCGCAGAATAAAATACTGGATTTGCTGGATTCACTGGATTCGCTGGATTCGCATCATATCCAGAATATCCAGAACGTCCAGTATACCAAACGCTTAAGCTCTTCCTGCGCAGCCGCAGACTTGCATCTTGTTGGCGACGAGTGCTTTGACATTCGCCATGCCCGGCGTGCCGTATTTCTTCGGATCAAACGCGTCTGGATCGGAAGCCAAAAATTCGCGGACGCCTTTCGTGTAGGCGATGCGCAGTTCCGTCGCGAAATTAACCTTGCAGATGCCTTCGGCGATGCAGGTTTGGACGGCTTCGTCCGACAGGCCGGATGCGCCATGCAGAACCAACGGAATATCAACGACTTTGCGGATTTCCTTCAGTCGTTCGACATCCAATTTCGGTTCGATTTTATAGACGCCGTGTGCCGTGCCGATGGCGACCGCAAGCGATTGGATGCCAGTGCGTTCCGCGAATTCCGCCGCTTCGGACGGAACAGTGCAGCCGCCGACACCGACCAAATCGTCTTCCTTTCCGCCGACTTTGCCGAGCTCCGCCTCCACGGGGATGCCCATGGGCTTCGCGATTGCGACGACGCGTTTTGTGACGGCGATGTTGTCTTCGAAGACTTCATGGGAACCGTCGATCATGATGGAAGAATAACCCGCCTTGAGGGCTTTTTCTGCCAATTCGAAGCTGTTGCCGTGGTCGAGATGCATGACGACGGGCACGGGAGCTTTCGCGGCTTCGGCGTTGACCATGGCGCGGTACATATCGACGGTCGCGTATTTCAGCGTGGAGGGCGTCGTCTGGATGATGACAGGCGATTTCATTTCGACGGCTGCGGCGACGATGGCCATGACCATTTCCATGTTTTCGGCGTTGAAGGCACCGACGGCGTAATGGCCCTTCTGGGCGTCCAGCAGCAGTTGTTCAGAGGTGACAAGCATGATCTTTTCCTTTGGTTTGCAAGATTATATGGTTTTCAATGAAATTTTGTCACGAAGAGCGACGACGTTCTCCATGTGGAGTTCGCCAGTGCCCGGGCTCATCGCGCTGGCGGCGGAAACGCCGACGGCGAAGCGGAGGGCTTCCGGCGGCGTCAAGCCGCGTTTGATGGCGACGGCGAAGGAGCCCGTGAAGGAATCACCGCAACCGACTGTGTTGACGGTCTTTATGGGTGGCGGTGAAGCCATGAAGAAACCGTCGTCACAGCAGAGCATCGCACCGCGCGAGCCGAGCGAGACGGCAACGCAGGTCACGCCGCCATCATGAAGATGGCTTGCGGCGGCTTTCAATTCGTCATCGGAATTGAGTGGATGGCCGATGATGGCGGCCAGTTCGTTTTCATTTGGTTTGATGTAAAACGGATGGGCGGGCAGGGCGTTGATGAGCGCTGCGCCGCTGACATCCAGAAAGACGCGTTTTGACGGAACGCGTTGAACCAGCGTGGCATACGTGTCGATTGGCAGGCCTTTTGGCAGGCTGCCGGACATCGTGATGACGTCGCTTTTTGCGCACAGTTCGTCAAAATCCTTCAGAAACGCGTGGTATTCGTCCATTGTGACCTGCTGGCCGGGCTCCAGATATTCAGTCTGCGTGCCCGTCACAGTGTCGAAAATATTGATACAGCAACGACTTTCGCCTGCGACGCGGGTGAAATGATGGCGGATGCCTTCTTTGTCGAGAGCGTGTTCTATGAAATTGCCAAGATCGCCGCCCGCAATGCCCGCGGCGACGACATCTTCCCCAAGAACGTGGACGGAACGTGTTACGTTCAAACCTTTTCCACCTGCGGTGGCGGCGCATTCCTTCACGCGGTTGACGGCACCCATGCGGGCATTTTCAACGACGTAGCGGCGGTCGATGGACAAATTGAGCGTGAAGCATGTAATCATGGATTCACCAGCATGATACGGCCTTTGACGGTGGCGGGATTTTTGTAGCAGTCAAACGCCTCTTTGCACTGCGAGAGCGGGAAGATCTTGTGGATCATGCGGCGGTCGCATTTGAGGCGGCCGTCATCGAGATACTGTGCGCACATGGTCCATTCACGGCCGGGGAAGGGCGCGGAGAAACTCATCCATGAGCCTGTGACGCGCAGTTCACGGCGATTGATCATCTCCCATTGCGCAGCGGTGAAAGTCACTGGCCCCGTTGGAGTTCCGACGAAACAGACGTGGGCGTGATTGGCGGCGAGTTCAAAGCAGTTGATGTAGCTCGGGCAGGCTCCAGACGCGCCGAAAACATAGTCGAAACCACGTCCTGTCAACTGTTTGGCGGCTTCCGCAGGAGCGATGTTGCGGGTATTGACGCCGTCGAATCCCGTGATGTCTTTCGCTAGTTGCAGACGGTCGTCATCGACGTCGAAGAAGACGACTTTTGATGCGCCGAGCAGCGCGGCCCATTGGGCGGTGAAGAGGCCGATCGTACCTGCGCCGACGACGGCCGTCGTGCCGCCTCCTTTGAAATCGTTGCAGAGGACGCCGTGGCAACCGACGGTGGCGGGTTCCAGAAGCGCGGCCTCTTCGAAACTGCGATCAGCACTGAATTTCACGGCGTTGCGGGCGGGAATGACGACGTATTCCGCCATGCCGCCGAAGACGCGCGACCCGATGAACGTGTAGTGTTTGCAGAGGGAGAAATTGCCGAGAGCGCAGTCGGGACAATCGAAGCATGGGACGAGCGGCGCGCAGGCGACATGGTCGCCGACGGAAACATTTTTCACATCATCCGAGATTTCAACGATTTCGCCAGAAAATTCATGTCCGAGAACGATTGGGAAGAAATGCGCGGCATCACCGAGAACGCGCGGTATGTCCGAACCGCAGATGCCGCATGCGCGGACGTGGATTTTCACACAGCCCGGCCTTAGTTCAGGCGTGGGGCATTCTTCATATCGGATGTCTTGCGAGGCATGGAGGACGGCGGCTTTCATATTGGATGATCCTATTGTTTCTGATGAATTTTTATCCATATACACTTTATTAAATAAGGGAGAATTTTCAATTTTTTGGGATGATAAATTGTATTTTATCCCATAAAGATCCTGAAAAATGGCTGATTCTGTTTTGAAAGATGTGAAAAGCGTGGAAATGATAATATAGTTTATGGAAAAGACACGTATTGAACAGACATCACACATACCAAAGGAGCAATTCATGAGCGGAACGTTGAAAATCGGTTGGAGCACAAAGGAATTTTCCACAAACGAGCCTACTTGCATACATGGGCAGTTCCATGTGCGGATTAGCGAAGGCGTGCTGGATCCCGTTACGGTGACGGCACTTGCGTTGGATAGCGGCGATGAGCAGATGGTGTGGATTTCATGCGATGTGACTGAGATCGCTGACGTCACGTCGAAGCTGATCCGTGAAAAAATCAAAAAACTCGCGCCCGAAGTGGATGCGGATCGCGTCGTCATGAACGCGACGCATACGCATTGCACGACGGATATGAATACGGTTGGCATGGCGCGTTACGAAAAGGATTTTCCGGTCGATTCGTCCATCAAACTGATGATTCCGGAAAAAGCGCAGGACGAATTCGCGGAAGCGGCGGCGCAGGCCGTCGCGGAGGCGTGGAAGACGCGTCAGCCAGGCGGTGTTGCGTGGGGATATGGTTATGCCGCAGTCTCTTACAGCCGCAAGACGTGGTATTTGGACGATCTGTCACAACGGCCTGGTCAAGGCGGCAAGGTTGGCATGGCGGTGAACGGCCATGCCTGCATGTACGGCAACACAAACGACCCGCAGTTCAGCCATTACGAAGCGGGTGCGGATCATTTCATCAATCTGATGTACACATTTGACGCAGCGGGCAAACTGACTGGCGCGGTCATGAACGTGCCATGCCCATCGCAGGATTCGGAAAGCATCAGCAAACTGACGGCGGACTACTGGCATGACGTAAGACTCAAGCTGAAAGAGAAATACGGCGATATCCATATCCTGCCGCAATGCGCACCCGCGGGCGATCTGTCGCCACATATTTTGCATTACAAGGCCGCGCAGACGCGTCGTTTCCAACTGAAATACGGGACGCGGCCTGAAGCGTATCGCGATGAATACATGCGGAAAGACATCGCGGAGCGCATCTGCTGGGCGTTTGATGAAGTTCTGGATTGGGCGAAAAAGGATATCCGCACGAATGTGAAACTTCAGAACTCGTTGGAAAAGATTGAGTTGGAGCGTCGTCAAGGCACGCAGGCGGAATACGACAACGAAAAGGTCGCCTACGAATCCATGCTGAAGGAAGACTTCCAAAAGAGCGGCACGCCGATGGAGAAGTTCCACCATGATTCGATTCTCGCGGCGCGCCGCAATCGCAGTCTCAATTTCATGCGCCGCTTTGAGTTAGCGCAACGTGGGGAGCCTTTCGTGACGACGTTGCATGTCATCGCCATCGACGACATCGCATTCGTGACAAGCCCCTTCGAACTCTACATGGATTTCATGCATCGCATCCAGGCTCGCAGTCCGTTCATGCAGACGTTCAATGTCCAGCTGGCGGACAACGACTGGGAGCCCGACTGCGGTTATCTCGCGACGCAGCGCGGCGTTGATGGCGGCGGCTATAGTTCATCCCGCTACTGCAACGCCGTTTCGCCAGACGGCGGACAGCAGTTGGTGGAAGCCACGCTAGCCACGTTAAATAAGCTAAAAGCTTAAAGCTTAAAGCCTAAAGCGAAATACAAGAAGCCTAGAAGCCTTGAATTCTAGAGTTCTAGATGCCTTGAAAAACACTAGAAAAAACATGAAAACCAAAAAGATAGATCCGAATACATTGAAAATTACAGATGTCCGCTTTGCGGACATCGATGGTGCGCCAAAACGTTGCACATTGGTGAAAGTCTATACGAATCAAGGACTTATCGGTTACGGGGAAGTTCGTGATGCATCCAGCCGTACTTACGCCGCGATGCTGAAGTCGCGGATTCTCGGCGAGAATCCGTGCAATGTCGAAAAGATTTTCCGTCGCATCAAACAGTTCGGTGGCGATTCGCGGCAGGCGGGCGGCGTTTGCGCGTTGGAAGTTGCTTGTTGGGATCTGGCCGGCAAGGCGTGGGGCGTTCCAGTCTGGCAGATGCTTGGCGGCAAGTTCCGCGACAAAATCCGCCTGTACTGCGATACGGACAGCCATGGCGGCGGTCGCGACATGGGTAAGGCGTTGGCCAACCGCATGAAGCAGGGCTATACCTTCCTGAAGATGGATTTGGGCATTGAACTGCTCATGAATGTCCCTGGAGCGCTATCCGCTCCATTGGGCTTCCTGCAGAAGATGCGCGAATACAAGAAGACCGTGTTTTCGACGCCGCATGGTTCCATCGATCCGCGGGCGATGCGCGGCGAGGCGTATGATCTTTTCAATACAGCACATCCGTTCACGGGCATCCACATCACGGAAAAAGGCTTGGACTTCTTGGAGAAGTACATGGCGGATTGCCGCGCGGTGACAGGCTATGAGATTCCGATCGCCATCGACCATCTCGGCCACATCCCGCTTGAAGATTGCATCAAGTTGGCTCGTCGGTTGGAGAAATTCAATCTCGCATGGATGGAAGATGCTATCCCATGGCAGCTGACGGATCAGTGGGTGCGGCTGGCACAATCCACGACGGTGCCGCTGGGCACGGGCGAAGACATGTATTTAAAGGAATCGTTTGTGCCATTGTTCAAGAGCGGCGCGTTGGCTGTCATCCATCCGGATGTGTTGACGGCTGGTGGCATTTTGGAGACGAAAAAGATCGGCGACATGGCGGAAGACTACGGCGTCCAGATGTCGTTACACATGGCGGAAAGTCCCATCGGTTGCATGGCGGCTGTGCATGTGGCGGCGGCAACGCGTAATTTCATGTCGCTGGAAGTGCATTCCGTTGACGTTCCGTGGTGGAAGGATTTGATCGTGCCGTCGTTGGAAATCAAAGACGGTTACATCGACGTTCCGAACAAGCCTGGCCTCGGCATCGATGAACTGAATGAAGAGTTAATCGCCTCCAAACTGCATAAAGACTTCCCTGAAGCATGGGCTTCAACAGAACAGTGGGACAAAGAATGGGCCAATGACCGCCAATGGTCATAACCCGTTTATTAAGAACCACGAATGAACACGAATGGACACGAATTATTTGGAGTCCACTGAATACACGGAAAAAACAGAATGCCTCGCAGACGTCGGCCATACTGCTGATGATTTTGTCCCATCAATGCATGTAAAATGAAAAGCATCAGGCTGGCCTCCGTCTGCTTGGCGGTTTCCATGCGCTTCGCGGAGCGAGAAAGATGTCATGCGGAAGCTTTTAAATTATTGATTATAGCATCAATAGATTAGACGCATAATTTCTTCGTAATTTGAGCATTTTTGAATATCATCTTGCAACGTTTCGAAATCAGGTCTTTCTGACCACATTTGATATTCTTTTTCCTCTTTATCGATCTGCTTACAGACTAATGTCTTAAAATCTGCCAAAGAAATCTTTGATTTTAGCTTATATTGTTCGATTTTTACTTTTATACTTCTATTGATAATAAAAGAAAATAATCTGTCCAAAATAGTTATCTTGGAACTCATTGAGACTTCTTTTAAAGAAAATATTTTTCCTGTCGAGTCAATAAATTCCAGATTTTCATACCAATGGGAAAGAACTCCGAGCACATTGCTGTCGCCCCAATCAGCCTGATCCAACGTTACAAACATATATCCTTTTGAAAAATTAATAACTGGCCAAGTTATTTTTTCCACATCATGTTCATTTGGCATTGTCATGCTTCTCATAATTATTTCAGAATGATTAGTTCTCCAGTGGCGGTGACGGCGGCCAGACGGCCGCCGTCGAGCAAGCGGATGTCAGTAACGCCTCCATTGCAATGAGATGAGGCGGTGATTTCGCCTTGTTCATCAATGATGACGAGATGGCCGGATTCTGTGCCGAAAACGGCGTTGGTTCCAATCGTGCGCACGACATGGACGGGGGAGGATAAGTTGCGGCTCCAGAGAAGTTTGCCGTTGCAGTCGAAACGATAGGCATAGCCATTGTCCGATCCGATGACGACATCTTCCTTTTCAGTCGTGTCCTGCCGCGGGATGGCGGCGGCCATGCGGAGCTGGTCGCCTGTGGCGAATGTGAGGATGGCTTTTCCAACGGGGCGGTAGAAGTCGATTTTTCCTTCATCGCCGCCGATGACGAGCGTGCGTTGTTTTTTGCTTGCAAGCGGCGCGGCGATGCCTTTGCAGCCTCTTGCGAATTTGCCGCCCCAGATTTTGCGGCCTTCGTGGCTGAGAACGGTTGCGTAGAAATAACCTGTGCCGCAAAGGATTTCGAGTTTGCCGTCGCCGTCCAGATCAGCGGTTTCGACGGCGCAAGCAGGGCGGACGACTTCGAAATTCCACTTTTCTTTTCCGTTGAAATCCAACGCATAGACACGCCAGTTTTCGCAGGCGGCGAGAATCGTGTAGTCGCCGTTTCCTTCCAAATCCGCGACGCGGACGACATTGCAGAACGGCTTCGTGCGATAGTAATTAAAAGTATATGTCCAGACGGGAGTACCGTCTTGTTTGACGGCTTTCAGCGTATAGTCCTGACAGGCTAGCAGTAGCTCCAACTGGCCGTCTTTATCCAGATCAGCGGCGGCGATGTCATTGATTTGCGCGTTGACGGAGAACGAATGGACGGTGTTTCCTTTTTCGTCAAAAGCAAATACATCGCCTGTATTTGTAGTTGCGAACAAAAGATGATTGGTTGGTAACACCTTGGTAAACGGTGACTTGCCAGAACAAATGACAGCACTTTCTAAATAGCGGCCAGTGAACGTTGAGGTCGCTGTGACAACGGGAAGCGGCGGCTCCGTCAATTCAATCGTTGACGGTTTGATAAAATGGACGACTGAGTTGTCCGTAAAAGCGACAGAATGTTTTTTCTTGCCCGTGTCCAGTTCGAAACCGTTGTTTGTGCGGACGAACGACCATGGTGGAACATCGCCATCGGCGACACCATGAATGACCATGCCGAGCATGGTGTTGCCACCTTTAGGAATATTTCCATCGAATGTCTGATCGATCACATGGGCGATTGGCGGAGCGTAAGGATATCTCGCCCAACCTTTTCCAAGTTCGCTGTCTTCATACGTCTTGAATGGTGCACTCTGCCAACATTGGAGGCGGAGTGAGGGACCTTTCTGTGTAAGATGGATGCCGTCGTTGCGCGGTTGGCATTCACCGACTCCGTTCCAGCGTTGTTTCAGTTGGAAATTAGCGGTGGATTTGGCCGCTACTTTGTCGATGACAACCATCGCCTCTTCATCGTGGAACCAAATGACATGGCGTGTCCAATCGGCTGGGCCGAAATCATTTGCGCGGATTAACGCCCATGAAATTTCGTCATTGGAACCGCTTGTGAGAAGCTCCACGTAATCGGGCAGGCTGAATGCTTCGCCGTTGACGAGCATCAGCAGGCTGTTGTGGTATTTCTGCTGCGGTTTCGTGTAGTCGTTCTCCATGAGCCAGTTGCGGTTCAAGAATGACAGACGGAGGATGCTGTTGGCGTCTTCGTGGCGATGACCGCCGTTGTTGACGCCATCGATAAGGGTATATAAACCATCTGTTGTCAATGACTTACGATATGATAGTTTGTCAAAGCAGTTTTCCAATGGCAGCTTGCAGTCGGATTTGATGGATGCATGGTATTTAGTGTCCAACGGGAGGATTTGCAGGCCGGAGAGTTCGTTTGTCTCCGTGATGACGGGCGTGGCGCAGAAATCGCCAATGACTGGCTTGGAACGGAGGTCATTTTTCATAGCGAGAAGTGTGCCTGCCAGTGGAAGTTTTGTGGCTGCGTAGGCCATGCGGAGGAACGGCATTTCAGAGCCAGAGGAGGCCCATCCGCTGTCGTCGCCATAGGGGGCTTGCGCGGCCATGTTGTCCATCGTGAGGCCGCAGACGCGGACGCCGAGATTGCACATGCCGTTGTCAAAAAACGTGTCGTCGGGCAGGGCGAGTGTGTATGTCAGGCAATGGCGCCATGTTAGCCATTGGTAGCTGTCGCAATCGTCCATGACTTTTCCGGCGGTGATTTGACGGAGAAAGTTACTTTTTGCGACGGCGAGCCAGTCGTTTGGCGTTTTGAGATTTGGATAGGCTTTTTGAAAATAGAGAGCGCCGGCCAGCATGCCTTGCGTGGCGAACGTCAGATGGTTGGAGACGACGCCTTTGCTATTTCGGCCTGCAAGTGCTTCTCTCGCAATGGCTTCGTTGAGCCATTTCATGATCATTTGGCATGTTTCAAGACGTTCCTGCGGCGTCAATGACGAGTCATGTTCAATCAAATCCCATCCTGTGATGGCGAAATAGGATGGAAAATCGCTGTCGAAGCCCCATGGGCCGCCAAATTTGCGCGGATCACCGACAGCACTTTCGTTGAAAAGTTTAGCGACTTGCACAAATAGTTTGGCTTCAAGCGGTTCCTGCCAAACACGATAGCGTTTGGCAATGTCCGCCAATTGACCGCCGAGGCTGGTATGGATGCCGTCGGCGAGTCGTTTTTTCGCCAATTCAAAGCCTTTTGCGAGATGGTCGTCGGTCGGTTTGGGGACTCTTGGAATGTTGGTATAATTGGCTTGGAAAAGCGACGGCAACGGTTTTGTGCCGTCTAGCAGGCTGATGAATTTTTGTGCGGCGGCGGCCAGGCCGTCGTCGTCACTGGCCTCGATTGCGATGACATCCGCACCGCGATGGAACGGTTCGAAAATCGTTCGGATGATGAAGCCGCCTGGGCCTGGAAAAAGTTTATCCGCGATGATGGCGTTGCGGGTGTAGAGTGTCATCATCGCCGGATTGTCGATGATGTTTCCAAGCATGATGCAGGTTCGTTGCGGGACGCGGTCTTTTGCGGAACCGACTCTGATGGAAGGAGAAGCGTCGTCAACGGCCATCGCGGCGGCGATGGCTTCCGCGGCGGTTTTGCCGCCTGGCGTATTCGTCGTGATGATGTCGAAGACAGGCTTACCATCTTGGTAGAGCGTTGTCGTTTGCGGCAATGGACAGGGCTCCGTGACGGTCTCCCAATTGTTTTTGTTGGCGGAAAAGCCAAAAGGCTGGGCGAAGGTCATTTGGGCAATGATCAGGCTAAGAATTAAAACATGATATGGAAAATTTTTCAGCATGGTGGGCCTCGCATGGGATATAGGGCTTGTAAAAATGTAAGAATACTATATCATCAAATTGAAGCGGGGGAAAATGGCATTATTGTAGATTCATGGATTATTTTATGGTTATTGTCAGAAAACAACATCAAAGAGCACCACAATGGAATCACGCAGAGACGTATTGAAGCCTTTTGAGGCGAAAAAGGACTACATGGAAGACAGGATCGCCTCTGGAATCGAGGCGAACCGCAAAGGATATGCGTATTTGAAATTGGTCGATGCGGAAGGCATGCCCATCGAAAAGGCGCATCTTCGCATCCGCCAGAAGTCCCACGAATTCAAATACGGCGCGAATCTCTTCATGATCGGCGAGTTCCCCAATGAAGAGCAGAATCGGAAGTACGAAGCATATTATGCGCAAGCATTTAACATGGCGACGCTTCCATTCTATTGGAACACGTTGGAGCCAGAGCAGGGGAAGCCGCGTTTTGCAAAAGACAGTCCGAAAATCTACCGTCGTCCCGCGCCTGACCTCTGCCTCGAATACTGCGAAGCGAACGGCATCATGCCGAAAGCGCACTGCTTGAACTACACAGCCTTCATGCCGTCATGGGCGATGGGTGATATCGCCCATGAAAAGGCTTGTCTTGATAAACGTTTCCGTGAATTGGCGGAACGTTACGCCAAGCGGATTCGCGACTGGGAGGTCACGAACGAGACCTTCAGGGGATCGCAGCCGGAGCGTTATGGAAACTTCTATGAGGCGGACGATTTCATCGAATGGAGCTTTGCGGAAGCGGAACATTATTTCCCCGCCAACCAGTTGGTCATCAACGAAGACAAGCCGCATACGTTTGGCAATTTCCTGAAGAGTCGCAGCATGTATTACATGCAGATTGAACGCGCCTTGCTGAAAGGCGCGCGTATCGACAAGATTGGCATGCAATTCCACATGTTCCATCGCGCAGAACAAGAGCTCGAAGCCGCCCGAAAATACTATGATCCGGAATTGATCTATGGTGTTTTGGACACATATGGCCGTTTCAACAAGCCTATTCAAATCACTGAATCGACGATTCCCGCCTACAGCGGAAGTGCTTCCGACGAAGAGATTCAGGCGGAAATCATATACAATCTCTATCGCATGTGGTTCAGCCATCCTGCGACAGAGGCCATCATTTATTGGAATTTGGTTGACGGTTTCGCGCATGGTGCTGTACCTGGAGATATGACCTTCGGCGAAAACTATTATTATGGCGGGCTGATCCGTTATGACTTCACGCCGAAGCCCGCATTCGAACTAATTTGCAATCTATTCCAAAAGCAATATCATACGGAACTCGAACTAGATGTAGTGAACGGCGAAGCTACATTCAAGGGATTCTATGGAGATTACGATATTGAAGTCACAACCGACGGTGGTGCCGTTACGCGGCCGTTATCTTTATTGAAAAATCTTGCCAACAAATTTGAAATCAAACTATAGGAGAAACAAAACATGCCATCATTGCAAGACATGCGCGAACGCGCGAAAGAAGCAGGTCTGATGAAGCTGGACAAGCTCATCGCGACACGGCAGCACATCCCGAACAACGAATTTCCGATTCCCGTAAAGGAACTTTGCGAACGCTATGAACGGCTCTATACGGGCTGCATCAACGACGTCATGCGCGAATTGACGCTGCTCCATCAGAATCTGCCGAGCAGCATCATGCCGTTGCGGGACGAAATGGTTGTCTGCGGCGAAGCGTTCACCGTAAAGAGCGCCCCGAACGTGATGATCGAAGGCGAAATGACCTTCCGTGCGCAGATGCTGGACGAAATGAAACCCGAAGGCGTCGTCGTTTGGGATACGTCGGAAGATACGGAAGCGTCGCTGTGGGGCGGCGTCATGACAGCAACGGCAAAAAGCAAGCAGATTCGCGGCGCGGTCATCGCTGGCGGCATCCGCGACACGAAGCAGATTTTGGAACAGAACTTCCCGATCTTCTACAAATATCGCACGTCCAACGGCAGTCTCGGCCGCTGCATGATCACGCATTACCAAGTGCCTGTGAAAATTGGCAATGTAACCGTCCGTCCAGGCGACATCATCTTCGGCGATATCGACGGCGTGCTTTGCATTCCGCGTGAAATCGCTTATCCTGTGCTGCTTCGCGCGGAAGGCATTGAGAAGAACGAAATCGACATCTTCTCGTGGGTGCGGCAGGGCGATTCCATCTCCGAAATCATCGCGAAAGGCGGGTATTTCTAGTGAAGTGGCGCGTGCGTCCCGCCTGCGCCTCCCAACGGCGGGACGCTGATGGGACATCCTTCCCGCAGGCGAGACGCACGCGGGACCTCTATAATATTTAAGGGTAGTAATATGACTATTACGGAAATGTTTGATTTGTCTGGAAAGACGGCGTTGGTGACGGGATCTTCCCGCGGCATCGGCAAGGCCATCGCGTTGGCGTATGGCCGCGCGGGTGCGAAAGTCGTATTCCACGGCAGCAAGCCATCGGACAAGCTGGACGCGGCGGTGGAAGAGGCTGAAAAGGCCGGAATCGCCTGCGAGAAAGCTATTTGCGATTTGTCCAATGAAGCGGAGACGAAGGCCTTCGCGGCGGAAATGGACGTGCCAGATATTCTTGTGCTGAACGCCTCCATGCAGACGTACATGGGCTTCGAAGATTTCACGACGGAGGAGTTCGACAAAGAGTATTCCGCCAACGTGAAGGCGAATTTCATCCTGTTGCAGCGTGCGTTGCCAGTCATGAAAGAACGCAAATTCGGCCGGATTATCGGCATCAGCAGCGTCAACCACTATCGGCCTGGCCTGAATTTGGCCGTGTATGCGTCATCGAAATCATCACTAATGAACATGATGAAAAACATTGCGCGGAGCTATGGTTCGTTTGGCATCACGGCGAATACGATTTCGCCTGGAATCATCGCGACAGATCGCAACGCGAAGATTCTTTCCGATCCGAAAGCGGTCGAAAATTTCATCAGTTGGGTGCCGACGCATCGCATTGGCGCAGCGGATGATATCGCTGGTTCGGCGTTGCTTCTAGCCGCGCCGTGCGGAAGCTATATTACGGGAATTGATATTCCGGTGACAGGCGGTTTACATTTATAATTTACCGCGAAGACGGTAAATTATGCTTATGGCTTATGGCTTATGGCCTATGGCTTTATAGCTTTTAGAATACTAGAAACCTAGAATACTAGAAGTCTAGAAAAAGAAAAATGGAAAGACGTGTTTTTCTAAAACGATTTAGTTTCCTTGTGGCGATGGCGGGCGTCGGCAGCAAGACATTGGCACAGGAGGTGAAGCCGGAGGCAGTGCAACCTGTTGACAAAAAACGCCTTCCAAATGCCGATGAAGTGAAGCTCACGTTCATTGGCACAAGCCATGGACGTGTCACGACAACGCGTGCCCATTCCTGCACATTGCTTCAGACGGGCGGGAAAAACTATGTCATCGACGCTGGTGAAGGCGCGGTTGCGAATATCATGAAATCTGGCACGCATATTTCGGATATCAACGCGATTTTCATCACGCATCCGCATCTAGATCACTACGGCGGACTGTATGGTTTGCAACAGCAAATTTCGTCCTTCCGCAAGTTCTACAAAGAAGGAGAGCCGCGTGCGGCTGCGATATATGACATCCTATTGCCAGCAAATGATTTGCTACAGATCATGAAGGATATCAAAACGGCGCATCACCACGGCGTCTATCCTAAATGGCATCATTTTCAGGTCTTCAAAGAAGGGCAGATTTTCGACGATGGAAACATCAAAGTGACGGCTTATGGAAACGACCACATGTCGCGGCTGCCTGATGGTACACCTATCGCGTTTTCCTTCCTGTTCGAATGCGCGAACGGCAAGCGGATTTTCTTCTCTGGCGATTTGCATAAGAGCTTCGATCTGCCGTTGGAAGGCATCAAGAAGAACGGCGTCGATCTGCTTGTCTGCGAATTGGTCCATTATCCGACGAAGCTTGCGGTGGAACGGCTTAAAGATCTTCCGATCAAGAAGACATGCTTTCAGCATCACGGAGATTCATGGGAGGCGAAAGGCTGGGAAGGGCGCTTCGCCAAATTCTCCGGCCAGCTGACGATGCCATCCGAAATCATGACGGATGGCGATGTCAGATTTGTATAAACCACTAATTTTCAACCACGAATGGACACGAATTAACACGATTTTTTAACACAAAACACACAAAACAAACAAAACTAACAAAAATGCCTCGCCGCCGGGCCGTCAATACCCGAAGGATTCAACGATAAAAACAAGACGCTGATCATGAATGATGCAAACGGCTCCGGCGGCTTGGCGGTTGTCATCGCTTCGCGAGGTGCAAAGGATGTCATGCGAAAGCTCGTGGCATGGAGAAAATCTTCGTGAAAAACAAGAAAATGAAAGATAGTAATACAGATAAACACCAATAACCAAGGATACAACATGTTGGAAATCACATCGTTGCGCGTTAATCACCAGTTGCTCGGAGAAGAACTTCGGACGCATTTTTGCACGGCAAAAGGACTGTCGTTTTCATGGGGCGTTCGTAGCGGCGTGGCGGATGACCGCCAAGCGAGTTGTCGTGTGTTGGTGACGGATGAATCGTCGCTTTTTTGGGATAGCGGCGTTGTGGAAACGGCCGAACAGCTTGTTTATTATGCAGGTTCGAAGTTGCCGGAAGGACGTCGTCTGTTGGTGACGGTGCAAGTGACGAGTGTGCATGGCGAAACATCGGCGGAAGTCGCCGACTATTTCTTTGTGGCGGATACGGAATGGTCGGCCCCGTGGATCGGCATGGAATCACCCGAAGGAACAAAGGCCCTGTATTTTCGTAAGGAAGTGACTGCAAAAAAGAAAATTAGCCATGCAGAACTATATGTTTGTGGCATTGGTTATCAGAAAGTCTATTTGAATGGTGAGGCGTTGGATGCATGCACAATGGATCCAGCCGTCACGCAGTATATTCATGAGTGCCAATATGTTCTGTATCCAGAATTGGAAACAAAACTGATGGGAAAGGATTGCATTGGCGTCATCGTCGGCCGTGGTTGGCGTGACAATGAAATCGCGCGTCGTGTCGATGGCGATCAGCATAAGTTGGGCTTCGTTGGACAGCCGCAGATGACGGCGATGCTGAAGATCGAATATGCGGATGGTAGCCGCGAGACGATCGTTTCGGACGACAGTTGGCAGGCAGGCTATGGCGCATGGACGGAAAACGATATTTTCAACGGCGTGACATATGACGCAAGACTCGAAGCCCCATGGAGTTGTGTCGGTTTTAAGGAATTTGGAAAGGCCGTTGTGAAAGACGCTCCTGGCGGTGAAATGACGCCCATGACGTTGCCGCCGATTCTGCCGGCGGAGGAATTCGCCATCGCTTCGCAATGGCCGCTTGACGGCAAAATCGTGATGGATTTCGGGCAGAATCTGGCTGGCGTCATCTGCCTGCGCATTCCGAAAGGACTGCCGGCGGGAACGGTCATCACGTTGACGCATAGTGAAGAGCTCAACGAAAACGGTGAACTCTACACGGCGACGCTCCGTTCTGCGAAGGCCACCGACCGCTATATCGTCAGTGGAAAAGAGACGGACGACACATGGTTCATGCCGATTTTCACCTATCACGGTTTCCGCTATGCCTGCATCGAAGGGCTTGGCAATGCGATTGATGCGGATGACATCCGTGCGGTTGCGTTGCGCAACAACTTGGATAAGAAGAGCTTCTTCAACTGCGGTAGCGCATTGGTCACAAAAATCCATGATAACTGCGTCGCGACGGAACGCGCGAACACCCATGGTCTCTTGACGGACTGCCCGCAACGGGATGAACGGATGGGCTGGATGAACGACGCAACGGTTCGTTTCGAAGCCTTCCCGTATCGTTTCGAATCGAATGCGATTTTCCGCAAAATCGCCAAAGATCTGCGCAACGACCAAGGCAATGACGGTGCCATCACCTGCACGGCGCCGCTCGTTTTCGGCTCACGTCCCGCCGATCCCGTCTGTTCGTCCTTCTTGATTACCGGAATTCAGAATTATCTGTATTACAATGATATAGAGATGTTGAAAGACGGCTTCGACGGATGGAAAGGCTGGGCGGACTGCCTGCTCGCCCATAGCGACGATGGCATCGTCAATTATTCATATTACGGCGATTGGGCTGGCCCCGCATATGCGTGCGACGCTCCCGAAGGAGCGCGTTCTGGCGTAACGCCTGGCATTTTCATGTCCACAGGATACTCCTATTTTAACTGCCGCACGGTCAGCGAATTCGCGACGATTCTTGGCTATGAGAAAGAGGCGAAGGAATATGCGGAAAAGGCGGAATTTGTGAAAAACGCGATGTTGAAAAAATGGTATCATGCTGACACGAAGACGTTTGCGACTGGATCGCAGGCCTGCCAGATCTTCCCGTTATGGCTTGGAATCTTCCCAGAAGAGGATGCGGCTGAAGCCGCTTTGAAACTGCGTAATGAATTGCGGCAGTGGAACTACCATTTTACGACCGGCAATCTTTGCACGCGCTATCTCTTCGAAGTGTTGACCAAATATGGCTATATCGATGACGCATGGGCGCTCATCACAAAGGAAGAATATCCGTCCTACGGCTACATGGTGCAGCAGGAGGCCACGACGATTTGGGAGCGTTTCGAGCTGAAAAAGAATGCGGGCATGAACTCCCACAGCCATCCCATGTATGGGGCGGTCTATCATTGGTTCTATGCCTATCTGGCTGGCATCAAGCCGATTACGCCTGGTTGCGGAAAAGTTCGTGTCGCACCGTACTTCCCAAGCAAGCTCATGAGCGTCCATTGCGTAGTCGATACCGTCAAAGGGCCGTTGATGGTTCGTTGGTTCAAGCGGTACGACAAATTGCATCTGTTGGTCAACGTGCCTTTCGGCATGACGGCGGAAGTGCATTTCGATGGTCAGACGGTGGACGTCGGCTCCGGCTTCCATACTTATGAAAAGTCCCTTTAATCCCTTGTAACCCTTTGAAAAAACTATGAACAAACTAACCATGATCTTGATGACGGCTTTGGCAGTGACTTCACAAGCGGGTGTCCAGTGGACAAAAGACGGAAAAGTGTTTTTTGACCAGTTGCCTGGCGGCAATTTGGCGGATGATTTTCCTGTGGCCGCCATGCCGCCGAATTACAAGCCCACGGGGCTAACGCGTGATTATTATTTGGACATGATGGAGCCAATCGTCAAACTCGCCGCCAATTGGGTGGACGAAAAAGGCGCTGTCATCGATCCTGTTCTACATCGCGAATGGGGCCAGACATCCCCTCGTTTCGCCAGTGCGGGCGCCGTGCTACTCTATTTCAACCGCCTGCCGGAGCTGAAGGAAAAAGTCTATCGTGTGATGGATTACACATGCGACAAATTGAGCCGTCCGGAAGTGACGTCGTGCAGCCCAGACTTCTGGATGCGGGAGCTGACGGTCGCCGTGGTGGCGTTGACGCATGTTGCTCCGCCTGAACGTGTTGAGCGTTGGCGGAATGCATTGGCGAAAGTCTCGCCGGAAGACGTTTATAAAGCTGTTGATAAGACGGGGCAGAAAATAGCCAAATTCAACAATTGGTGCCTTTTCGGCGCGAGCGGCGAAGCCATGCGGCAGGGCATGGGCATCAGTGGGCCGGAAGGCCTCTATTGGGGCGATACGTTCTTCGACCGCTATTTGGAGCCGCAGTACATCCATTTCACGGAAAACGGCATGTATCGCGATCCGAATGATCCGTTCACCTATGACATCACGACGCGCTTCCAATTATCCTGTGCGTTGATGTGGGGATATCGCGGCCGTAACTTTGAGAAGCTCAACGACTTGCTGCGCAAGGCCGCGTTGACGATGTTGCGCTATGTATCACCACAGGGCTATGTGCCGTTCGGCGGACGTTCCGCGCAATTCCAGTTCCAGGAGGCGATGACTGCCGCCACGTGTGAAATGGAGGCGCTCCGCTACAAAGGAATCAATCCACGCGTTGCGGGCATGTTCAAACGGCAGGCTCGCCGTAGTGCGCAGCTGATCTATCCGTATCTGGTGGGTGAAAAGCCGCATCGCCATATCAAGAACTACTTCGATCCCAATCTCTTGCATGGTTGCGACGGCTATGGGCAGTATTCCGTTTACAGCCTGCTGTCGGCGGGATTTTTGGGTATGGCGGCGCTGTATGCGGACGATACGATTGAAGAGGCTCCGACGCTGTCGGAATGGAGCTCCTATGCGTTCTATCTGCGCGGCGCGTTCCACAAGATTTTCGTGAATTGCCAAGGCAATGGTTTCGAATATGATACACGTGCGCAACTGACAGAAGACGCGACGGGCATGGGGCGAATTCTGCTGAAAGGTGTTCCATACGGCCTGTTGCCTGCGTTGCCATTCGCGCTCAATCCGAAATACAAGATCGCAGAAGGCCTCCCGAAGGCGGATTATCCCGCTTCCATCGCTCCGATGTGGAAGAATGCGGGCGGCACGGTTTGGCGGTTGGCCCAGAAAGTGAAAGAAGAGGACAACGAATACGTTGTGTTGGAAGAGAAGCCCGAAAAAGTCTCTATCCAGTTGAAATGGAACATGAAAGGCGCGACGATTTCCGAAATCTGGACGGTTACGCCGACGGAAATCACGCTGGACGGTGAACTTGGCGGTGATTGTCATGACGGCGTATGGCAAGTTCCGATTCTTGAAAATGACGGCAAACATCAGCCGCCGGTGACCGTGGATGGAAATTCGCTGACGGCGACGATGGATGGCGTCAGTATCGTGGTTGACGGAACTTCCGCGCCGACGTTGGAAGAACAGCGCGTCACGAACCGCACAGGCGTTTATAAAGTTTATAACTTCCCCGTAGATGAAAAAGGCCACATCCGCTTGGTGTTCAAGGGAAAGTGATTAGTGGTTAGTGGTCAGTGGTCAGATTGTTTTTCCGTTTTGGATATGGAGATAATCAAGAAGATAGTCAGTGG
>JAEEGH010008963.1_pt1 | contig 23476 bp, 20 predicted proteins | sample 9134181 | NCBI WGS metagenome assembly JAEEGH01 (sample SAMN16246544, study PRJNA631951) | gut metagenome | biome: gut microbiome; feature: rumen; material: DP-attached | host: Bos | place: Iran: Karaj | collected 2018-10
AAAGAGCACTTGCGAAAAATGAAGTTGTTCTGTTTGGTGTTTATTCTGACCAGTTAGGAATTGCCGGAATTGATTGTGCGGATGCAGACAGCGTTTCGAGCTATTACTATTTTTCACATGCAGACAGGCGAAACTATAATTCGGCAATTGCTTATGTTTCTTCACAGGCTTTTCTTAATCAGCAAGGCAAGGTAACTTGCGAATACTACCCGATGATTTACCTGGAATATGTAAATGCAGTTGAATCTGTTGCGTACACCAGAACTGTACTTGGGAATGTGGGAGCCTCTACTCTGCTTAGTAAAAGAGGCGTTTATAAAAGAACCAAGAATATTACGATGGCTGCCATTGCTCTTATATGGCGGAAAGGTGCTTATAAAAAAACAGTTACTACTACTGCAGGAGTTTCAGAAGATGAAAGCAGAAAGCTTTTGATGACAAGACAGGCAGAATCTGGAACAACGGCAAGTGATAACTCAGAGCGAAAACTTAGAGTTGTTAGAAGCATTCAGAACAACGGAGGCTTTTCAAGTTCTTACAGAAGAATGCTTATTAAAAGAATCTGTAATTCGGAAACGGTTGGACCAACAGAAACCGTACAAAGATTTCTTTTGATAATCAGAAAACTGATTTTGACAAAAGGAATAAACGACAGTTCTACACATAAAGCAAACTATAAAAAGCTTGTATTGGAAAATACCGGAAATGTAGATGCTGTTTCTAAAAAAAGTCAGAGCATAAGGAGCATTGAATCTACTGTGGATGCACAAACTGTTCCATTTGCTTCGAGGCTTTTCTTCCGTACTGTGCAAACAGTTTCGGGCTTCTGGGATTGGATTCGTGGAAAGATTCGGGAAGCTAATAATGTGATGATTTTATTCTGCCCAATTGCAGATGAAATTATTTTGGAGTGTAAGATTTGAAAAGGATTTATAAAAGTAAAACTAAGCTCAGGATTTTGATTGATACAAAATGTGATTTATCGGGATTTCAGACAGTTTCGATTATGGCAAAAAAACCGGATGATACGACTGTGAATTTTCCTGCAGTAGTAAAGGATGTTGAAAAAGGAATCATCTTTTATGATGTTCAGACTGTGGATGAAATAGATGTGGCTGGCTGGTGGACGTTCTGGCCAGAAGTTATTTTTGATGATGACAGGACTGCTTGTGGGCGGGCTGTGAAAGTGTTTGTTTATGAAGAAGGTAGATGACCATGTTCCAATTGAATTTTGTCATGCGGCAAAAGATTTTGTATTGGAAATATCTGGCGATGTGAAGATTTATAAACAATTCTGTTCTCTTGAAAAAAACATCAGCGAAGAAGCTTTGAAGTTTGCGGCCTGGTGGGAGCTTGGAAGATATCTTGAGAACAGACATTCAATTGCTTTATTGAATGACAATATAGATGAGGTTTATCGAATAATAGAAATGAATAATGTTTTGGATGGATTTAATCAGCTTCAATTAAAGCTGGTTTTATTTTACAGGCTGCTTAAGAAAAATAGGATGATAGATGAATAGCACTGAAATATCAGAAAATGAACGACTCGCGATAGAAGAACTGAGCCGGGATCTGCGTGCCAATAAGTTTGTAACCGGTGAAATGCAGTTTACCGATGTTACAAACTGCGACTATTTTCTCAAAGCTTACGGAGATATTATTCGTTATTGTATTACCTGGAACAAGTTTCTTTTCTGGAATGGAACTAACTGGGACATTGATACTCGAGGCCGTGTTGCAGAACGCTGTAAAATATTTGTTCATAAAATGTATCGTGGAATGCGTTATATTACTGACCGCCAGCTGGAAGCAGCTTTTGAAAAGCATTTGATTAAAAGTGAAAGCTTCCGCCGTATTCAGGCATTGGAAGGACTCTTGAAAATAAGTGAAGAAATTAAGGTTGAAGATTTTGAGCTTGATACAAACAATTATTATTTTAATGTTGATAAATATACACTGAATCTTAAAACAATGAGAGTTATGGAGCCAAACCAGAAACATCTTATTACAAAGAAAAGCAATTTTATTTTTGAGAAAGGCACAGACTGTCCGACCTGGAATCTTTTTTTGATGCAAATATTCAATAAGGATTTGCAGCTTATCCGCTTTATTCAAAAAGCTATGGGTTATGCTTTGAGCGGCGATGTAAGTGAGCAGTGTCTTTTTATTTTATGGGGAACAGGTGCAAACGGTAAATCAACTTTCTTGAATGTTATGCTCGAACTTTTTGGAGATTATGCAACAAGTACCGGAATAGAAACCTTTATGAAAAAGAACAGTGAACAAAGCAACGACCTTGCAAGGCTTAAAGGGCTTAGACTTGTTACCACAAGTGAAATTGAACAGGGGCGCCAGATTAGTGAAAGCCTTATAAAAGTGGTAACCGGCGAAGATGCCCTTACAGCAAGATTCTTGTATGGTGAATATTTTTCTTTTAAGCCGACTTTTAAGATTTTTATGGCGACAAACCATAAACCGAAAATCCGGGGAGCTGATAACGGTATCTGGAGGCGTATTAAAATGATTCCTTTTACGGTGACTATTCCTCCGGAGCAAAGAGATAAAAACCTAACCGCAAAACTGATTGCAGAAAACTCCGGAATCTTGAACTGGCTTTTGAAAGGTTATGCGATGTGGAAGAAGGAAGGACTTGAAGAGCCCGATGCCGTAAGAGAAGCAAACGAAGAATACAGAATGGATATGGATAGCGTTGGAACATTTGTTTCGGATTGTCTTGAGCTGGATGCTTCATTGAAGTGGCGGCTTCCTACCAATATGCTTTATCAAACTTATGTAAAATGGTGCAGCAGAAATAATGAGCGAGTTATGAGCCAGAAGTGGCTTGGTATGAGAATGAGCGAGAAAGGTTTTAAGCGTGTTATAACAGGAGGCTTGAGACAATGGTGCGGGCTTGCTGTCAAACTGGAATGGAAATAAGTTACTGCGGAGGGCTCTCTCCGATAGCGAAGGGCTAGACAGCAGGACATCGGAGAGAGCTTTGGAAGCTGATTACAAATTATTCTATCATGATTTGATAGTTCCTTATTATATACTATAATAAGAGGAAGAATTATGAAAAAACTTTTATGGCTTGATGATTTTAGAAATCCTGTTGAATATGTTGTTGGTGATTACGATATAATCTGGGTAAAAAATTATGAAGACTTCTGTAAATACATATCTGAAAATGGACTACCAGATATTATCAGTTTTGACCATGATTTAGGTGAAGAAAAGTCTGGTTATGATTGTGCTAAATTTGTTATAAACTATTGTCAGGAACATAACCTTGATATTCCGGCTTACGATATACAAAGTTCTAACAGTGTGGGAAAAGATAATATCAGAAGTTTATTGAATAACTGGCACAGAGTTTACAAGGAGTCAAACTAAAATGCATTGCAGAGCTTGATATAGATTTTCATTATACCCTAAAGCCTTCTATTTGATTGATTCTGCTAAACCATTGATTTCTTTTTTCCAGCGTTCAACAAACTCTTCTGGTGCAATTGGACGAGCTCTGACACCTTGAGATAAAACCCATTCCAAAACTTTAGCAGACTGAGAAGAAGAGAATTTTATTGTTGTCATATTCTCTTCTTCTGAATCATAAAACTCCTGGTCATCGGCCCATACACAATCTTTTACAAATTGGCGAGCATCATCATAAAAATCAATTTCATAGTGAAGTTTATTTGCTTCTTTGAATGCTCCAAATCGTCCGCCTCCGCAGCGAGTAGCAAATTCAAAATCTTCAGGTAATTCAAAAGTTTGTTTTATATTTTCAATATTCTTCATTCTTGAAAGATTAAAGAGTCTTTCTCCACCTTTATCATTATCTGCATTTTCATCAAAGCCAAAAACATAATACATTCCATCTTGCAAAAGCACCTGATAAGGACGTACCAATCTGTGTGTAGTTTCAGTTTTCCATCTGCCATTATAATCAAATTTTAGAAGAGTATTTTCTTTAAGAGCTTTTATAACTTTATTCCAGGAATCTTCATTTACCACGACTTTTGGCAGAGGAGGAGCTGCAACTCGCTTTAGGAAATCAGATTTACCAATTCCCTGCGAGTCAGTTAGAAAATCAATAATTGAAGAAATTTCTGTATAGATAGGACTTCCTTCATATTGTGTCATAAGCTGTTTTACTAAGGATAGGAACATAACATCTTTTGAAGAAATCATGTTCAAAGGCATTTCAAAATCATCTTCATAATAATAACCACGCTGTGTTGCATCATAACAAATTGGCGCTCCAAATCTGTCTCGTAAAAATTCAATATCACGACTTATAGTTGGAACGGAAACCTCGTTATCAAAGGCAAGCTGCTGTGTATTTGGATAACAGCCTGATTTTATTTTTGCATGGATTTTTGAAAGTCTCTCCAGCATTAAATGATTATCGATATGTCTTTTTTCTGTTGGCATAATTATACCTCCGTGTTTATGCTGATCTCTTAAATAATAAGTTTACTATATTGTATCGAATTGCTCTATCATTTCACGATAGACATATTTATTTTATGAATAATTGAGGTCTATCATGATTTGATAATTCAGTTTTGTATATTTATAAATATTAATGGAGGATAGTAATGGATTATTTAAATTCGATAAACAATGAAATTACTTTTGGAACAACTCGATCTATAATTCAAAAGACGACGAAATCTTCTGGAGCAAGCTTTGTTGCTAAACTGAGGGAACAGATAGAACTAGAGCTTCGTGAAGAATACGAAAAAAAGCTTGCTAATTATTTACTTAGTGGAAATATTCCAGCCCCAAAGCCAACTCTTACTAGAGATGAGTATATTGCACAACAACTAGAAATTATACACAAACAATATACAAGAATTTTGGCTCTCTGTGATAATTCTTTTCATAATCCTCAAATTAAAACGGAATTGGCTATAGCTAAAAAACTTTATACACAATCTTAATTATTTACGTTCTTAAATTCTTTTGGATAATGAACTTTCAAATACATTTCCAACCAGGCAATTATAGTATATGAAATTATTTGTGATTTATTACAGGCATATCCTGCAAATGGAACTAAAATATCAAATAAATCATTTGCCTGATTTGCTGTTATAATTCTTTTATGTGCAGTTCTTTTTAGAAACTCTTGTTTATTTAACAAAAGAACTTCTACTTTCTTGATTTTCATAACATGCAACAACAATTCAGCTTCTTCTGGAGAATAATCTGCAAAAGTTTGAAACATCTGTGTAATTTGTTCTTGATATACCGGAATACCATAGGTTTCTTTTAATAAGACTTCGCAGTCTGGAAAATCATTTCTGTAATGTCCTGTTTTTTTACTTTTTATTACATCAGGAATATGATAAATAAGACCTGGGCGATACATAGCATTAATATAAATTAAATCTGAAAAATGCTCTGGTAAAAAGGCCTTTAGAAATCTTTTCATATTGGAACTTGAAAACTTAAAAATATCTGATGTTTTTCCTTTTACAAAGGCATTGAGAGTTTCTCTGTCTTCTAAAGTGATTTGCTTATAATCAAAATTCTTTTGTATTCCTGTTGATATTTGTTGTATTTTTTCAAGCTCTTTTAATATGGCATCATCATAATAATCAAAAATTATATTATTCATTTTTTAACCTCATACTAAATATACAATAGAAGGTCTATCAAGCCGCGATAGAAAAAAAATATATAAAAATTGTTTTGTTTTTCATGTCTATCATGATTTGATATAGCATTGATGATAATTTATTAATTAATGAGAAATATTTAAATGAAATACAACAAAAATCGTGTTATAATGGATTATATAAGGAATAAGCAAATGACAACAGTTGATTTTTCATTTAATCCAGAAAAAGAAGAAAAAATACTATTAATCAGTGGTGAACCTAAGAATCTTGATAAATGCAAGGGATATGAAAATATAGATATTAAAAAATGGGGAGATGATTTTTTTCAGGCATTGTATAAAAAATGTAATGACCCTGAAATTCAGGTTAATATAAATTGTAGCGAAGATGACTATAAATATCTTGAGCAATGTCTTATTGACTGTAATAAAAAAGAAAATACATCAATTACTATCACTAAAGTTGATGAAAAGTATATTAATGAAAAATTAAGCTCTCTGACTCCGCTAAAATCAGAACAAAAAGAAAATCTACCTGAAAAAGAACTAGAACAAGATAAAAACAATAGTTTAGAGAAAACCAATATCGAAGAAATAGAGACAAAATCAAAGAAACTTTTAAATAATACTAATATACAAAAAATAGATTTGATGATTGTTCATGATAAGTTTACAACTGATATTGCACAGCAACTTAATGCAATAATGTCTACCATACCAGAATGTCAATCAAGGATTTTGAGTGAAAAAGATTGGGAGAATATAAAAAATCAAATATCTTCAGAAGAATATGTTTTATTCCTTGGTCACGTAAAAGATGGATTAGCATTGCAATCGATTGTTAATTGGCAATTTGAAAAACTCAATATGAAATATGGCTGGATTGGAAAAAAAGGATTGATACTTGTAGAAAAACAAACTTTTAATAAAGAAGATATAGAAGAATTGAAAAATATGTTCGAAAAAGAAAAAGTATCATATATGAATGCATGGATAATACGTGGAATAACAATTGCATCAACAGTGTTGATTAGTCCGATTGGTTTTGCAGCAACCGCAGTCTTAGCTTCTATAAATAAGAAAAACTCAGATAAGATTTACAAAGCTGAATATGGATATATGATTAACTTACTTTGCAATATACGAAAAGATGATTTTGATACTTTTATAGGATATGAAACTGAAATTAATTAGGATATGCATATGAATGAAATTAAAGAGCCTAACGAGAAAGAATTAATTAAAGCAATAAACAACGTAAATAATTTATTAACAAAATCATATCTTTCTGAATTAACTTCATCAACTGTAATCGAAAGTGAATTAAACGATATTAATAGTGAAGACTTTCTTAATAAATTTAATGAAAAAGTTCGTTTTTTTGATATAACACAAATTGTCCTTAATAAAAATGAAAACATGAGGGATAAACTTGCTACAGTTTTTAATGCCGTAGGATGCACTGGAGCTTCTATATTAATGCGCATAGCAGGTACCACAAAAAAAGTATCAATTGAGTTTGGTATAAGAAATTCTGATCTTGATCAGACAGAATTATCGTATGAAGTTCTTGAAAAAACTTTGTTAGCTAATTTTCCTGGTTCAGTTTTTAAGAATCTTTTCAAAACAGATTTAAAGGAACAGATCTTAGATAGTATACCAAGCAATTGTGTAATTTCAACAATAACTGATATCCCTGCTTTACGTTTTAAAGAAGAATCAAAAGAACGCCAATTTATGCAAGGTATAGAAAAACTTATTGATACATTAAGAGATGAAAGCTATACAATTTTATTAATTGCAGATCCAATAAGTCAAAATGATTTGAAAGTAAATAAAACGGCATTAGAAAATATTTATTCATCTCTTGTACCATTCAGTGAAGCACAATATACAACTGGTGAAAATGAAAGCGAATCACTCTCAAAAAGCACAACGGAAAACATTAATAATAGTATTTCAACATCAGTTTCTCATACTGTAGGTACAAGTGGTAGTGTCGGATTCTGGTATGGAGTATCTGGCAATATTTCTACAAATAAATCTAATGCAAAGTCAAACGGTTTCTCAAAATCAGAAGGAACTTCTACAACAGATGGAACATCTTCAACTATTGGCTATAGTAAGAGTAAGCAAATAAAAATTGAAAATCATACTATAAAACAAATAATGAAACGTATAGATGAAACACTAAAACGTTATGATAATTGTATTGATTTGGGAATGTGGAATTGTGCGGTATATTGTATCTCTTCAACAGAATATGTTTCCAAGATGGCGGCAAGTGTATATCATTCTTTGATTCGTGGAGAAAAATCTTCTCTTGAAGATGGTGCAGTCACAACCTGGAATAAAGAACAATCAAAAGCAATAATCAATTCCTTAAAACAAATGACACATCCAATTTTTTCTCTAGATGGTATAGGCATAGTTACCCCTGGTACTTTAATTAGCAGTTCAGAACTTGCTATCGCAACAGGACTTCCTAATCATTCTGTCCCTGGTATTCCTGTAATAGAATGTGCTGAATTCGGAAGAACAGTTTCTACCTACGATGAATCAGAAGAGGCTCGAACGATTACTCTAGGAAATATCTACAATATGCATGCAGAAGAAAAGCTTCCGGTTAAATTAAATATAGACAGTCTTTCTTCTCATGTATTTATTACAGGATCTACTGGTTCTGGAAAATCAAACACTGTTTATCAGATTTTAGATTCTCTGAAACAAAATGAAGTAAAATTTCTTGTTATAGAACCTGCAAAAGGTGAATATAAATATGTATTTGGACAAGATGAAACCAATGTTTCTAATTGCGATGTACATGTTTATGGAACGAATCAAAACATTTCTTCTTTACTACGTATTAATCCATTTAGTTTTCCTCATTCAAATGAAGATGCTTCAAAAAATATACATATTCTTGAACATCTTGACCGTTTGATAGAAATTTTTAATGTATGCTGGCCAATGTACGCTGCTATGCCAGCAGTTCTAAAAAACGCTGTTGAAAAATCTTATGAAGATTGTGGCTGGAATTTAATAAATTCAACTAATGAATATGGAGAAAACTTTTATCCTACCTTTGCTGATGTAACTCGTAATATAAAAGATATCATTGAAAATTCCGAATATGATAAAGAAAACAAAGGAGCATACAAAGGTTCATTAATTACAAGATTAGAATCATTGACTAATGGCATTAATGGATTACTCTTTACAACAAATGAAATAACATCAAAAGAATTATTTGATGAAAATGTTATTATCGATTTAAGTCGTGTCGGTTCCACTGAAACAAAATCCCTTATTATGGGCTTACTTATTCTGAAATTACAAGAATACAGAATGACAAGTGGTAACATAAATGCAAACTTAAAGCATGTTACTATCTTGGAAGAAGCACATAATCTTTTAAAACGCACATCAAATGAACAATCTCAAGAATCTGGTAATTTGCTTGGAAAATCTGTAGAAATGCTTACAAATTCTATTGCTGAAATGCGTACTTATGGAGAAGGTTTTATAATTGCAGACCAAGCACCAGCCCTTCTTGATATGGCGGTTATTAGAAATACCAATACAAAAATTATTATGCGGCTACCTGATCAAGGAGATAGAGAGCTTGTGGGTAAAGCAGCAAATTTAAATGAGGAGCAAATAAAAGAGCTTGCAAAACTACCACGAGGAGTTGCAGCTGTTTATCAGAACGAATGGGTAGAATCTGTATTGTGTAAAATAAGTTTTTTTAAACCTTCTAATACAAAATATTGTAAATCAATTACTTACAATTCACAAAAGGAACTTAATATACAACAGAAAATAGATATTTTAAATTTGCTTTTTTACGGAAAAGATTTACCACCTACAACAATAAGTGAAATAAACGATTGTAATCTTTCTGCACGAAGTAAAGTGATAATTCAAAAATGGCAAAAAGATAGTACAAAAGCTCCAGAGTTTGTGGTTACATCTTCTGTTGTTTCAGAATTATTTAAAGAGTTTTCTGCAACATTAAAAAACACTCTAAAAACGACACCAAGTAAACAAACTTGGACAGATGATGTAAATAAAATAATTCTTGATACGTTAGATGTTCAAAATAATAGTCAACTACGAATAGATATTAATCAAGCAATAATGACAGAGGTTCTTTTAAATGAATTTAATCGCACAGAAGATTATTTTGATTGGTACAAAGGAGATTATCTGAGATGAAAGAAATATTTTCAAATAGTGAAAGTTTAGAATCAAAAAAACTCATGAATGAAAAATATGATATTGATCCCAATAAAAGAATTGATATCAAATCAAATTATGAAATAAATAGAAAAGATGAAATTGATCCCAATAAACGTATAACATTAAAAACATTTGAAAATAATAATCCTAAAATAACAGAGGTTGAACAAAAACAGGATAAATTATTTACAGATTATTATGACAGAATAAGTGCTACAAGAAAAAAATCAGAAAGAGGTTTTTGGACTGGAGAACGTGGAGAATCAAAATACATACCAACAGATATTCCTAAAAACCAAAATTTAATTGAACTATTAAAATCAAAAGGAGTTGATGGAATCGAATATAAAAATGGATGTGTTGATTTTTCAAAAGTAGCAGAATTAAGTATTAAAATACCTGATATGACTGATATACGATACAAAGCGCAACCAAATGGAAAACCTGGAAATTTTGGGCAAGCTTTGATTGCAGTTGCTGAAAAATGGAATAGTGTTGAAAAAGATGGAAGAACAAACTGGACATATTTAGATGTACAAAAATGGTCAAGAGAAAACAAATTAGTAATACATGAAAGATATGATTTAAATACTTGCGATTTTATTAAAAAAGAAATCCATTCTTTTTTTAAGCATTCTGGAGGTGTTGCTGAATATAACGCTAAATTCAATATACATAATAATGGAGGTTTTGATGAATAACTTAAAAACAACTATTTGGGGACGTGAACTAGATTTAGACGTTGTATTTGATGTCTTTGACGGTAAAACAATAAATGAAAACCAAAATAAAGCATTTACTTTATTTGTAGAAAATATTAAAAATTTAGATAATTGTTTATCAAAAGTAAAAGAATATTGTATTGAAAACAGTAATGAACAAATAAAATCTGTTGATAATATTTTTAAATATATTATGCCCAAAACTATTTACGTTATTAATAGCTTTGATGAGAACCGAACTGTAGCACTCCTATGCAATTTTAAATTTGATATGGAGCATGGTATGGCTATAGTATTTAAAAATGAAGAATTTTCAGAACTTGGTGACCAATCGTTGATAATATAATTTCTTAAAAGTAAAAATTGGTAAAATCTAATCATAAGAGAGTTTCTATGAAGGAATTAAATATAAATAATAAGATAGATAATACTGAAACTTTTGAAATAAACCCAAACGAAAGAATTGATACAACAAAATTTAGTTATTCAAAATCATTCGAAGATTTAGATCCTAATAAAAGAATTTCTGAGCATAAAAGCAAAAATGAAATAGCATTTATTCTTGAAAAACAACAAGAAATATTAGAACTTAATTCAAAATTAAAGGCCCATTTGGAAGAAAAAAAAGTACTTGAACAAGAAAATATAAATGGTGCTTTTTTATATGGTCCGCACAATCCAGAAGCATATTGGGATCCCAATAATTTAAGAATAGGTTTTTGCAATCTAGAAACTTATTCTATTGATAAAAAAAACAAAAATTGCATTACTACTTTAGATACTGATACATTAGATGGATGGACTGATAAAGCAGAGAATAAAAATAGAGCTAATCCGACAATTACAAATACATATTTACTTAATTTTTGTATTCGTTATGCTTTAGAAAGTAAAAAAGAATTAACAGTAAACGATATAAACAGAATAAAAAAAGAAATTAGTGTTGGTGGTGAAAACTATGATTACAATTATGCACAGATGGACAAATCTGAGTATTTTAATTTCCGCTACACAGTACCGACCGATTCTCCAAGAATAGATAAACATAAGGATTATATTGAAGGACAATATAAAAGCGATTCATATTATGAAAAACACTATAAAGAATTTTGTAAAATTACAGACCCTAAAATTATAATTATTGGGGGAAGTTTTGGAGTAGAGAGATTAATAGACATATATCCAGAATTAAAAGGTGACTTAAAATATTGTGGACAGCCAGTAATGAATAATGGACGAATGATTGTTTCTATTAAACATCCGGGTTGGATTTCAGATGCAGAAATTGCTGATACAGTAAACAAAATAACTAAAAATATTGATAAACTCGAAGATACAAAAAAGACAGACAGTTTATTTTCTGAGATTAACCGTGGACCCGAAATGTCATTTACTGAAGCTGATAGCGGTCATGTAAATCCTAATCTTGATGAGTGTGACGGTTTTCAATGTAATTGTCAAACTTGTGTAGTTGTTTTTGAAGCTAGGTTACGTGGATATGACATTGAAGCACGGCCTATGGCAGAAGGCTCAAATGCTATGCAGCTTTCAGAAAAAACAAACCTTGCATGGCTTACAGCAGACGGCACACATCCAGATTATATAATGAATTTTGAAGCAAATTCTGTTGATGCTATGTATGATTTTATTGATAAAACTGTAAAGCCTGGGGAACGATATACTTTAGAAGGAACATGGAAAGGATGGTTCGGTGTAGGACATATTATTTCTGTATTTAGAGAAAATACAGGAAATCTTGTTTTTTATGATCCTCAAATAAATCAAATTTACAGTAAAAGAGTTATGAAAGAAGAATTATTACCTAATATGCAAAAAGGTAACACAGAAGATACTGCAATAAAGCTTTTAAGAATTGACAACTTAGCTATTAATACTGAGTTTGTTGAACCCATTGTAAGAAGGAGTGAAAATCATGCATAATGATATAATAAAAGTTTTTGCTGTAAAGCAGGGCTTTCAAGACATAAAATTATTAGGCAAATATAACGATTATGATATTTATCAGCCAATTTTTACGGACGAGAAAACTCACATAGTAGGAATGCCTCAATACATATTAGTAAAAGGCGAAAATATAAAATTAGAAATAGATAAAAGTTTTAAGATTACAAAGACTTTCTTTCCTGAATGAAATTAAATCTATATCATATTTTGATAGACCTCCTGCAGTATATTAATGGATAATACGAGGAGGTTTTATTATGTCTAATTCAATTGAACGAAAAAAAATGTGGATTAATGCCATCCGTAATACATTCGAACAATCAGAACTTGATATAGAAAAGACTCTAAAATATCTCAACTCTTATGAAATTGACAAAGCACTAAGAGAAGCTGTCTCAGATAAAAAACTAAAAAGAAAACTTGAAAGAAGGCAGGAAAAATTAAATGCTCATTTTGTTTGGACTCCTGAAAAAGTTGAGAAATTAAGAAACTTCAATGATAAAATGTGGTTCCGCTATAAAGAAGCTTATGATGAAGTATGCCGATTGAAAAAGGAATTTGATGAACGATTTGCAAATGGTGACAAGAACTACGCAAGCTACGATATTCGAACGGAATTTTGGTATAATTGTGAAGATGGACTTTCTGAGAAGGAAGAAAAACTCTGGGAAGATTTATGTGAGGAATCTGTTTTCTGGGGACCGGAATTTGCTGAAATTACAGGTAGAACTCCTCTCAAGTCTTTTGAAGAAGAAATGCTGGAAGATGGTCATTCCTGGAATGAATATCCGTTCAATAGTCCTGAGCTTGATGATATCTGCATCCATTATTTTATGCACGATATATTCAATCATAATCACACATACTCACTAGAAGATTTAATGAAAATGAAACCTGAAAACTTCTCATGGCAAGTAAATATCAGTCTTGAACATTGGGGAAAATCAGTTAGGAGATAATAAACAGGAGCAATAATTAAGCATCGCTCCTGTATTTTTTTTATTGTACTGAAAATTCCTGTAACCAGGATTTTTGAAGATTAGCAGCTTTTAATGATTGTCCATAGAGCTTGGCAAGTTGTTTATCATGTTCCAGATAAAAAATACAGATACTTCCAGAATCCTTTAAGTGCATTATATAATAACCTGGAACAATTGATTCAAGAGAAGTATAAACCGAAAAAATTATTGATAATGAATCTAATGTTTCAGAATCAATAGATTCCTTCGTAGCTAATACTGATCTTGTAACTACAGTAATATATTCTGGAGAATCAACACCATATTTATCCATGGCAATTTTTGTAATAACGGCACTTTCTTCTGTTTCATTTTTACAATAATACATATCTAAGGTATTAGTACTTGCAATAGTAGGATGCCCATTTTTCATAATATTATACGTAGGGGCTATCGTAGTTTTATAATAAACTACACCAACAATAGCAAGGATAACAATAATTCCTGCTAACACACCACCAACAATCTTAAAAATAGTCTTTTTGTTCATAAAATCCTCCTGAGATTTTTCTTTATACACATAAAATAACATTGTTGGTATATCAAATCCCGATAGAGTAATTTCTTTTATTTTTCCCCCGTGCCCCCTAGTTGCGCTACGCTTCTATGCGTTGCAGGGAGAAAAAGAGGAAGCGTAGCTTTTTTGCTTGAAGAAGAAATATGCGTTGTTAGCAACGCTTAAAAAGGGCTATCCGTTGCACAAGCGTTGCTTGTTTTGATTTCTTTCGAAATGCATTTGTTTATTATTGAATGGCTTTGAATTGCTTATTTTTTTAAATTTTCTTTAGCAACGCATATTCTTAAAAAATTAAAATTATTTTTATATGACATATAAGAGTATTTAAAAACAACACATATATGCATATATGCGTTGTTTTGATTTTGCGTCAGTAAATTAAACTTTTTTGAAAGTTTTTTGACCGTCACGCGCGCTCCCCCCGCGTGTTTTAAAATCATCAAGTCGCCGCGTAAGCGGCGACAGTCTTCAGATGGTGTGTACTTTCAGCCACCAGGCGCACACGGATGTGCGGCTGGTGGCGTGGTTTGAGTGCAGTGAACAGCGTTAAGAAAAAACTGCAACAGCAGTTTTTTTAGCTGTGAGCGTCATATAAAAATCAGAAAGATGGATGCTGTTCTTTGATGATGAAATGTTCATCAGAGAAAAAGGCGGCTCAACAGAGCCGCCTTTGCCGATTGAGCGCAGGGCTTGTCCCTGTGCGATTGAGGCAATACTTTTTCCCACACAAAACGATATCCCGAAAGCCGCCTTTAAGAACCAATGTAGCATCTTAAAACTGCGGGACAACTGCAATGTTGAGCAAAAAGGGTGCCCCCTGTCCCCCCTAAGGTTAAATTGCATACCTTATTTTTTTGGGAGGGGGTAAGAGGGGTTCTTAGGGGGGAAAGGGGGAACACTTTTTGCGTGCCCGCAGTTTTAAGTTGCGGACTTTTAGATGGCACTTCTTCGCGATGTACCAGTGTTTCTTTTAGATTTAGTCTGGCGGCTTTCTCTGCCATAACCCATACAACAAAGGCCCACCTGCGGAAACAGGCAGATGCAAAAAGCGGAGGGTCCGCGAAGCGGTACCGTAGCGTTTGCAGCTGACTGTGCTTTCATAGCTTGCTTGCGAGCTTACACAAAAGCCACCGTGCGAGCTTACTAGTAAATGCAAACAGTGTGTGAACGAATGAAGCGCAACGAAGTGGAGCTGAATGAGTGAACACTCTGTTTGCTACCTTCACTTACCAATGCACGGAACCTGATTACCGACAAATGTAGTGAGCGGAAACGGTACACAGTACGGTTGGAGCGAACGGCTCTAACCGATGCCTTTTTATTTATGCGCTCATGATATCGTTCCAGGTTACCTGCATGATATTTCTCATGTTGTCGAGCTTCTCTTGTGTTTCGTGGTTTGAATAGTGCTTTGACATGTCTTCGCTTCTGTGTCCCATAACTGCCTGTACTGTCTTTAAGTCTGTTCTCTGGCTTAAGATTGTTGCGCAGAAGTGGCGTAAGCTGTGGAATACGATGTTTCTTTCCTTGCGCTGTTCTTCGCTTACACCGATTTTTTCAAGTGCATCATAAAGTCCATCCACGTAATATGACGGCCAGCATGGCTGTTCCGGTTTAACTTGTGAGAAGAAAACATAACTTAAATCGCTGAAGTTAGGATTCTTCTTGGCCATTGCATAGAGTTCTTCAAGTGTTTGATGGTCTATAGGCAAATCGCGTTTGTCAGAATTCTTTGGCTTTTTAAGTCCGTCGGTATCGTTCCAGCTGTGGTTTACGTGGATTAAATCTGCATCCAGATCTAAGTCGCAGACACGTAAGCCGCTTATTTCTCCGGCTCTTAGTCCGCAGTAAATACCAAGTTTGAATGCAAGCTTATAGGTATCATTAAGCCATTCAACTTGAAGCAGCTTCTTTACTTCGCTTTCGGTTGGGATTCCGCGGGCAAGTTCTTCTGCATTAAATCTTTCGATTCCGGCCATTGGGTTGGATTCGATCTTCTTGTTTTCAAAAAGATAACGCATTGCACGACTGCCGCAATTTATGGCCTTATTGACTGTTCCACCGCTGAGCTGTTTTTCTGTGTGAAGATAAAAAAAGAAATCGTCTAAGGTTTGACGGTCCAGTTCTTCGACTGTTATTTCATCGCCGAAATATGGCTTCCAGTAATTCTTTACAAGGCCAAGCATCATCTGTGTATGGCGTTTTGTCATGTTGTGGCCGTGTGCTATGTAACGCTTGATGAACTCTGAATTGTCGAAATCCCAGAAGTTGAGCAGGAAGGATGAAAGAGGGATGCCGGCTTTTTGAGGTTTTGAAGTTGCGTTTTTCTGTATCTTTTGTACCTGTGCTGGCAAGTTTAAATCTTTTGTTTGAATTACTCGTACATGTTCTGGTACTGAAAGATTGAACTTCTGCAGAAGTATATTCATGAGAGATTGAGCTTCTTCTTGAGTTATATTTTCTGCAATGCTTTTAAGATTTAACTTGATTTTAGATTCAGAAGCAGAATATTTTCGCGCATTTGGACGTGCCTGTGGAATACCTTCCTTCAGCCAAGAAGTAGCAATCATTGTGGCTTCGATTTTGTCTTTTGAGTGGGTGCTTTTGTCGATTCCACGCTTTCCGCTTGTTGGATCTACAAAAATTGCATTGTAGTAACCGGAACTGTTCTTGTAGAGATAGAATTGGCGCATAAAACCTCCTGTCTATAACTGAATAGACATCGGAGAAAAGCGGTTGAAAAGCTTTCTGAAAGTTTTTCTGAAATCGTTTCTGAAAACTTAACCGTTTTTTCCCCGGTTTTAGCACCTTTTCCCAACAGGTTAGGAAGCTAAAAGTTATAACCAAATACACCTAAATCATTGTATTATATAGATTTAGGCATAAAAAAAGGTTCATCGTTTGATGAACCTCATTTTGAGACTGACACGATTCGAACGTGCGACCCCCACCTCCGCAGGGTGGTGCTCTAATCCAGCTGAGCTACAATCTCATACTCAAACACTGGTTGTAATAGGGTGTTTAGTTTCGGAGGCGACAGGAGTTGAACCTGCCCAGCCCTTTCGGAACTGACGGATTAGCAATCCGTTGTATTACCGCTCTACCACACCTCCAGCAGAATCGGAGCGAGAGGGATTCGAACCCCCGGACCCGTGAAGATCAACGGTTTTCAAGACCGCCCCAGTACGACCGCTTTGGTATCGCTCCAATAGGTTTAATAAATATAATAACTTTTCACGAATCTGTCAATACCAATATGGAGAAAACCGCTGGTAAAAATGCACAAAAAAAATGCACAAAAAAAATGCACAAAAAAAATGCACAAAAAAAATGCACAAAAAAAATGCACAAAAAAAAATGCACATAAAGGCTGTACATAAAAAATGTACATTTTGCAAAATCCATGCTAATTTCTACTTATGACAGACAAAGCAAATCCAGACAAAACAGACCAAAAAGCTAAAGCAAATCCCGACAAAATCACCCCGCTTCCATCAAAACTTTCCCCAAGCCTTTCACCAAAGAAAGACTCCTAAGTTATATCCTCAAGCTCATTGTAATTTCTGCGGCAGTAATTGGTACAATTCTGAGTGCCATTGCCGGTAAACGCTATTTTATGGGCGGCTCAACAGTTTTCATGTATTTTACAATTCAATCAAACCTTGCAATTGCCTTAATCTGTGCAGTAGAATCAATAATTCTTGCGAAGAAAAAGCCTATAAATCCCGTCTGGGCAGTAATAAAGTTTGTTGGCACCGTTTCCATCACCCTTACTGGAATTGTATTTGTATTTGTCCTCGCCCCTACCATGGGAACAAGCGCCTGGAATACTCAGAATATACTTACCCATGTCGTAGTCCCTTTAATTGCAGTTATAGATTTTTTTATTCTTGCCCCTATCACACAAATTGAATCTAAGAATATTTTTTATGTGATTATTCCACCCCTTTTATATACAGTTTATGCCGGAATCGCTTATATAAAAGGCTGGGAGTTCTCTGATGGCATTAATTATCCTTATTTTTTCCTCAACTAGGGAAGTCCAGCCGGTGCCTTTGAGTTTTCAAAAGAATTGCCTTTTATGGGAACCGTCTGGTGGATTCTTTCCTTATTCTTGTTTCTGATTTTAATCGGCTTTCTTTATCTTAAAATTGCAAGACTCATAAAAAAGGCCAGAACAAAATAAAACCATCCTAAGCAAAATTAAGCCAGAACAAAATAAAGCCCCTTTGAAAACCTTGCAAAAATGTATTCAGAAAGTATAATAATATTATGAGCAAAAAGAAGGAAAGGAAAATTAAACGACTGCGAAAACGCGCAATCTGGCCGGCAGTAGTCGAAATGATAATAACAGAAACCATCATATTTGTGCTTACAAGCCTAATCTGCCTGCTCGCCCTCTTCGGAATCATCAACACCGTAGTCATGCAGAACATGAAAGAAAGCTCCACCCTTGTGCAAACCGTCAACGAATCCTGGAATACCGAATCGCCCCTTGATCTGCAGAACCGCCTTTCGGAATACACCAGCAGCTTTAGCGACATCACCGAAATAATTCTGGACGATAGAAGCGCCCGCGACGGTAACAGAAGTGCCCGCGACACAAACAGTGCCCCCTTCAACGGAAGCAGTGACACCATCACCACCCACTTCCCTGCCCTTGAGCCCTTTTACAACGAAGAAGCCCAGCGCCTCCTTGACGAAACCGGAATGATTCACTTTATCGACCCTGATTATTCCAAGCCCTTCGAAACTCTCTTTGACAACATAGAAAAAGATTACAAAATCATCCGCCACCACCGCGAAATAGTCAGCGAGATGAATGATGTCCCAGGTAACAGTGATTCTACACAAAGTAGTGATTCTACACAAAGTAGTGATTCCGCACAAAGCAGTGATTCCGCACGAAAAAGTGTTTTTGATGATGATGATTTTGACCCCGACGACGTAGATTTCGATTTTGAAGATTTTGATGACCCACTTGATTTCGACTTCGACGAGGATATCAAGCATCCAACTCACTTTCTCTACAGCCCGAAATACTTTATAAAATCAATCCGCATAGACAAGCTTCTCAAAAACCGCAACTACATCAACTGGGCAAGCCGCGAAGTCACCTTTATGCACACAATTTCCATCTATAAAACAGATATTCCAAACGTAAATGTCTGCACCCGAAACGTTTTTTCAATCAATGCCTTCCAGTTCTCGCTGGTCTGCTTTGTTTTACAGTTTTTTCTGCTTGTAATTCTCTTGAACGGCGTTTATGAAATTAAAAAAATCATCACCCTTGTACACGAACGCCGTCGCCTGAACCAGCTGATAACTACCGATATAATCACCGGCGGCAACAATAAAGAATATTTTATGCAGAAAGCCGGCAGGGAAATCTACAAAAACCGCCGCAAATATGCAGTTGTTCAGCTCCGTCTGGAAAAATACCGCAACTTCTGCACAGCCTACGGACTCCACCAGGGCGAAAACCTTCTGGAAGAAATCTACAGCAACATTTCGCACATCCTCGGTAAAAAAGAAATCCTGGCGCACGTAGAAAAATCCGATTTTGCACTTCTTCTTGAATACCACTCCAGCGACGAGCTCAATATCCGCATTAAAAATATCATGAATACAATCCGTGAACGCTGCAATGGCCGTCATCTTACCTTCAGCGCCGGTGTTTGTCAGGTTGCTTCTAAAAATGATGATGCGGCACAGCTTCTAACCTTCGCCGGAATCGCCATCCCCAAAACTCCAACCATAAACGACGAAATTGAATGGTTCAGTGATTCTATGAAGGAAGACCAGGTTTGGGAACGCCGCATTGAAGATGATATGGAAGAAGCCCTCTACAAGCACGAGTTTCAGGTTTATCTCCAGCCAAAGTATTCTACAAAAAAGGAAACTCTTTCTGCCGCCGAAGCTCTTGTGCGCTGGGTTCACCCGGTGATTGGCTTTATTTCTCCAGGCAAGTTCATTCCCCTCTTTGAAAAAAACGGCTTTATTCTCCAGCTCGATGATTACATGCTAACCGAAGTTGCAAGACTGCAGGCAAACTGGCTTTCTCAGGGGAAAAAGCTTGTGCCAATTTCGGTAAATGTTTCGCGCGCTCATTTTGCAGAAGATAACCTTGCCGAACACATCACTTATATTGTTGACCGCTTTAAGGTGCCGCACGAATACATTGAGCTTGAGCTTACCGAAAGTGCCTTCTTTGATGATAAAGCAACACTTTTAAATACAGTCCGCAAGCTTAAGAATTCTGGCTTTAAGGTTTCTATGGATGATTTTGGTGCCGGTTATTCTTCTTTGAACTCTCTTAAAGAATTACCACTGGACATTATCAAGCTGGACGCAGAGTTTTTCCGCAGTGTTGATGATATTACGCGCTCAAATCTAATAGTTGGCGAAACAATTTCCCTTGCTAAAAAGCTTGGAATGCAGATTGTTGCCGAAGGAATAGAAACCCGCGAACAGGTTGATTTTCTTGCCCAGCAGGATTGCGATTTGATTCAGGGCTTCTACTTTTCAAAGCCACTGCCTGTTACCGAGTTCGAAGAAAGAGCGTTTTCCGCTAATTAAAGGTATATCCGCGGCACCATTTTCCGCCGCAGAACTTACCGAATATGTATTTATTTGAAGCAGACTCATTGCTTACGTAAAAGCGTCCGTCCACAAACTCAATTTCTTCTGCCATTGGAGGAAGCACCCAGTAATCCTTCATATTATCCAGTGTAAGATTATAAAGCGGCACAACATGACCACTCACTTCTTTTGTCCCGGATTGAGCAATGTCTTTTCTATTATATACATACACAGCCGAAAGCCCCAGTCCCCAGGAAGTTGTAAGATAGATTTCATTTCTTGCAAAACACATTCCCTGAATCTGGTCCGGCACAGAATAAACAACTGCAGGAGTTGCAAGCCGTCCGTTTACTTCATAACCAACTGCAATCGCGTGCTGAAGTCCCGCCTCTGTCTGAACCTGGTGCTTTTCCGGAGTTTCGTAAACCTCTGGTCTGTAAAACTCACCCGCAAAAATCATCCCGTCGCTCACTGTTGTATACGCCGGCAGAACCGGAGAAAGATTTTTCCCCAAATCAACAATTTCTGTATATTCAACACTGGAGCCCTTTGGAGCCGCATCAACTTCTGCCTGGCTGAACACATAAAGGCATCCATCTTCAGAGCCCGCTACATAGATTTTTCCGTTCATCACCGAAAGTCCGCCCGCATGACCGTGAAACTCACTTCCATCCTGATTCGCCATAAAAACAGCATTTACAAGCTTCTTGCTCTTTTTGTTCACAATAAAAATCGGAGAAGCACTTCCATCCTTCATATAACCGGTAAGGTAAAAATTACCGCTCGCCTTATCATACGAAAGCCCCTGAGCCACATATCCCTTATGCGTATACGGAATCTTGAATCCCTTTCTGCTGTGAATCAACGCCTCTGCAGCCGGAATCTTAGTATAAACATTCAGACCAATCGCAATAAATGAATAAATAATTCCCAGACACAACAAAAAAAGTAACCAGAACTTCAAAACGCCTTTCTTATCAATCTTTTTCATACTGATGATTGTACAGAGTTACGTGTAAGATTGCAATGACAAGGGCTGTTCACTAATTTCGCTTTCGTTTTTCATAAAGAACATAAGTGGGTCAACATCCAGAGCTTCTGCAAGGGCACAGATTCCTTTAAGCGAAAGATGCTCTCCTGCCTTCAGACGGTTGATTGTTGCAACAGACAGATTGGTTTTGTAACTGAGCTGTTCCGCGGTAAAACCTGACCGTGCAATATAATATTTTACATTTGATGAAACAACATCCTGTACTCTGAATTCCAGGAATTCTGAATAAGTTACATTTCTCACTTTCATGGTATCTCCTCTTTAGCCAGTACAAGGCCCCGGCAAGTTGGAATAAATCCGGCAATTTGCAGGCTTAAGGCTAATCGCCGTTAATGCTTGCTTCAATAAGTTCTTTCTTTTTTTGAGAAAGAGCTTCCATCTGATTTTTGAGCTTTTCCTGCTCACACTCAATTTCGTTATATTTTTTTATTAATTTCTGCTGTACAGCCAGAGGTGGAACTGGAATAAGAAGATTATTAAGGAACTCTGCGCTGATTGTTCTTAAGGCCGAACCAGCACTAAACTCCTTAAAAATTGTTTTTGCACTTTCCGATTCCAGTAAAAGCTTAAAAAACATCGGCAATATCAGGCTTGTATCCGGGCGGATTACATACAGATTACTTGCGGGCAAAATCTTCTGCTTATCAATACCCGAAACAACTGCAACCTTTATATTGTCTGTAATGGCCAGCACAAGAAGGATATCATCATTTTTAAGGATGAGCGAAAGATCCTTTTGGGAAATCTCACTCATGTGCTGCAGATTTTTTGCAATCCGGTTTTCCTGAATATCCTTTGACGAAAAATAATAAAAATCTGAATCCTCTTCCGAAAGCAGAGTATCAAGCACACTTGCCTTATACTGCACGCCGCGGTAAATCTTCTGCGTTACCAGTTCGGAAAGCTTTCTGTACTCAACAGCTTCATCTGCAAAAGGCAGCTTTGCTTCCAGAAGAAAACTGTTCGGAAGAAGACAGTAACCATCCTTTCCAATCTTTTCAACCTTCACGTCTACAGCATTATGATTTTTCTTTTTACTCATTTCGTAAATTGCAGCTACATGCTCGTCCATAAGGCAGCTTCCACCATGGCGCGATTTTCCGTGAACCGAGCTTGCATTTACAAATCTTACCTTTTCGTTGTTGTGACTCAAAACCAGAAGTGCAACCGGAATATTTGTATTTATAAGAACCGAATCCGGCAGCGTAATTACAGCTTCAAGATATTTGTTTTTTACAAGGTACTCGCGGAAGCCTGCAAGATTTTCCCTGAAAAGAAGCCCCGGTAAAATTGCAATAACTGCCTTTCCATTTTCGCTGAGTAAATCAAGCGCTTTAAGAATAAATGCAACTTCACCCTGCATTGCAAAATCTTTACCGCCAATATTTTTTGACAGCACATAATTACGGATATGCTGTGCTTCTATTTTCAGGTTGAATGAAGGAAAAGAAAAAAGCTTTTCTACCTGCTTAAGCTTTGAAAAGTTAAAAACATCTTCATTCCAAACCTGTATTTCCTGTTCGTTGAGGGCAGAAAGAATATTTGCAAAAACACAAACTGATTCATCAATTTCAACTCCAGCTGCAAGAGCTACCTCATAGTTCTTTTTTGCATTTATAAGGAATGATGAAACACCTGAGCCTAAATCAAGAAGGGTGTCGCCTTTTTTGAGTTCAAGAAACTTTACACACAAATCGTTCATCTGCTGCGGAAAATAACTTGCATCTGCACCATCATGTCTGAACA
>JAEEGH010008969.1_pt1 | contig 23468 bp, 9 predicted proteins | sample 9134181 | NCBI WGS metagenome assembly JAEEGH01 (sample SAMN16246544, study PRJNA631951) | gut metagenome | biome: gut microbiome; feature: rumen; material: DP-attached | host: Bos | place: Iran: Karaj | collected 2018-10
TGAGAAATCACCTGCGCTCTTTTCGTTTATGAAAGATAGATTCGACCATATCTCATCATTCTTGCTTCAGCTGTCTTTCGTGCTGATCATCTGGATTATGCTGGGCTCAGTCTTTTTGCTTGGAGGAGCTAAAAGCCTCGAACAGGAACGTTCGGAACGTGAGAAAAGAGAGGCGTATTTTGCCGACAGCTTGGTCACTTTGCTTTTTGCAGGCGACATCATGGGGCATAAACCACAAGTTGATGCAGCGTATGATCGTGCAACGGGCAAATATGACTATTCGGATTGCTTCCGCTACGTAGAGCCATACGTGCAAGAATCGGATTTTGCCTGCGGCAACTTGGAAGTCACTTTGGGTGGCGCGCCATATTCGGGTTATCCTTGCTTTTCTTCCCCCGATGCCTTGCTATACGGGGTTCAAAACATCGGCTTCGATTTGCTTTTTACGGCCAACAACCATGTGCTCGACAGAGGCAAGCCTGGGGTGGAGCGCACCATCATGATGCTCGATAGTGTGGGCATGCCTCATGCTGGCAGTTATGTCGACTCACTCAGCCGCGACATGAGCTATCCGTTGATCATGGACGTTAGAGGCTTGAAGGTGGGTTTCATCAACGCAACCTATGGCACAAATGGCATCAGGGAGAAAGCGCCGAATGTGGTGAATAAGCTCGACACTATGCAGATGGCCCGTGACCTGGAGCGGCTGGCAGAGATGGGTGTCAATCTGAAAGTGGCCGTGCTGCATTGGGGCAACGAATACGAGCTTTGGGGCAATAAACGTCAGCGGCAATGTGCCCAGTCGCTCGTCGACCACGGTGCTGACCTCATCATCGGAGGGCATCCTCATGTGGTGCAAAACGCCGATACCTTGTTCACGGCTTCGGGGAAGCCTGTCGTGCTCTACTATTCCATGGGCAATTTCATCTCGAACCAACAGCGGCTGGAAACCAAAGGAGGCATCATGGTCAGGGTGACGGTGAACCGCTTCACGGGACGTGTCGTAGCCACGGAATACATCCCTTATTTCGTTTTCATTGGCACCATTCATGGCAAATACCAATATTATGTCATTCCCAGTGTGCCATACCTGAAAGGGGAATATGATTTCAGCTTGCCCAAATACGACAGCCTCATGCTCCTCAATGTTTACAACTCGATTTCGGGACGCCTCTCCAACTTCGACCAGTGTCAGGAGTGATTTCAGATTTGTCCCGCGTCGTTTTTATTCCTATTTTTGCAAACTTTTTTAATCGCCGAATACATGTCATTCATAGATGAAATCAACAGACGACGCACCTTCGCCATCGTCAGCCACCCCGACGCAGGTAAGACCACTTTGACCGAGAAGTTACTGCTTTACGGCGGTGCCATCCAGGTGGCCGGTGCCGTGAAGTCGAACAAGATTCGTAAGACTGCCACTTCCGACTGGATGGAAATCGAACGGCAGCGTGGCATCTCGGTGGCGACCTCCGTCATGGGCTTTGATTATAAAAATATCAAAATCAATATCCTGGATACCCCTGGCCACAAGGACTTCGCTGAAGACACATTCCGTACATTAACCGCAGTGGATAGCGTTATCGTGGTCATCGATGCAGCAAAGGGTGTTGAGTCGCAGACGGAGAAACTGGTTGAGGTGTGCCGCATGAGGAATACCCCCATCATCGTTTTCATCAATAAGATGGACCGTCCGGGTAAGGATGCCTTCGAACTGTTGGACGAAATCGAGCAGAAGTTGAACATCCGCCTCACCCCGCTGAGCTGGCCCATCAATATGGGACCGAAGTTCAAGGGCGTGTATAGCATTTACGACAAGAGCCTCTATCTCTTCAACTCCGACAAACAGCACATCACCGAAGGCATCGCTTTCGACGATCTCAACAATCCCGAATTAGACAAGATGCTGGGTGAGGATGCCGAGACCTTGCGCAATGAGACGGAATTGGTACAAGGCGTTTACGATGACTTCTCCCGCGAGGCCTATCTGAATGGTGATATCTGCCCCGTTTTCTTTGGCTCGGCCTTGAATAACTTCGGTGTGAAGGAGTTGCTGGACTGCTTCATAGAGATTGCGCCTACGCCTATCGGTCGTGACACGGTGGAACGCCGCATCGAGCCGACGGAGGAGAAGTTTACAGGCTTCGTTTTCAAGATTCACGCCAACATGGACCCCAACCATCGCGATCGTATCGCATTTGTTCGAGTGGTGTCGGGCCGTTTTGAGCGCAACAAGAACTACTTCCATGTGCGCCAACGCCGCGAGCTGAAGTTCTCCAACCCCACGGCTTTCATGGCACAGAAGAAATCGGTCTTGGACGAGGCTTATCCAGGCGACATCGTGGGTCTTTATGATGCTGGTAACTTCAAAATCGGTGACACTTTGACTGAAGGCGAAATCTTGAACTACAAAGGCATTCCGAGTTTCTCGCCCGAGCAGTTCCGCTATGTGGAGAATGCCGACCCGATGAAGTCGAAGCAGCTGGCCAAAGGTTTGGAGCAGCTCACGGATGAAGGTGTGGCACAGCTCTTTACAGGCAAGATGACGGGCCGTAAGATTATTGGTACGGTGGGTGAGCTGCAGTTTGAGGTCATCCAATATCGTCTGCTGCATGAGTACAACGCCTCTTGCCGTTACGAACCGATTTCACTTTACAAGACCGCCTGGATTACTAGCACTAACGAAGCCCAACTTGCCGACTTCAAGATGCGCAAGGCCTTGAATCTGGCTGAGGACAAGGAAGGCCGCGATGTCTTCTTGGCCGAGTCGCCCTACGCCCTTCAAATGGCCATGGAGAAATATCCCGACATCGAGTTCCATTTCACTTCGGAGTTTTGATTTTTTTCTATTTTTTTCTTGCACCAAATTGATTTATCCTTACCTTTGTGCCAATGTTTAACCTTTAAACAATTGTACTATGGGTAAATTTATGCAAGAATTCAAGGAGTTTGCCATGAAGGGCAACGTCATGGACATGGCTGTCGGTGTGGTCATCGGCGGTGCATTCGGAAAAATTGTTTCTTCATTGGTCTCCGACATCATCATGCCGCTCATCGGTGCCGCTACAGGTGGCCTCAACTTCACCGACTGGAAATGGGTGATCCGCGAAGCCGTCATGGACGGGGAGACCGTCGTCAAACCGGCATTGGCCTTGACTTGGGGTAACTTCCTCCAGGTCATCTTCGACTTCATCATCATCGCCCTGTCCATCTTCCTGGTCATTAAGGGCATCAACAAGATGAAGAGGGAAGAGCCCAAGCCGGAAGAGCCCGCTGCTCCCGCTGGCCCGACACAAGAGGAACTCCTTGCTGAAATCCGCGATTTGCTGAAGAACAAATAATTGCTTTTAGGCAGATTGAAAATGATAGGGTGTACTTGTTTGTACAGTACACCCTATTCTTATATTGTTTTTTTTTCGTATTTTTGCACCATAATATGGGTGGAACCGTTATGATACCGAGAATCAAGTCGTTTGAAGTGAGGGATGATTGGAAGTTGTTGGTGACTTTCGATGATGGATTTTGTGTGTGTTATGATGTGAAGGACGACATTGACACCATAGACGATTTCAAAAGCTTGACTACTGAAATTGGATTGTGGCCTTTGGCACAGTTGGACAGCAGCCGTACTTGTATTTCCTGGAACGAACGAATTGATTTACCGAGCGATACCATATATGAATATGGTGTGCCGATTTTGGAATGATGTGGCGTAAACTATTACTCTTCAGTGTTTTGTTTCTTTGCTTCGTCTTCACCGCAAAGGCGACCCACCAGCGTGCAGCCGAAATCACCTACACCTGGCTCGGCGGCAATGCCTACGAGTTTACGCTGACTTGCTACACTTACACTCCTAGTCCTGCTGGCCTGCAGCGCGACTCGCTCCTCGTGCAATGGGGCGACGGCACGGAGGAATATATCCCCCGCGTGGTGCTGCAAAACCTTGGCGACAACTACACGCTCAACATTTATAAACAAATCCATAACTTCACCTCGTCGGGCACTTACACTATCAGCATGGAGGACGCCAACCGCAACTACGGCGTCATCAACGTACCCAATTCGGTGATGGTGCCCATGCACATCGAGACGGAACTGGTCATCAACCCCTTTTTGGGCTACAACAACTCGGTGCAGCTGCTCAACGCGCCGGTCGACAAAGGCTGCGTGGGCAAGCTCTATCTACACAATCCTTCAGCCTACGACCCTGATGGCGACAGCCTCAGCTACCGCTTAGTCACCTGCAAGGGGCAGGACGGCATGGAAATAGCGGGCTACACCTTGCCTCAAGCCTCGCAATCCTTTGACATTGATCCCATTACAGGAGAGCTACGCTGGGATGTCCCTGTGCTGCAAGGTGAGTACAACGTGGCCATCATGGTGGAGGAGTGGCGCCATGGTGTGAAAATCGGCTCCGTGGTCCGCGACATGCAGATCCTGATTTCGTCGTGCAACAACGACCTGCCTCAGATACAATGCGACGACCCATACTGCCTCGTGGCAGGCGAGCAGCTCAGCTTCGTCATATCGGCCTCCGACCCCAATGGCAACAACGTCAGTCTGACTGCCTCGGGCGCGCCACTTGAGTTGCCTATCAGTCCTGCCATACTCAACCCAGAGACAACTTTCGGCCTGCAACCCCAGATGGAGTTCCTTTGGAACACTACCTACGCCCACATCCGCAATACACCCTATCAAGTGGTGATTCGCGCCAAGGATGATGACGTTCCTGTCAGCTTGACCAACCTCAAGACCGTGACCATCAACGTGATGGCTCCCAAGATGCAGAACTTCGCTGCTGAGGTGCAGGGCCATGACGTCGCACTGACTTGGACAACCTATCCTTGCCCCAATGCCTCGGCATTGTTCATCTATCGCAAGGCAGGCTGCGATGGCTACGAGCCCGATGCCTGTGAGACAGGCATCCGAGAAGGGTATCAATTGATGGCGACATTAAATGATGTCTCCACGACCTCCTATATCGACCCCGACCTCCCGCAAGGTGTAGAATACGAATACCGTATCGTGGCGCAGTTTCCCGACGGTGCTTTGAGCATCGTTAGCGATGCGGCCTGCGTGAGACTGAAGAACGACAGTCCGCTGATGACCCACGTCAGCAACGACAGCATAGACCTCGTCTCGGGACATGTCATCGCTTGTTGGGCAAGGCCGAAAGAGATTGACGAACAGTATGTTGCGCCCTACAGCTATGCCTTGACTCGCATTCTTGGTGACGAGACTTCAATAGTTTATGAAGGTACAGACACGACCTTCCTCGATGCAACGGTGGATATGGCGGAGTACACCTTATTAATATATAAGGTGGAGATGCGTGACGCCGGGCAACAGCTGATGGGCACGAGTACCACAGCCTCTGCCGTCATGCTCACGGCCAACGGTTCTTATGATGCGGCCAACCTTTCGTGGACCGAAGCCGTGCCTTGGCTCGTCGATAGCACCCAGGTCTTCAAGGAAGTGGATAATCACTTTGTTAAGGTGGCCTCGGTGACGAGTATGGCTTACGCCGATACCGATGTGGAGAGCGACGAGACCTATCGCTACTATGTCCGCACCTTCGGGCACTACACCATGGAAGGCATTCTGCGGCCTTTGGTGAACTATTCCGCCATCAAGACGGTGCGCATCGGGCATGAGGAGCCCGTTGAGGAGTTCTCCTACGTGTTGCCCAATGTCATCACGCCCAACGGCGACGGCTACAACGACCTGTTTGAGCCCAAGGTGAAGGGTTTGTCGCTCATCACTACTGCCAAGACGGTCATCTTCAACCGTTGGGGCAACATCCTTTGCGACACCGACGACCCGCTCATCCGTTGGGACGGCAAGAGCAGGCAGACCCACATGGACTGCCCCGCAGGCACCTATTTCTTCGTCACCGATATCACCTACCAAGGCGAGGCAGGGGAGGAGCAGCTCCATCTTCAAGGGTCAATCACAATTGTGCGCTAATGCAGAGCCCTGAAGGGGCGACCCGATTTCACCCCGATATGCAATTTCGGGTAATAATAAATTTCTGAAGGGAACCTCAACTTAACGCAAAGCCCCCCAAAGTTATCAACACCCCCTTGTTAAAAATTTTCAAAATTAATTCCTCTAAGTCCAAAAAATTTACTACTTTTGCCGCGCCTAAGGGTGTAGTATGCCCTGATTTTGGCCAATGGTAAAAGAAAATATTTATAAACTAAAACGTTAAAATACAGAGAGTTAGAAACAATATCCATAGGGCAAATCGGGCTAGAACACACCTTTATTAAAATAGTGTATTCCTCCCCGTATTATAGTTATAAGGCCGAACAACATAGTAAGTTCAAAATAAATACAAATGAATCAATTAGTTACAAACAAAACAAAAAGGAAAACGATCATGCGACAAAATCTACGCAAGCGGAAGCCCCGTCTCACGATGAGAGCGGCTTTCCTGGCACTCTGTGCCCTGATCTTTGTTGTGCCGGCTAAGGCACAAACCAATGTGTACATGCATTCTGGTACACAGAATGTTACAGGTACCCTTAACTTCTACGACTCAGGTGGTGCCTCCTCTGTTAACGGCAACTACTACTGGGAAAAGTGGTACCAGCACAACGAGAATGCCACTATCGTGTTCAAGAATGGCAACAGCCCCATCCAAGTGTCCTTTGGGCAATTCCATGCCTGGGACTCCGATGGCTCTGCAACTGGCGGCGCCGATTTGGGCCTTTTCAGCCTTCGTGTCAACAACGACCACCTCTATGTGTATGACGGTGAAAACGCTGACGACAGTAAGCTGATCTGCGACCTCACAGGTACTCTCGTTGAGCCTTTCACTCTCACGACTAACGGCCCCATCACCTTTAAGTTCGTTTCCGACGGACAGTATCGTGACGAAGGTTGGGCAGCCACGGTGACCAACCCTTCGACATATACCGTCCAGGAGCCCATTATCACCAAGGAGACCTGCTCCGACTATGTGATTCTCTATAACACTGCCAACGGCGGCCAAATCTATTACACCACCGATGGCAACGACCCAGTGATAAACGACCCGCTGACAGGTGCTACATTATATAACGGTCCCTTCAGCATCGACTTGGATGACGAGGATGCCGAAGTGGAAGTGAGGGCTATCGTGGTGGCTGGCGACAATACCAGCGCCGTTGCTTCGCACACCTTCACCCACGCCGACCAGCGTCCTACCCCGGGTGAGCCTCAAATTCTTATTGATGGCAACACGGTGACCTTCGTCCCCGACGCAGTGCCTACCGGCCTCAATGAGACCTACAACATCCGCTATACTACCAATGGTACCGAACCTTCGGCCACCAATGGTACCCTGCTCACCCGAAGCACAGGCTTCAGCATCGAGTGGCATACGCCCAACACGATCTTCAAGGCTGTGACTGTGGCCGTGACCTGCTCTAACAAGGTCTCTGCCGTGACCACCGAGCAATTCGGCAATGTGACGGTGCCTACCCCGACCATCACCTTCGACAACCAAGGCCAGGCCACCATCACCTGCTCCTTGGACGGCGCCACCATTTACTATACCACTGATGGCACCCAACCCACAGCCACCCATTACACTGGCACGGGTACCACACCTGTGACCACTGCAGCCCTGCCCATCGGTACCACCGTATATGCCTATGCCGTGTTTGATGCAGAAGGTTACGACGACTCTGCAGTCGGCTCAGCCATCTACGTGCCTGAAAGCGGCAGTGGCACTTACGGCGGCGTGGTCTTCTTGGATGACCGCGAGCCTCATACCTTGAGCTATTATACTGAGGATTCGCCCATCCATAGCCTGAATCCCCGTGATGTTAAGATTACCTATTTCGGTAACAGCCCTGCTGGCCGTACCACTATGACTACCGCCTCAGAAAACGGCAATGCTCCGACTTCATTCAGCGCAACCGCTTCGGGTGTAAAAGTTGGCGTTGCCAGCACCGAAACCCAAGACCAGTTTATCTACCTGAAGACCCTTGAAGCTGCCAACGAAAATGGCTCGGGCAATTATCCTTATACTATGATTGCTAACCCGTTCCAGGTGAGACCTACGGGACAGAGTGGAACCATCCAAAACCCTACGAGAAATATCTATTTGACGACTGACTCGAATAATAGAAATGCAACAGGTACGTTGGAAGTTACCTATACAGCTCCAGGTGCTACATCTACAACAACCCAAAATATCACTATCGGATATAATTATTCGTACAATACTATCGAGGTAAAAGCAGGAACTAGTGTTTCATTTAGATTAAGGAGAACATCAAATAATAATTCTCATGGTGTTCAATTTACTGCTAAATACGATGATAATAATGGTACTCAATTTGCAAGTTCAAATGGATATTATACATCCACTTCATGGAATTCCTATGGTCCCTATACCATTCCCTCATCTGGTAATATTACAGTTCCCGGTTACCGTGGCTTCTACGCATGGCGTATTAAGAGCTTGAGCGCGGGCCTTACCATTTCTGGCAAAAACGTGGATGACATTGTTTATGCTGATGAGGAAATCACTTTCGAAACTTCCAAGGAAGAAGGCAACGAAGTGGAGTTTGAGGCCTTGTGGGCACAAGCCTATGTAACCACTTCCACCAGCACCAGCGGTTTGGTGAGTGCTGTGGGTTACGAACGTAACTTCATGGTGCTGAACAATGCCTCGGGAACCAGCGTGAGTGGACTGACAGTGCCTTGCACAGTTTCAGCTTATTATCCTGATGGTACAAATGGTTCGACCACGAGTTATATCTCTGGAACCATCACCTGTGGCGCAGACCTGAAGATTGAGAACATTCGTGTCAATGGCAACAATAGCACTATGACTGCCGCTGGTCATGATTTGATTATTGGCCGTGGTGTTACAGCACGAAACACTTATTGCGCTTCAACTATTAGAGGTATTGGTGCAGCAACTAATAATTCATTAGATTACACCTTACGTATTGAAAGTGGTAGTTATCAGGATTTAGCATGTTTGCGTGGTACATGGGATGCTCACACTAGTACAACTTGCGGCAGCCCTTCTGTTCATGTTAATGCTATTTTGGGCTCAGATTATGATAGAGCAAAAAACAACAACAGCAGTCTTTCAATTAATTCTGAAATTGAGTTTGGAAGCCAAGTGTATTTAACAGCAATAAGTAATACAAGTAACACTTTGTTTTTCAATGTAAAAAGTGGTAATTTTGGCAGAAACGACTTAGAGATAGCAGATTATGCTTTGTATATGGGTATTTCTGCAGATAATGACAGAGTCGGAAACCGATATATGCTGATTGAAGGTGGTATTATTTCTAATATTGCTGGAGGTATTGATGCCAATAATCCTGCCGATGCTTTGTCATTCAAGTTAAGAATGACTGGTGGTAATGTGAGAGGTGCCATCTATGGCAGTGGTGCTTTTGCTGCTGCTAGTGGAAACCGTCAGATGGTCTTCACTGGTGGTAAGGTTGGCGGTTGGATTGCAGCAGGCTGTAACGGTACGAGTACCACTCAATCCGGTGGTGTGTTGCCTTCCGATACCTATATTTATATTGGCGATGATACTGAAGTGGGTAACAAAGACGGAAGTACGCCTCCTCACATTAACACTTCGGATGGTGGTAATGTGTTTGGTGCTGGTAGCGGTAACACTACTTTTGAAACTACTGGTCAGGTCAATAATGCCAATGTTGTAGTTGCTGACTCTTGCTACGTTCAAAACAATGTGTTTGGTGGTGGTAATTATGGTTACACCAGCCAAACTGCCAATGTCCATGTTCTTGGAGGTACCGTTGGCGGAAGCGTGTTTGGCGGCTCCAACCAGAAACTTGGCAATGTGACCAACATCACTATGAAAGACGGTAAGGTCACTGGCAATATCTATGGCGGTTCCAATATTACAGGTACCGTTAGTGGTTTGGCCACGATTAATGTCAGTGGTGGAGAAGTCACCAACGTGTTTGGTGGTGGTTGCGGTTCAGGCACTGCCATGTCTTCTGGCACCAAAGTCACCGTGAGCGGCGGTACTATTAATAATAATGTGTATGGCGGCGGTGAGGAAGGTACCGTTACGGGCAACACCGAGGTAACCTTCAGCGGCGGCACGGTCAATGATATCTATGGTGCCGGTAAAGGTTCGAGTAACCAGCGCGCCAACATCACGGGTAGCACTACGGTGGCCGTCAGTGGTGGCACTGTCAACGGCTCGGTGTATGGCGGCGGTCAGAACGGTACCGTAGCCTACGCAGCCAACGGCAATAACAATACCAACTACAACTCCACTGTTGGCGTCAGCGGCGGTGAAGTGAAAGGCAATGTATACGGCGGAGGTAAGATGGGTACCTCGCAGGTGGCCACCTTCGTCAACATCTCCGATGGTATTATCCGTGGACATGTTTTCGGTGGTGCCGAGGGCGAACAGAAGAAAGTGTTCGTTACTGGTATGCGTACCGTCAACATGACGGGAGGCCACGTCTATGGCAACGTCTACGGTGGTTCTCAAAACGCCAACGACGGTAATAATACCACGCTGACTGATGGTAGCTTCACGAATAGCAACGAGACTGCCACCATGTGCGTCACCAACATCAGTGGCGGTGTTATCGACGAGAATTTGTATGCCGCAGGTTACTTCGGCAACTGCTTTGGTTCCGTCTATGTCTTCATCGGTAAGGATGCCATCGAGAACGCTCCTTACAAGCAACCTACTACGGGCATCGACTATAGGGTGGCTACCCTTAGCATTGCTGGTACAGTTTGGGCTGGTGGCGACTGGGGTACCTTCAGCGGCACCTTCGGCAGCAACACCATCTCAGGTAACTCCAACATCTATGTGGATGGTAACGGCTATGAGACTACGACACAACAGGCCAACAACGCCCAGTATATGAACATTGGTGGCTCCATCCTCGGTTGCGGTACCTCGTGCCACGCTGGTAAGGCGGAACGCACGGTTATCGTTCGCAACTATGGTACTGCCCAAGGTGCTCAGCCTACTGAGGCTTCCCGTACACTCTATTCCATCCAGTTTGCCAAGGTGTTGATCTTAGACAACAGTAACATCAACTTTACCGGTCAAGGTCGCATCAACGACCTGAACCAAACCGAGAAGTACAGCATCTATGAGATTTACAACGATGCTAAGACCACTCCTAATGCCGATACTGACGTCGACGGTATGCGTATTGTCAACGGAACAGGCATCTTCCTGAACGCTCCTATCACACAGATTGCTAATTTCCGCAGCATGAGCTGTGACAACACCTTTGCTTCTACTACGCCCACACTCACTGGTTACACGCTTATCACCCCCGAAACGCTCAGCAGCTGCAACAACCAGGTGCGCGTGAACGGTGGTAATTACATTGAGATCAAGTGGGGCAGCAATTATGGTGCTCTCCTTGGCTATTCCCACATGATGGCCAGTAACAACGATGAAGACGGTACTTGCGCCTACGCCCGTCCGCGCTGGTGCACCGGAGCTGCTTTTGATCAAAACGGAAGCACCGACAACCCGAACGACGGCGGTTGGATTAGCTACACGGCTTCTGACAACACCTTTGCTTTGAATGGTGCGGCTGGTAATGTGCAGATGCCTTACGAAAACCACACGGTGTCGAAGAACGGTGAACAGTACTTCCGTATCTGGCGCCAAGGTGGCACGGAGCACTATCGTGAAGGTGTTTTCAATGCCCATGCTTCGGGTTCCGATGCTTGGAAGACCGTGGATGTGGTCATCACCTTGCCCGCCTTCCGCGACCCTGCCAACTACTATTGCTTCGAGACCAACGGCGACGCCACCACCATCGACTACGGTGCTGATGTGCTGATGTGGAATGCCGCTCGCGAAACCGGCACTGGTGACGACTGGATGTATTTCAATGAAGATACCGATGTCCAAATGACGGGACAGCAACAGTCTGCTGTTGAAGGTACCCTCACCGAGATGAAGAAGAATGCTGACGTCAACTTTGGTTTGGTCATCCTGCCTTCTACTGGTATGGCTGGCAGCGACTACATTATCTGCTATGAGTCGGACAACAACCTGGCACTTTCCACCACGAAGTACACCAAGGCCGACAACACAAAGGAGCCTCAGGTCACGTTCCGTCTTACCTATTATGATAAGCTGACGTCCAACATGACTTGGGATCCTTCGAGCATCGTCCTCGTGCAGAAGGATGCCACCACAGGCGAAGTGGTCGACCGTGTCACCATCTCCTTGGCTGTGAGCACCAGCTCTACCATCGAGCAGACTTTCACCACCCAGCTTTACGCCATCATGCAGGGCAAGGGCAGCACTTCGGAAACCTTCAATGCCAAAGTGGTGCTTCCTACCTTCGCCGCTAACCTGTACCAGACTGGTGTACCTGCCAACTTTACGCTTAATAGTGTGACCTTCGAGCCAGCCAATGGCGGTGTCCTGATTGCTCGTGGTGGTACCTATAATTGGAATCAATATGCTGTCGGTTACGCCGCTGGCTTGAACTACGACAACACGGATGGTTGGAACGGTGAAGGCAATTATACGGAACGTGACTCTTATCCGCTCACGCAGAACAATCCAAATGCTGCTACTTTAGTTGGTAAGACTGGCGGTCGTTCGGAGTTCGCCATCGATTTCACCCTGCACTACGACGGTTCTCTAACCGCTACCACTGAAGAGTTGATCGGTACGCTGACTTTCAATATTACCTTTGACAACTACAAAAATGCACAAGGCCAGTTGGTCAATAACCAACCGCTGACCATCGTTGTGGAAGTGTACCGCCGTGGTCAAGGCAATAGATTCTACATTGACGGTATCAACGGCTCTAACGCCAACGACGCCCGTCACCCCGACAAGGCTGTGAAGCAATTGAGTACCATCTTCAACCGTTGCGGCTACATGGCAGGTGACGAAATCTACATCGTCAACCAGGTCACTGCTAACAAGCAACTCAATTGGAATGGTCTGCCTTACAACAATGTCATCATCTACCGTTACAATGGTGGTCACGAACTGTCGGCTACTGATGCCAGCATTGTGGACAACCCCAATAATACTGCTTATCTCGGCAACCTACTCAATGTGACCAACCACATGACCATGACAGGTATTACCTTGGATGGTTACTATAACAATGGTGAAACTACCTATACCACTGAAGATCCTGAGACCCACGAACAGATAATTCATGATACTGATGAAAACGGTGGTCCTCATACCGTTACCGCTACGGCTTCCATGATTACTATAGCTAATGGTGGTACACTTGAGCTTTCCAATGGTACCGTGCTCTTCAACAATAATAGTAGTAGTGTCAATGGTTCTGCTGTGAATGTGGCCAATGGCGGTAAGTTGATGATGAACCAGGATGCAACGATTAGGAACAATGTGACTACGGGTGACGGCGGTGGTGTTTACATGGCTGGTACCATAGTGGTTTCAGACGATATCCAAATCGTCGACAATATGAAGAATGGTGCGCAGAACAACGTGTTCCTCACCGCTGCCGACAAGATGATTACCATTGGTACGGCTACTGGTAACGATGCCTATGGCCCATTGAGTGCCGATGCCAAGATTGGTGTCACCAAGTCATTGACCGCCGACATCGACAACACTTATACCCGTGTGGTGAATGTGGATCAGGATGTTGAATGGCTTGAGACACCTTTCAACACGCATCCCAATAGCATCATCTACCACGATGGTCAGAAGTACCAGTTGGTGAAGTATACGGATCCTAAGATTCTTTACTGGCTTGGTACTTGGGTGACCTATCAAGACCACGTGCCTACAGAAGCAGAAGGTGGTTGGATTTATCCCGCCGACATCACCAGTGTTACCAACTTTGATATCTATACACAATACCAGTACGCATGGATTATCTCCTTGGTGAATGGTGAAAATGGTCAGCCTGGTAACGAGTTTGTTGGCAAGACCGTCAATATCTTGGCCGACCTCGACATGGACGAGAGTATCTGGGTGCCGATTGGCGATGATAGACATCCTTTCAAGGGTACTATTAACGGTAACGGACACCTTATTGAGAACATGCACAGCCCGTTGGTGCAAGACTATATGGGTATGATCGGTAATGCCGACGGTGCAATTATCAAAGATGTGATGGCTATGGTCAACTTTAATGCCAATGCCGCCAACATGGGTGCTGTGGCTGGTGTCATGACGAATACCACCATCAGCAATGTAGAAGCTGCAGGTACCGTCACTGGCGGTAGCAATACTGTCAATATGGGTGGTATTGCAGGTAATGTTGAGAGCGGCACCATCCACTCCTCATTCGCTGTCTGCGACCTGACAGGTACTACCGAAACCGTCATTGGCGGCCTTGTGGGTACCAATGGTGGTGACCTTTACAACAGCTATGCTAATGTCAACATGGAAGGCTCCAACACGATGGGCGGCCTCGTGGGTGAGAACAATGAGGGTTGCCATGTGGAGAACTGCTACGTCAATCTCGGTCAGATGGAAATTCCCGCCTTTGCCTACAAGAACCATGGCTTCATCACCTATTGCTATGCCAGTAAGGCTGGTCAGTATGTGTCAGCTGATGTGGAAAACAATGAGGCTCCCACCAAGAGCGGCATCTTCGCTGCCGTGAAGGATCGCAAGCACCTCGACTATATGTATCGCGACAACATTGTCACGGCCACGGGTAATGATTATGCCAACCATGAGACAATTGAATACACAGACGGCACACACGCTCCTCTAATCTGGAATGGTTTGCTGAGTGTGTTGAACGAGTGGGTGGATAATACTGAAGTGCAAGGTGACTTCAGTCATTGGCATCGTCCGACTACGCTAGACCTCAATGGCGACCTGCCCGTGTTGGCCTTCCCGAAGGACAACTGTATGGGTAACTTCGCCGAGGAAGATGGCAAATTCCTGCGCTATAGCGCCAGCGATGAGATTACTACTAATAATAGTGGTGTACTTGTACAGGCCAACAATGGTCTTGACCACCTGTTCACCTACTATAGTGGTAAGGCTGCCAACATCTTCCTCTATGATGGCACTATTGATGTGGTGAATGGTTCTGGCAATGCTAACCTCTTCATCAACGAGGATGCTGTCTTGCTCCAGAAGAAGGCTGCAGATGCTACAGCTATGGAGCCAATCACTGCCACTGTGGGTATCACCTTCGACAACTCCGACCATGGTAAGACCTCATATGACCTTTATGGCAACAAGTTGCTCTATGACTGGCACATGATGTCTACACCGTTGGCCAATGCACCTCTGGGTGCTACCTATGATGAAAGTGCTACTATGGCATTTGGCACTCCTGTTAACATTCAAACGTTGGAAGGCAGCTACTTCCCGAACGGCCTCATCACGGAAGACAATCCTGCCGTGGGTGGTGATGTGAAATGGGATCTTTACACCTACTACGAGCCCGAGTACCACTGGATCAACCTGAAGCGTAGTACGGGCAACCACTGGCACATCGATGGTAATCATGAAGCTATTTCGGATTATGAGAACGAGGAAACCTTCCTCCCTGGTAGGGGCTATATGATGGCTATCAATCAAGATAGTTACATGAGCAGCAAGGGCATCCTCAATACCGGTGGTGAGACAATTGAAATCACCAACCAAGAACCTTTGAGCCCCACCTACAACAAGGGTTGGAACCTGGTCGGTAATCCTTACCAAGCCTACCTTGACCTGACGCAGGTAACCTCGTCAAAGAACCAGTTCTACATCTATGATGCTGAACAGGGTATTTACGTTCCTTATACCGTCGGTCAGTCTGCAAATACTATTACACCTTCGCGTTACATTCACCCGCACCAAGCCTTCTTCTTGTATTCGGCTGAAGCATCGACTGATTATGAATTCGATTATGCTTGGGCTACGGCAAAGAAAGCTGATGATGGCTCCTCTTACTTCCGTGGTGACGAGAATCAGCTGAACTATCCCTTGGTCAACCTCTTCGCTGAGAACCCACAGGGCAACCGCGACCTTACCATCATTGAGTTCAATCGTCCTGAGTTGGGCGGTGCCACTAAGGTGAAGGGCTTGCACAACGCCAACTTCAAGGTTGCTGCCAGCCTTAACGGTCTGGAATACGGTATGCTGTTCACTCCTGAGGGCACAGAGAAAGTGCCGGTGCACTTCCAAACCGAAACGGATGGAACCTTCACCTTCAAGTGGAACATGGAGAATGGCGACTTCACCAGCCTGCGCCTCATCGACAACAAGACGGGCGTCAACTACGACATGTTGGCCAACGACAGCTACACCTTCGAGGCCTCTGCCGATGATTTCACTTCTCGTTTCTACATCACCTACACGGTGACGGGTGTGGACGAAGAAGTTGTATTTGATAGCGAGAGCTTCGCCTTCTTCAACGGCAGCGAGTGGGTCATCAACGGTAAGGGTCATCTGGATGTGATCGACATGACCGGTCGTATCCTCTATGCTGCACAGTTGAACGCTGACCAGAACAGAGTCAACCTCGATGGCTTGGCCAAGGGTGTTTACCTGTTGCGTGTGATTGACAATAAGGTAGTAAGAACTCAAAAGATTATTGTCAGATAATAAGTGCTTCGCCGTTGGCACGAAGCCTCGTGCCAACGGCAGCCTTGATAACAATAAATGAATGAATACTATTGGAAAATCAATAATAACACTCAATAAGATGAAAAAAAGAATATTGACAATTGTCGCAGTTTTGACGATGGCTATCACCCCTGCAATGGCTCAAGTCTTTATAGACGATGACGAATGGAACGATAACCGTGTTCAAAGGGATGGAGACGCCGTGGGCGCAATGGTTCCTTCGCAGGACTATGATAAAGACCAATATGTCCCAGTTGGCGAAGGTCTGTTATTGCTGGGCGGTTTAGGCGCAGCCTATCTGCTGGGTAAGCGTAAAAAAGACGAATAATAGATTTATTGTTCGTCACATTTGATTGTGAATTCATAAAGACGGCTCTGCCTAAGGTGGGGGCCGTCTTGTTTTTTATGTTCATTCTAGGGTATAAAAATGTAGAGACGCAACATCTTGCGTCTCTACAAATGTTTCCGTGAAATACAAATATCAATATTTCATCATCTCAATGAGGTCGACCATACGGTTGGAATAACCCCATTCGTTGTCATACCACGACATGATCTTCACCATCTTGCCCATGACCATGGTGCTTTGGGCATCGAAGATGCTGCTGTGCGGGTTGTGGATGACGTCGCAGCTCACGATCGGGTCCTCAGTGTATTCGAGCACACCCTTCATCGGGCCCTCAGCGGCTTCCTTCATGGCGGCGTTGATCTCTTCCTTCGTGGCTTCGGTCTTCAGCGTGCAGACGAGGTCGACGAGTGAACCGGTCGGGGTGGGGACGCGGACGGCGATGCCGTCGAGCTTGCCATTCAGATCGGGGATGACGATACCCACGGCCTTGGCGGCACCCGTGGTGGTCGGGATCTGCGACATGGCGGCGCTACGGGCACGGCGCAGGTCGCTGTGCGGACCGTCGAGGATGACTTGGTCGTTAGTGTAGCTGTGGATGGTGGTGATGTAACCCTGCTCGATGCCGAAGCGGTCGTTCAAGACCTTGGCGACGGGAGCCAGGCAGTTGGTGGTGCAGGAGGCGTTGCTGACGCATTCCACCTCGTCGGTCAGGTCGTTGTTGTTCACGCCGACCACGACGGTGGCGTCGATGGCGTCCTTCGAGGGAGCCGAGAGGATGACCTTCTTGGCACCATTCTTCAGGTGGTCGCCATAGCCGCCCTTGCTGCTTTCCTTCGAGCGGAACACACCAGTCGACTCAACCACGACATCGGGAGTCTTGCCCCACTTGATGTTCAGCGGTGAACGCTCAGCGGTGACGGGGACGCGCACGCCATTGACGATCAGTGCAGTCTCATCATATTCCACCGTGCCGGGGAACTTGCCCTGGGTGGAGTCGTATTTCAACAGGTGGGCCAGCACCTTGGTGCTCGTCAGGTCGTTGACGCCCACGATTTCCAGATTAGGACGTTCGCAAATGATGCGGAACACGTTACGGCCGATGCGGCCGAAACCATTGATACCTACTTTAATCTTTTCCATTGTAATCGTATTTTTAATTGATTCTTCGTTGTTTTGAAAGTGCAAAAATACGATTTCCCAAGGAATCTTCGTCGATTTTTCCTTATTTTTGCAAAATCTATTTTTCTACCATGTCAGAAACCTTCAAATCACAAGCCCTTGAGGCCAATCTGGCGCAAACGCGCTACAAAGATATCTTCATTCCTGAAGAACACCAACAATTTATCGCCTTATCAGCCAAGTACTTCGGTATCAACAAACGCGCCAAGGAGTGCATCACCGAATACCATCATCCTTTGTCAAACCATACCTTCGTCACCGAGGAGTTGCGCAAGATGCTCCTTGACGATTTTTGGTTCTACACCCGCGACGACGTCCCCGCCGACGCATTGCACATCCCCTTGGAAATGATGCACAGCCTGCTGAAGCCCGAAGTGGTGGCTAAGCTTAGACTCAATATCATCATCACTTTGATGGAGTTTGCCGATAAGGTGGTCAAGGAATCCGAAAAGCACATTGGGTTGATTACCATGGTGTTCAATATTTTGAATGACGCTTTTGAGGATAACAAGGATGTCTATATCTTGGCCACGAAACACGCCGGCCGCTACCTTGACAAGGTGGCACAAGACGAGCGGTTCCAGGACCAGGCTTGTCAACTGCTCCGTAGGATGCTGCAAGAGAACTATCGCTATTGGCAGGAGACCTCGCAGGTGGAAAACTGGGTGGAGGGCAAGAAGGCCTTGTTGTCCGAAGAGGAAATCAAGACGGTTTGCGACGAGATAGGGCAACCTTATTTCAACCAGTTGAACGCCGACTTGGATGCCGCCGACACTTGGGAGAAACTGACCGACATGCCGCATTTCGAGCAGGTGGCCAAGCGCTTCACCGAGTCGGAGAAGGCCTTCCCGCATTTCATCACCAAGTTCCACTACGTCTTCTTCCTCCTGCATCTGCCAGGCATGGAAAACCAGCGTGAACGCCTTATCTGGAACATGGACCGCATGATGCGCGATGCTGTCGACGAGATGCCGCAAGAGGAACTCATTCCCTTCATTGACACGATTTTTGGTTTGGCCGAGGAGCTGCGCAAGGATTACATGTCGGCCGTGCTCGATTTCCAACAGACGCTGGGTCTCAAGATTATCGACGTCGACCAGACCGAGCAGAAGGAGATCGTCAATTATTTTGAGAAGAAACTCATCAACTTTGGGTTCGTCACACCAGGCAATGTGTTTGTCGGCGAGGACTGGCAACTCTCTGTGGATGAGAACCATATCAAGAACATCCGCGTGTGGCTTGAACTGATTGAGCATTCCAAGACGCCGATGGAAAAGTTGCTTTCCGCTTTGATTGTCAACCTGAAACTGGGTGGCATCTTCTTGAGTGACACCGACCTCTTCCAACGCGAAATCACCAAGGTGCTCAACTCCAACATCACGCCATACTATAAAAAGGTGAAACAGCTGACGCGCATCTTCCCCGTCTATTTCAACGAGATAGGCGCCGAGGGCGAGATCCGAAATGTGACCACCAACATGGACGAAATCTCGGGTCGTCAGGACAAGCTGGTGCATTTCCTTCGCAAGCAGGTGCACACCGAGAGCAACAACACGCTCATCGGCTTGACCTTCGACGTGTTCAAGTTTTGGAGCGATGGCAACCTCGACCTGCTGAAGCCTATCCTGCCCAATAACGTCTTCGAGAGCATCGACAAGGAAAGCACTTGGTATGTGCCCATCCACAACCTTGTGCAGACCATGTGCGAGATTTCTTGCCTCAATCCCGAGGATGTGCTGATGCTTTCGCGCGACGACTATGAGAACCTTATCGGTTCAGCAGCGCGTCGCCTTGAGTTGGAGGACGACCTCTATCAGCGTGAGCGCGCCCGCCTGATGGACATCCGCGACCTGTATGCCTATTTGCGTGAGAAATACAGCTTCGAGTCGGTTAACATTTTTAGCTCGTTGCGTAGCTTCCCCTTCATTCCCGATGAAGAAATCGACAAGTTCGAGAAGGTGTACAAGGCCAAGGACTTCGGCAAGTCGCTGACGATGATTTATTCCTTTATGGACAAGCTCAAGACGGTTATCTTCAATCCCGAACAGAGCGAAGGTTGGGAAAACATCTATCACAAACGCCATATCGCCATCGGCATCCCGTCGATGTATGGCACCTATCGCGAGAACAAGTTCGAAGCCATGGGTCTGACCTTCCGCCTCGAGCGCGTGGCCACCCAGCTGATGGAGAAGGTGGTGCAAAGCATCAACCTCGACTATATCTCCGAACGCACGCTGAATCAGATCTATAGCATCCTTGAATACTTCCGCGAGGGTCTCGAACTTGACGGTATCACCAACCAGAGCCTCAACTCGAAACTTGACATGTTGCGTTACAGCTTGACCTCGCGAAGCTTCTCCTTTGGCCAGTACATCAACATCTTCCAGTTCATCGCCGAAGACGTTCGCCGCATCATCATCAAATACTTCCTGAAGTCGTATGAATATCCGTTGAAGATCGTCATCCCACAGCTCTTTGATCCCGACGGACTGCTCAATGAGCGCGAAACCGCTGCGCTGATCAACAGAAAGTCGGAGGAATTCCACCGCGACCTGCTTTCCGATGCCTTCCTCATGCAGCCTTTGGACAACTTCATCGGTCGCATCCTCAACTCGTTGCGCACCATGGAGGCCACCCTCGATCCGAAGCTCATCAGCGATATCATGACCTACAACTCCGAGATGCTCATCAGTCCCTTCTGGAAGAAGACGCCGAAGATGGACAACCAGGTGTTTATCGGAAACAAGGCCAACAACTTGAAGAACCTGTATCTGCACGGCATGCCGGTGCCTCCTGGCTTTGTCATTACCACGGAGACTTTCCGTCGCAACGAGACCATCAACACAATCCCTGAGTTGCGTACCGAGATTCACGGCATGATCCGTAAACACATCGAGGAATTGGAAAACATCTCAGGTCGCAAGTTTGGTGAGGCCGACAAGCCTTTGCTGGTGTCGGTGCGCTCAGGTACGGCCATCTCCATGCCAGGTGCCATGGACACCTTGCTCAACGTGGGCATGAATGACGAGATCGCAGAGGCTTTGGCGCAAGACGAAAGCATCGCTTGGGCGGCTTGGGACTCCTACCGCAGGCTCCTGCAAAGTTGGGGTATGGCCAAAGGCATCGAGCGCGACGTCTTCGACGACGAGATCAATGCCTATAAGCAATTGAACAACGTGAAGGTGAAGGCTGATTTCAGCATTGAGCAGATGCGCGAGGTGGCTTTCTCTTACAAACGCATCTTGGACGACCATGGAGTTGCCTTTGAGCAGGATTCCTTCAAGCAGTTGATCGAGTGCGTCAACATGGTAATCGACTCGTGGAACTCGGAGCGCGCCTTGGCCTATCGCCGTCATCTTGGCATCTCCGAGAATTGGGGTACTGCCGTCATCGTCCAGCAGATGATCTTTGGCAACCGAAGCGACACCTCGGGCACGGGCGTGGTGTTCACGCAAAACCCGCATCGTGAGCGTCCTGGTGTGCATCTCTATGGCGACTTCACCATGCGCAGCCAAGGCGAGGACATCGTGGGTGGTTTGGTCAAGCCGTTGCCCATTGGCGAGACCCAACGCAAGGCCGCGGGTTTGGAAGGACCCTCGATGCAGACCTTGCTACCCGATATCTATAAGAAGATTTATTCCATTGCCGTGGAGCTCACCGAAAATCTCGGTTATAGCCCGCAAGAGATAGAGTTCACCTTTGAGTCCGACAAGCCCGAGGACTTCCGTATTTTGCAGATCCGCGACCAAGACCTGAAGACTGAAGAGGAGAAGGCGGCCTTCGTGTTGCCTCCCGAAGAGATGAAGCAGCTGGGTCACGGTCTGGGTATCGGCGGCGGTGCCATGAATGGTTTGGCCGCGTTCAATGCCGAGCAAATCAAGACCTTGCGTGAGCAGCATCCCGACAGCTACGTTATCTTGGTCCGTCCCGACACCGTCCCCGACGACATCGGCATGATCTTCGACTGCGATGGCCTGTTGACGGCTCGTGGTGGTGCCACTTCGCATGCTGCGGTCACGGCGGTGCGTTTGGGTAAAGTCTGCGTGGTCAGCTGCGACGGTCTGGAGGTCGACGTCGACGATGAGTTTGGCCAGCTTAACGGACAGCCGCTCAGCATGGGCAGCGAAATTGCTATCGATGGCGACTTGGGCATGGTCTATCTTGGTCATTATCAGACGGAAAAGATGAAAGTGGGGAAGGGGTATAATTATTAGTTTAGAGTTTAGAGTTTAGAGTTGTAGGGCTGTCACGTGGTGGCAGCCGTAGAATAATAAATAATAAGAAGAATAGTATGGCAGACCACAACGATTTAGGAAAGTTAGGCGAAGAGCTCGCGGTCAATTATCTGACCGGCAAGGGCTATAAGATATTGGAGCGTAACTGGCACAACATCCACAAGGAGATTGACATCATCGCCAAGGATGGGAAGTTCCTGGTCATCGTAGAGGTGAAGACGCGCCAGACCGACGAATACGGCGAACCCGACATCGCCGTGACGCGCAAGAAGCAGCGGATGCTCATTGCTGCGGCGAATTCGTATATCTTCCAAAAACACCTTGAAATTGAAACGCGATTCGACATCGTTTCCATCATTTTTAGGGATGGTGAACCCGTAATTGAGCATATTGAGGATGCGTTTTTACCGTAGTTTTTGCACTTTTATTATTAATTAAGGTGTCAATAACGGGTGATTATTTCTTTTTTTGCAATTTTTTATCATTGACAATCAGTAAGATGCAAGAAAGAAGAAAAATAATTGAAAAAAGTGCTTGCGGAATGGGAAAAAGGTAGTACTTTTGCACCCGCTTTCGGAAGGAACGAGGGGCGAGAGAAGAGGGGAGCTGGGAGCGAAGTTCTTTGAAAGTCTGAGGCCAGCACAAGACCGGCGCCACCGGGAGGCGGCGCCAGGGAAAGGAACCTATAACAAAGGAACACCAAAGAGAACATCAAGGCGGAACCCGAGATTCAGAAGAAAAACAAGTACAACAATACTACAACGAAGAGTTTGATCCTGGCTCAGGATGAACGCTAGCGGCAGGCCTAATACATGCAAGTCGTACGGTAAGCGCCCCTTCGGGGGTGCGAGAGTGGCGGACGGGTGCGTAACGCGTATGCAACCAACCCCCCTCGCCGGGATAGCCGGTGGAAACGCCGGATAATACCGGATGCGCCGCGTGGGAGGCATCTCCCGTGCGGCAAGGCGGAGACGCGGAGGGGGACGGGCATGCGTCCCATTAGATAGTAGGCGGGGCGACGGCCCACCTAGTCGACGATGGGTAGGGGATCTGAGAGGACGGTCCCCCACACTGGTACTGAGACACGGACCAGACTCCTGCGGGAGGCAGCAGTAAGGGATATTGGGCAATGGGGGGAACCCTG